>OLOZ01001698.1_pt1 | contig 14363 bp, 13 predicted proteins | sample 1673021 | NCBI WGS metagenome assembly OLOZ01 (sample SAMEA3136747, study PRJEB25190) | human gut metagenome | biome: human gut; feature: human-associated habitat; material: faeces | place: Austria | collected 2013
GGTTCCTGCATTTTGTTTTGCGGTTTATGTTGTTTATGTGTCTCTTTACCGTATATACAGAGATTACATAATGGTTTGCAATTTCCGCATTGCTTTTGCCGTATGCCATGTCGATGAAAATTTCCTGCTCCCTGTTTGTAAGATTATATTCCTGGCCGATTTTTGAGACAGTTTCACTGAGCTTGGCATGTTTTAATATATCATCGGAAGTATTGCTCTTACGCATATAAATTATATCTGTTATGCTGACTGTAAGATATATTATAAGCACGCCGTCAAGGGGATAGAAAAACCACATGCTGGGACCTATGAATCTGAAAATGGCATCTGTGTTGTATATAAATGTGTAAACAAAGTAAATAAGCATTGAAACACCGGGTATAAATATGTTCCAATATGGAGCGCTTTTTCGTTTGTATAGTTTATGGAGAGCTACTAATACACATATAAATGAACTCAGAAATAAAATGACTTCTGATGAAAACGTTATATATTTCGTAATGGATTTAATAATGTAACCTCTATCGTCAAGAGAGAAAATGTATGTTATGAGCCATATACTTGCATATATTCCGCAGATCGTTCCGACTGCAGTGTTTAATTTTTTGTCTTGACTGCCGGAAGCCCTTTGATTTAAATATCTAAGGAAACTGATAAGAACACATATATAAGAAATATCATAAGCCATTAATATTGAAAAGTGAGCACTTGTTTTCCAGCTGAATATTCTTCCGAAAAAGAGGATAAAATTAAAAACAATATATATAAAAAAGAATACATGAAAAATCAGTTTCTTTTTATATAAAGCACTTGTATTGTTTTGATATGTGATTACGTTTAATACTAGTGTAACAGCGCCGCAAATGAAGGCGAATATATAAAAATACATACTCATATCATTTATAATATTTTCCATATTATGTCATCCTTTGTATAGTGAAAATATTCTGACTTTGCATAAAGATTATAGCATGAATTAATAATTTAATCAAAATCTTGTGGATTGCTCCTAAAAAGCATATAATTAGAAAAGCAAATAAAAAAGATAACATAAAAGGAGAAAACTTAAATGAAGGAAAAACGTGAAGTTATAAACAAGATAGCTGAATTTCTGGCATACAAAGTTCGCTCAGGTGATGTTTCAACAGAAGGCGGCGATAAGATATGGAGAATAGCATTGAAGAATCCGGAAAAGGTAGATGCCATTATAGACATTCTCGACATGGATCTGCCGGAAGCAGATACGGTAATGAAAGTTGAAAGACTGGTGTAGTATGTCGATAAAAATAATACAAGGAGATATTACAAAGCTTGATTGCGACGCCATAGTCAATGCCGCCAATTCCTCGTTGCTTGGGGGAGGAGGAGTAGACGGAGCCATCCATGCAGCGGCAGGCAGAGCGCTTCTTGAGGAATGTAGGACCCTAGGTGGCTGTGAAACGGGAGATGCAAAGATTACGGGAGCATATAATCTGCCATGCAGATATGTGATTCATACAGTAGGACCCGTGTGGCACGGCGGTTCCCATGGAGAAAAAGAACTTTTAATTTCTTGCTATAGAAAATCGCTGGAGCTTGCAAAAGCCAACAACTGTAAGTCTGTGGCATTTCCGCTGATTTCTTCGGGAGTTTACGCCTATCCCAAGAAAGAGGCATTTCAAGTGGCGGTAGATACTATCAGAGATTTTATTGCGGAAGTTGAAATGCAGGTATATATTGTGGTTTTCGATAAAGCGGCGCTGGCTGTGGCGGAAAAGCTTTTCAGCGATTTGATTGAGACCAGTAAAATTCAGTAATTTTCAAGGAGGCATCATGTATTTTGATGATTTTACAGTCGGTGATACTTTTGAACTAAGCAGCGTGCAGATAGATAAGGATAAGATGGTTGAATTCGCAAAGGATTACGACCCACAGAAGATTCATATGGATGAGGACCACGGAAGGGCCTCTCGCTTTGGCGATATCATAGCTCCCGGGATCATGAGCTTCATGTCCGTATGGGCAGAATTTGTGAAAAGCAATATAATCTTTGATAACTTTATTGCAGCACAGAATTTCAGGATTGAATGGCTGTCTCCGGTATTTGCAGGAGATGAGCTTACAGGGAAGGTGATAATCCGGAGAACCCAGCCCCGCAATAAATATAACGGAGTGGTGGATATCAATCTGGTCATCTTTAATCAAGATGGAAATAAAGTCATGGATACAGTGACAGAAGCCATACTCAACAGGAGAGTTGGGGAAGCGTAGTTACAAGAATATTGAAGGTAAGAAACAGGTGAAGCAAGTTTGCCTGTTTTTTTGTTTAAAAAAATGTGATGGCGGTTTTCACTGGGAAGATTTATGGACAGTGATATATGGATAATAAAGATATAAAAAGTATTGTTATGGTTTTAGAAAGGATTTGAAATGAAAGAAATGTATATTACTATTACCGGTACAAGCCATTATTACGGAATAGATTTTATAAAGAGTGGAATGACAGTCAGGCTCACAAAAGAACCTGACAATGAATATGACAAAGAAGCCATAGCAGTGAAAATGCAGGGTCTTGATAAAATCGGATACGTTGCCAACAGTCCTTATACGGTATTGGGTGAAAGTGTAAGTGCAGGGAGAGTATACGATAAAATAAGTATGGAAACAGAGGCTGAAGTCCTGTATGTACTTCCTCAAGGTGTTATATGCAAGGTAGTATTATAGTATTTATTGAACAAATAGTAAAATTATAGTAAAATTATATTGAATTAACAAAAGATTTTGAAAAATAATTATCGTAAAACTATACTCAAAAGGACAAACAACCATGACGATTTCCCGAAACAAACTCAGAATACTATATATTATAAAGTTTTTACTGGAACAAACAGATGAAGATAATATTATGTCTGCCGAAGATTTAATAAATGCGTTAAATAGATATGGAATTGAAGCTGAGCGTAAAACTATATACAGTGATATTAAAGTGTTGATAGAATTTGGTATAGATATTATATCTCTGAATGGTGGAAAAACACCGGGATATTATATAGGAACAAGAGAATTTGAACTTCCGGAATTAAAGCTACTTGTGGATGCCGTACAGGCGTCAAAGTTTATTACCGCGAAAAAATCAAAGGAGCTGATTTCCAAGATTGAGAAGCTGGCAAGCAAAAACAGTGCGAGACAACTCCAGCGGAACGTGTTTATTTTCAACAGGACAAAGACTGAGAACGAAAGGATTTACTATAATGTGGATCAGATACATACAGCCGTTTTGGAAAACAGACAGATATCATTTCAATACACTGAATGGAATCTGCAGAAAGAGCTTGTCACGCGAAAAAACGGTAAGATTTATATAGTCAGTCCCTGGGCGCTTACATGGGATGATGAAAATTATTATCTCATTGCTTTTGAAGAAGAATCAAGGAAAATAAAGCATTACCGGGTGGATAAGATGAAAAACACCGAAATCATTGAAGAAAAACGCCTTGGAAAAGATTCTTTTGCCGATTTTGACCTTGCATTTTTTGCAAAGAAAACCTTCGGTATGTATGGCGGCAGGGATGAAACCGTTAGTCTCGTATGCGAGAATCGTTTAATAGGCGTTATCCTGGACCGTTTTTCAAAGGATGTGATAATTATTCCTGAAGACAGTAATCATTTCAGAGTCAATGTGCTTGTATCAGTCAGCCCGCAGTTTTTTGGCTGGATTACGGGAATCGGAGCAGGTATACATATTGAAGGCCCGAAAGTGGTTAAGGAAGAATACAGAAGATTTATTGAAGAGATTTTGGGGAATTATGAAAATAAGTGAAAGGAGTAGGACTAATTAAAAAGAGAAATGGTTACGTTGAAGAAAAGTAGAAAAAAGAGCATCCACCGGAAAGCTTACCGTGGTTACTGATAAAACTGGCAGTATACATTTCTCTTCTTGTTCTCATGATTAAATACTGGTTTTTAGAGTAAGAGATAAGAGAGGGGAGTTAGGTTATGAGTTTATTTGAAACACTGGTTGAGATGTATTGGGAAGAGTAGTGGCAGCGGTGCACAGGATTAGGACAAGGAGGCGGTCTAATGATAGTTTATGAGTTGAGAGTTGACATGATTTTAAAAGAATCAATACCTTATTATGAGGCAGGCGAAAAAGTAGGGCAGTTGCTTAATCAGACGTTATGTAAAGACCCTAAATACCTGATTTTTCACGAGGAGTCAAAAGACTATAAGTTTTATGTTTATGATTCTTTCTCTCCTTTTGAATCAGATGGCATATATAGAGAAAAAAAACGTTATCGAATTAGGCTTCGAACAGTTAAGGCGGATTTGGCAGATTACTTTTTGGAAAGTTTATCTGGAGAAAATACAAAACACATGGAGTGTATAGGGGTTGATATAAAAGTTATACCTCAAAAGTTTATTGAGGAAATTTATACTTTAACTCCCGTTATTTTAAAAAACTATCCAGAAGGATATTGGAAAGATAATTTATCTGTTGCTCAATTTGAAAAGAGACTTTTTGAAAATCTGGTAAAGAAGTACAGAACTCTTACAGGAAAAACAATGGAAGAAGATTTTCTGCTATATAATAAGATAGAGTTTATAAACAAGAAACCTATAAAAGTAACATATAAAGGAATCACTCTATTAGGAGACAAGCTTCGCATAATACCGGCGCAGAACAAAAGTGCACAGGATTTGTTTTATATGGCATTAGGTACCGGATTGCTTGAAAATAATAGTAATGGATGTGGATTTATCAAATATATATGGGGGTGATGGAGTGCTTAAGGATTGTCTTGAAATTTTTGAAAAGAAATATAATGAAAGTGGAGAAAGGCTTATTTTAGATAACTATGAGTTAAAATCTGGTACGTATAGAATAATTCTTATAGATGGAAATGATTTTAAAATAACAAAAAGCATTGATATTGCTAAGAGAAGAAATGGCGCATTGGAAAATGGCAATAATATGCAAGACAATACACATTACGATTTGAAGTTTTATGACTATTACAGTAAATTACTTGAAATGAATAAACCTATAGAACCGGGAAAGATTATTCATTCTAATAACTATATGTCACTTTCATTTAAAAAGATTAGCATGAAGGAAGGAAAGCTAGATTCTGAAGTCATTGATCGTTATTATGAGATTTTAAAGAATCCAAGAATAAAGTACCAAAAAAAAGAAGCAAAGAACTTATATGAAGCTTTCGTAGATGAAAACGGCGACCCAGATACCGAGTTAGTTCAGATGATTAAAGAGTATGTTTTATCGGGACAGTGTTGGGAAAATATTGATTTTAATAATAAGGACTATTTCAAAGCGTTTTTTATTTTTGGAGATAATGATAAAACAGAGGCTCTTTATAGAAAAGAAAGTGAGCGTTATCTGTTTCCTAATCTATATAACAGCAATGATTTTAATATGCTCATAAATAGCGAAATTATTGGATTGCCTAATAATAATATGGGAATGAATGCTAAGAAGCCATATTTAGCCAATAAAACAAGGAAAATACAGGTTCCGTATCTATTGGAACAGAAACAAGCAAAATTGCAAAATTTGTTTTTTGATTATTTATATGGAGGTTTAGCTAAAGGAAAGGCAAATATATACTTAGATGGAAATACAGATAATGAACAGATTCTATTTTTATCTGATGCAGATAAGCCAAAGTCTATAACAAACGGACATTATTTTCGTTTAAAAATGGGCAAGGCGGGTGCCGATATTATAAAACATGATATTATAACGGACTATACTACACATATGAAAAACCCTTTTATATTTAGGAATATCATTGGGACGGAACAGGGTGGTGAATATAGAGATGGTGAGCCTATATATGATTTATGGGCTTTAAAGGAGCTAATTGATAAAGTATTTTTTGATGAAAAACTTAAAAGTAATTTTTTTACTGAAGCTAAAGATATGAGCGTAAAAAACAGTACGGTAAAAAGATGTATACTTGAGAGCAGAGATGTTTTGCATAGTTGGTTCTGTTTGGGTCAGCAGGAAAAAGCAGAGAATATAATGAAGAAAGTCTCTTGGAAACTGATAAAAGATTCTGTTAAAAAGGATAAAAAATTTGAAATAAATAGCAGATGTAATCTTAGATGGTCGCTTATAGATTACTTTAAAGGTGATGAAAGGATGTGGAAGAGTATGAATGAAGTGCGGGAACGGTTAAGAAAGCATATTAATGAAAAAGAAGAGTGGGATTTTGAAAGTAGTTATGAATTTTCATATGCTATAGGACAAGCTGTAGCATATCTAAACAGTAAAAGTAAAGCAAGTAAAAAATCAGCAGCAATAATCAATTCTTTTTTGAACAGTGATGATTTAACATATTTAAAGAAGCGTATTCGTCAGTTATATATGAAATATGCTCACCAGCTTGAAGCGGGAGGCTATGGCAGGGAAAATCAGTTGTTTACACATATTTTTCAGGTAATACCTGATGAATTTAAAATTGATAAAGACTTTCTGCTTGCCGGTTTTACGGCTAAACAGTTGATTTATGAAAAAAAGGATAATATGGAGGAGGTAAATAGTAATGAGAATGAATAAACGTGTATATGGAGTAATAGGTGTATCATCAATAATGTCTAACTGGAATGCAGATTTTTCAGGATATCCCAAATCCACATCGTCTGGAGATGTGTTTGGCAGCGACAAAGCTCTGAAATATCCAATTAAAAAAATGTGGGATAATGAGGGGGCTAAAGTTCTTTACATAAAGTCACTTTGTTTTAACAAGAAGCAGGAGCTGGTTCCGAGAACATTAAAAGAACGGTATGAGAAAATTTTCGGAGTTGAAGATTTAAAGAAGGAAAAAGATATGGCTACAGTTTTAAAGAATCTTTTTCAGGCTGTGGATGTAAAGAACTTCGGAGCAACATTTGCGGAAGAAAAAAGCAATATATCCATTACAGGAGCAGTACAGTTTGGACAAGGATTTAACAAATATGAAAAAACGGAAACACAGGAACAGGACATATTATCGCCGTTTAAAAACCCGAAGCAAGAAGATGATAAAAATTCAACTTTAGGAACAAAAACCGTCAGCGACGAAGCCCATTATTTTTATCCTTTTGTCATCAATCCTTTAGCATACAAAGAATATGAAGAACTTGAAGTTACAGAAGGATATACTGAAGAAGATTATGATAATTTTAAGCGCACTTCCATTGTGGCTGCTACAGCATATGCAACCAATTCAAAGGAAGGCTGTGAAAATGAGTTTGCTATGTTTATAGAAACTGATCCTGAATGCTACTTACCTAACCTAAGTGAATATATAAAATTTGAAAAAGGCAAAGATGGAGGAAAGAATCGAATTGCTTTAGAATGCATTGATATGTTGGTAAAGATGAGAGAAAGAATACAGAGTGTGGAGGTTTATTATAATACTCATACTACTGAGTTGGATATGAAGATTGACGGAGCAAAGTATTTTGACATTGTAACACAAGAAGAGGTGTAGCAATGAATAGCCTTAAATTTACAATAGAAGGAAAAACTGCTTTTTTCAAAATTCCCGAAGTGAATGCAGTACAATACTTTACATACGGAAACATTCATAAGCCGGCTCTATTGGGAATACTGGGAGCGATTATGGGATATGGCGGATATACCCAGCAAAATGAAAAAGATATTTTCCCGGAATACTACGATAAGCTTAAGGATTTAAAAGTTTCGATTCTTCCTTTTGCAGGTGATGGGTATTTCAGAAAAAAAACTCAGAACTTTAATAATTCAGTAGGATATGCTTCCAAAGAAGAAGGTGGAAATCTAATAGTTTCCGAACAGTGGCTGGAGGAACCTAAATGGACTGTATATATCGAATTAAACTGTAAGGAGGCAGAAATTTTAGCTGATAAGCTTTTATGCGGCGATTGTATTTATATGCCGTATCTTGGTAAAAATGATCATCCGGCAGTTATAACGGATGTAAAGATAGTGGATCTTGAAGAAATAGACGCTGAACATCAGATTCTCCGGTGTATTGCTCCGGCAGGTGTAACAGAATTTGATGATGAATTCTCATTTAAATATCAGGAGTTTCTTCCCATAGCGCTTGATCCGCTGACTAATCAATACATTTCAGAAAAATTTATTTTGACTGATGCAGAAGTTATCAAATGTAGTGTACAGGTTTATGAAGACAATGGAGACTTTATTGTATTTTATTGATAAAAAGACCGCAGGACAGCCATTTTGTTTTGCGGTTTTTTAAGAGGATTATTATGAATGATTTTGTAAAAGACCTGCTGGTAAAACAGGATTTCCCTATAGAAGCGCATCCCGGTGAACCGATTGAGAATCATATAGAACTTTGCTCTAAATATTTTGAGCGAATAAGCAAAGAAAAAAATTTAAAAATTGTTTTAGCCCGCTATGGGGAAAAAGTAAATAAAGCAGAAAATCCCGATTTTTTGAAATGGATATGGCAAATGTTTCGTGATGTAATAGACTTTCATGATGTGGGAAAAGCAACTCCTGAATTTCAGAGAAGAAAAATGCATAATATGGCAGCACCGGAAAAATTTATGGTAGATAACAGTGCTAGACACAGTATGATATCTGCCATAGTATACCTTGATTATTATTTTGGTCTGATTAAAAAATTAGATTTTAGTAATGACAAATGTAAGATTTTAAGAAGGATTGCAAAAATTAATTCATATGTAATTTCACGTCATCACGGCAGACTTAAAAGTTTAGCTGATTTTCTTGATGATATAAAAACGGGATATGGAAAAATGGTTGTTAAATGTCTGCAAGAGAATGGCTTTATAGGTTATGAGATTCGGAATATAGACAAAAAATATTTAGGGCTTAAATCAGCAGAATATAGCAGTTTCGATTACTTTTATTGTCGGCTTGTTTATTCTGTACTGGTTTCATGTGATTATTATGCGACAACGGAATATAAAAATAGTATTGAAATGACGTGTTTTGGTAATATAAATAATACTGAAAAACTGATTCGGGATTATGAAGGAACTGATTTACAGAAACTCATTCGTAGTTTTGAAAAAAAAGGATATGTCGGAAGCTCTGCGGATAAGGCAGACAATATAAACATTCTGAGAAGTATGATGTTTCTTGATACAGAAAAGGCATATTCATCAAAACCAGATGAATATATTTATTTTTTACAGGCTCCTACAGGTTCAGGAAAGAGTAATATGGCACTTAACATCAGTATGCAGATGATGAAAAGGCATGGAAGAAAATTATTTTACATATATCCGTTTAATACACTGATTGAACAGAATCTTAATACTATGCGTAAATTGTTTTCAGATGAGGTATATGATGATATTGCAGTAGTAAATTCTTTAACCCCTATCAAGATAAATGAAGGAGATGAGGAGAGCGAAGGATATTATCAGAAAGCTTTGCTGGATAGACAGTTTTTACATTATCCTATGGTTTTGTCAACACATGTCAGTTTTTTTGATTTGCTTTTCGGAGCTAATCGAGAAAGTTCATTTGGATTTTATCAACTTATTGATGCCGTTGTGGTTTTGGATGAAATACAGAGCTATCGTAACAAGTTGTGGGGAGAGTTTATGATTCTTATTCAGGCATGTGCTGAACTTATGGGAATGCATATAATCATTATGTCTGCCACATTGCCGGATTTGACGCTGCTCAGCGGGAATAGTGAAGGGGTGTCTTTTTTGTTGAAAGATACGGAAAAATATTTTAAATCACCATTTTTTAGAGAACGAGTTAAATTGTACACTGATTTGTTGGAAGATAAAGATTTTTCTTTAAAAAATTTGAAGGAGCATATCCTCAGCAATCATTCAAATGGAAAGAAAGTGCTGATAGAATTTCTTTATAAAAAGACCGCAAATGAGTTTTTCCAGATGATGAAAGAAGAAAAAGATATTGCTACGCCTGTATTGTGTATAACCGGAGATGATTCTCTGTATGAGCGTGAAAAAATACTTCAGCCAATAGTAAGTGGAGAGATGAAAGAATGTATTTTAATCTCTACACAAGTACTTGAAGCTGGTGCCGATATTGATATGGATGTAGGATATAAAAATATTTCAAAACTGGATAGTGAAGAACAGTTTCTAGGACGTATAAATCGCTCCTGCAAAAAAACGGGAATAACGTATTTCTTTTATATTGATAAGGGTGAAAGAATATACAAGGATGATTACAGAATATGTGAGGAGCTCACTTTGTTGAACCCTGAAATGAAGCAGGTGCTTGTAAATAAAGACTTTGATTTTTATTACAGAGCTGTTTTGAAGATTATGAAGAGTTATGGTTTAGAAAATACGGGAGCTGATGGTTTGGAATTCTTTGAAAGAAATGAACTGGGAGTATTAGATTTTCCGGCGATTTCAAAGAAACTTAGATTAATTGAGGAAAACGCTTCAATGCAGGATATATTTTTATGCCGAAATCTCAAACTGGAAGAAGGTAGAGTTCTTGAAGGCAAGTTAGTATGGAATGATTATATTACTTTGTTGCGAGACGAAGATATGGATTTTGCTGAAAAAAAGATTAAATTATCAAAGATTAGAGTTGAGATGAGTCACTTTATATATCAGATACGGTATAATGCTGATTTAATTCCAGACGAACAAGTTGGCGATTTGTTTTTTATAGAAAATGGAGAAGACTATTTTAAAAATGGAAAATTAGACAGGAAGAAACTTGAAAATAAAAATATACTATTCATATAAAAGGAGAGACTATGCTAAAAATCAATGGTACTCTGATAAATTATTATATACATTGTAAAAGGCAGTGTTATCTTCATGGCAATAGATTAAATCTTGAGGATAATAGTGAACTTGTGAAGGTAGGAAAAGCTCTTCATGAAGTAAAAGACAATGGTAAAAATACAGAATTGGGTATTGATAATATAAAAATTGACAAGTTGACTAAAGACTATTTGATTGAAGTGAAAAAATCTGATGCAGATATTGAAGCTGCCGAATGGCAGATTATATATTATTTAACTGTATTGAAATCAAAGGGGATTGTTCGTAAAGGCAAGTTGAAAATAATTGAAAAAAACAAAGCAGAAAATAAAGTTAAGATTATAGAGCTTAATGATGAGAAGGAGAGACAAATAAAAGCTTTATCAGAAGATATTCTTGCATTGATACAATCAGAACATACACCGCCTTCTTTGAAAAAATCATCATGCAAGAAATGTGCTTATTTTGAGTACTGTTATGTTTGATTTTCCAGAAAGGAGCTTAACATGGGGAGTAGCAGATATATTACATCAATGGGAGAATTATCAAGAAAAGATAATTCTTTGTGTTTTAGAAAAAATGGAAAAAACATATATATTCCTGTAGAAAACACAAAAGAAATTTTTTGTTTTAATGAAGTTTCTATTAACAGTAAGTTATTGGATTTCTTGAGCAGAAACAATGTAATAGTACATTTTTTTAATTACTATGGAGATTACAGCGGCACCTTTTATCCGAAAGATCAATATATGAGCGGAAAGCTTTTGATAAAACAAGTAAATAAGTTTGAAAGAGAGCGGATAATTATCGCAAAAGCAATTGTTAAAGGGATAGGTGAAAATATAAAAGAGGTTCTATATCATTACTATAAACATGATAAAAAAGAAGTTAAACCTGTAATTGACTGGCTGAACAAAGAATTTCCCGGTTTAGTTGACAATGCGAAAGATATTCCACAGCTAATGTCTTATGAAGGAGAGGCTTGGTTGAAATTTTATTACACTTTTAAATTCTTTTTACCGGAAGATTTTGTTTTAAATAAAAGAGTTAAGAGACCTCCTGATAATCCTATTAATGCTTTGATTTCATTTGGAAATACACTTTTATATACGAAAACAATATCAGCTATTTACAGAACGCATCTTGACCAGCGTATAAGTTTTTTACATGAACCTGTAGAACGTCGTTTTTCTTTAAGTTTAGATATCAGTGAAGTTTTTAAACCTGTGATAGTGTTCAGAACGATTTTTGAACTGGTAAACAACAGAAGACTGAGAGTAGAAAAACATTTTAATGTAGAAACAAACTACTGCATTTTAAATGAAGAAGGAAGGAAAATTTTTATTGAAGCTTTTGAGAGCAGGATAGAATCAGTGTTTCAGCATAGTAAATTGAAAAGAAAAGTTAGTTACAGAACAGCAATTAAACTGGACTGCTATAAACTTATAAAATACATTTTAGGTGAGCAGCAATTTTTACCATTTTCATTGAAAGAAGGAATGTGATGAAAAAGAAGAATTATAATTACAATTACGCTTTTGTTTTTTATGATGTTAATGAAAAGCGAGTGCAGAAAGTATTTAAGATTTGTAAAAAATATTTATCTCATTTTCAGTATTCTGTTTTTCGTGGTGAGATTACACCTTCACTACTAATAAAATTAAATGATGATATAAAATCAGTAGTCGATGAAGAAGAGGATTTTGTTTGCATTTTAAAATTGAAGAATGATAATGTATACGGAGAAGACATTATAGGAAATAAAGACGTTTCATCAGGAGAAAATTTGATTATTTGATTTTATAACGACCGATTGATTTTACCAGGCGGTAAATCTGTATAACAAGCTCAAACAGTTGATTTATTAGGGATTTATCATATAATTAAAGTCAGATGGCAGCAGAAGAAACTCACCCGGTAAAATTCATATTATTGATTGATATTTCAAAGGGTTTAGGTGATGTTTAAAAGAAAAAATGCCTAAATTACAGTGGTATAACAGTAACATTAGATGTATTGAAATAAAGGATAAGCGTATTTTTCGGAGAACCGCGCTTGGTATAACAGTAACATTAGATGTATTGAAATTTTACTTCTGCTTGTAAGCGCGCTATGGCTGAGCAGTATAACAGTAACATTAGATGTATTGAAATTTTACTTCTGCTTGTAAGCGCGCTATGGCTGAGCAAGTATAACAGTAACATTAGATGTATTGAAATCTGACAGAACGATGAACAGCAGTAGAAAAATTACGAGTATAACAGTAACATTAGATGTATTGAAATATTGAATTCTGCTACTTCATTGCAGAAAACCGCTATGTATAACAGTAACATTAGATGTATTGAAATGGAACATCCAAAGCAAAAACCTTACCACTATCAAGTATAACAGTAACATTAGATGTATTGAAATTCAATATCAGTACCAGCAGTACGACCATTATACTGGTATAACAGTAACATTAGATGTATTGAAATCCAGAAGAACCGGAATCAACAGTCTGCTGAACTCCAGTATAACAGTAACATTAGATGTATTGAAATGACGTATATAAATTAAAACCAGAATTAGACTGTTTCGTATAACAGTAACATTAGATGTATTGAAATAGAGGAATTGTGCTAGGTGAACCGCTCTTTAGAGCGGGTATAACAGTAACATTAGATGTATTGAAATGCGATACCAGAAGTATTATAATAAGTATTCTTACGGTGTATAACAGTAACATTAGATGTATTGAAATTTGGTGATGTGACCTTTGAGTCTTGTGCGTATGTTGTATAACAGTAACATTAGATGTATTGAAATACGTGAAGTTGCTGATTTAAAAAAGGCTGGATTAAGTATAACAGTAACATTAGATGTATTGAAATAAGGGGAACAAGCGGAGGCTGATTTGCGCGTATTTGTATAACAGTAACATTAGATGTATTGAAATACGGGAGATGAGTGTTCCATCATCATCGAGGACGGCGTATAACAGTAACATTAGATGTATTGAAATGAGCGCAAAGAGCCGGCAATTGGGATGCGTGGAAGTATAACAGTAACATTAGATGTATTGAAATTACTAAACCAGTCGTATGAATTAAACATAAGTGAAGTATAACAGTAACATTAGATGTATTGAAATAATAGTATCATTGCCGAATCAAAATTTGACAATGGTGTATAACAGTAACATTAGATGTATTGAAATGAGCAAACGGGCATGATAGGTTATTCAGATACGGGTATAACAGTAACATTAGATGTATTGAAATAAGAATTATCATACTTACGAGAATAATTATCCCTTAGTATAACAGTAACATTAGATGTATTGAAATGCGGTTCAAGGTATTTTAATGATTTAGTGAACAGTGTATAACAGTAACATTAGATGTATTGAAATGGAGGTGAAAAAAATGAGAAAAAGAGCGCCCACTGTATAACAGTAACATTAGATGTATTGAAATAGCGCTTCCTCTCCGAACAGCTGTATTTTGCGTTCCGTATAACAGTAACATTAGATGTATTGAAATAACGTAATCTGGTTAGTTTCTATGTAAAACTGACCGGTATAACAGTAACATTAGATGTATTGAAATATATCTTTGCCGGACAGTGAATCGAATCCAATTTTCGTATAACAG
>OLOZ01001702.1_pt1 | contig 14331 bp, 15 predicted proteins | sample 1673021 | NCBI WGS metagenome assembly OLOZ01 (sample SAMEA3136747, study PRJEB25190) | human gut metagenome | biome: human gut; feature: human-associated habitat; material: faeces | place: Austria | collected 2013
TGTGAAAGCATTTATATCACCTCAAGTAGTTGATTTTCTTCGGCTGAATACCATCAGCTTCATTGCCGCAAACGTAAGCGGTGTGCCGAGTATCGCCGCACAAATGTATGCAAGCGTCGAATTTAAGTTTAAAGCCGTAAAAATGAATACCATTAGGTATTGAAATATGAAATTCGGTATATAGCTTATCGGAAATTTGAGAAACTTTTTAAGTGTCGGTCGTTGGTGAAACGTAAAGTGACAGTTTAAAAAGAATGATGTTATTATGCTGACTATATATCCGAATATAAAGTTGGAACGTGAGTGTTCGGCGATTAATCGCAGTGGGTTGTCCGGTGCAAGAAACGCATTGTGAAGAATGTCAAGTAATGTGGCTGTGCCGACCGATACGGCAGTGTTCACAATGCCCAAAAGCATAAATATAACAAATTGCACCGTCATAAACGGACGTATTACACGCATCATATTCGGCGAAATACGTTCTTCAAGACGTACACGCAAATTTGCAAGAAAACGCTCCAAATTAATCATCTCTCCTTTGAAATAATACTTACATTATATACTAAATCACTGATAAAAACAATAGTATTGAGGTTTAAAAAATAAAAATGTAAAAATTATAAAAAAACACTTGACAAATAAGTTAGACTGTGCTATACTATTATAGCACTCTGAGAGAGGCACTAAGTTAAATATCGCGGGGTAGAGCAGTTGGTAGCTCGTCGGGCTCATAACCCGAAGGTCGCTGGTTCAAGTCCAGTCTCCGCAACCATACCGAGTGTCCTTATTGGACTTGAACCAATAAGGACATTCTTTTTTTGTGTTCATACGGCAAGCGCAGCATACTGAACATTTACGCCCTGACGTGTATGTACTGATACGTTATTTTCAGGTAATTTACTTAAATCAGGTATTTCAATAGCTCCGATACAGTTATAATGAATTTTAAGCCGCTGTACCTTTTTACCGTCTATTTTTTCAGCCTGATATACTTCTATCTTGTCAATCAATTCGTTTAACATTCTCGGTGTCAGTTTCCTTGCCCTTGTATATTTACGAACAGAAGATAAAAACATATCGCTTGTAACAGCTCTATTCTGTTCATTATCAAGCTCCGCTTGAAGTTCATTGATTTTTACTTCATTTTCTTTTTGTTCTGTTTCATATTTTACAGACAATTTTGAAAATCTGTCGTCGCTTATGCGTCCAAGAGTGTTATCCTCATAAATTTTTTCAAAAAGTAAGTCAAGCTCTTTATCACGCGCAAGCAAGGAGTTAAGTTCCTTTTGTTTGGAGCGTCGTTCCTGCTCTGCCGTTTTAATCGAATTTCCCATAACAATTTTAGCAAATTCATTTTCATATAGAGTGGCAAATTTCATTAAGCGTTTGATTTCACCGAGTACAACCTGCTCTAAAAAATCAGTACGGATATAATGTGTTGAGGTACATATTTTTCTGCTGCCCCTGTTATATCCCATACAATTAAAATAGGTTATATCGTGATTAGCCTGATTGAAATGATAACCGAGTTTGCTTCCGCAGTCCGCGCATACCAGCAATCCCGAAAACATATTCTTATCTTCGCCTGTTACTGGCTTTTTGCGTGTTCGTCTGCTTCGGCGTTCCTGTATCTTTTCCCAAACGGTACGGTCTATAATTGGTTCGTGAATATCTTTAAATATCGCCCAATTCTCTTTGTCATTCTCATAACGCTTTTTATTTTTGTATGACTTAGAATAGGTTTTAAAGTTTATCACATCACCGCAATACTCCTGTTTGGAAAGTATATTGATAATTGTTGAGTGGTGCCATTTATAAGGATATTCCTGAGAGCTTTTCAAGCCCGGACGGCTTATCCCTTTACTATACCAATAGTTTACAGGAGTAAGGATTTTTTCTTCCTCCAGCCTGCAAGCGATTTGGTCTGTACCTAAACCGCCAAGCGCCATATCATAAATATGTTTGACTACCTTTGCGGCTTCTTCATCAACAATCCAATTCTTTCCGTCAGGATTTCTGATATATCCATACGGGGGAAGTCCGAGCGGTTCGCCCGCATTACCCTTTATCTTGTTACTGATACGGCGTTTTTTTGAAATATCGCGCGCATACCATTCATTAAAAAGATTTTTTATTGGCGCAAGCTCATTTTCGCCCTCTTGTGTATCTATATTATCAGAAACAGCAACAAGCCGTATATCATATTCAGGGAAAAATTCTTCCGTAAGTCTGCCGACCTCAATATAATTACGTCCCAATCTTGAAAGGTCTTTTACAAAGACGGCTGAAATTTTATTGTTTTCTATCGCTTCAATCATAGCTTTATATCCGGGACGTTCCATTGTAACGCCCGAAATACCGTCGTCGCAAAATATCAATAAATTTGTATAGCCTTTTTCCTTTGCAATTTTGGTTAGTAATTTCTTTTGGTTGCCTATACTGTAACTATCGCCCTCTAAGTTATCATCACGGCTTAAACGAACATATAAAGCCGCTGTCATTTCTTTTTGTTTGTTATTTGACCGCTTCATTATTTCCTCCTTTCAGACAGTCAAATAAACAGTATTACATTTATATTATACCGCGCTTTTAACCGTCTGTCAGCCTGTTTTAAAAATTTTATTCGCTTGATGTCATAAGCCGTAATAAAACAGAGCCTAATGTTTCGAAAGATTTCTCTTTGAATATCGGTTGTACAACAAATGAGGTTCCATTGACTTGATATGTAATTTCAGCGTCAAGGGATTTTTTATTACAAATATTTTTGTGTTCTAAGTTTTGAGTAGTGTCATTCATAAATAGTGAACCTCCATAAATATTTTATGTTAAATCCACCTACCGAGAGTAATAACCCAATCACTCAAACAATCATCAAACTACTGATAGCTAATCAGTATCACGGGAATTTCACCCCTGCACGGTTCTCGTCCAGCCACCCAATGCAGTGACGCGTTCAAGGCGGGAGTATCATTATACTTTTCGTCAATCGTGGCCGTATCGGTTGCAAGCCGATAGTTATTGACGGTCTTATCGCTAAAATGTAAAACGTCCGTACTCGGCATACTGTTTGTATGGTAGAAGCTGTTACATTCATTACGGCGAGCCGCCGGCTCCTGCTCGGAAAGAAAGTATTTGATGATTGGATTATTCAGTTGTCAAAGAACAAAGGGGATTTTAGCCCATATAAGCGCATTAGAGATATAATGCGTTTATATCGGATAAATCGTGTACTTTACGGAGTGCTTAAAGCACCCCGCATTATTTTAAGACAAGATTTTAAACTTTTTTATAATACTATAAATTAGTTTACTTTCAAGTCTTGAACGCATATCATCATCTACATACATATATTCATTATTATTTTCATCACGGGCAACTCTCGTAGACAAACGAATTATGTAATTTCTATAATGAGCAAGTATGTAATCAATGGCTTCTATGTCTTCATTTATTGCTTTTTCGATTATTGAAAAAGGAATGTCTGATAAAGTTTTTTTCACTTAATGCCCTCCGTACTGATAATTGCCTTTAATCGTTTTAATGCGCGTATGCGCGCCCGAAAAACAATCCAATAGCTTAAATCAAGCTGTTTTGCTATTTCTATATCAGGCATATTTGCAAAGTATGATAGTAAAACAATATCTCTTAAATCACAAGGAAGTTTGTTTATAGCTTCTGCCAACATATTGTTAGATACTATGATACGAATATCACATACATTGAAAACATTATCGGTTACAAAATAGCAATCAAATGTATATAATTCTGCCTGTTCCTTGTCACTTAGGAAACTAAAATCCATTTCCAAATCTGCATAGTGTTTATATTCAGCTCTTATATTGTTTGCTTCATTTTTTAGGACGCTGCAACAAAAGGAACAAAATTGTTTTGATATGCGCTGCTTGTCCTGTTCTGAAAATTCTCTCATAGTTTTAACTCCTAACACCGAAAACTGATTTTTTATCCCTCATATGGGGAACAAATAATTAGATAAATTTCTGCTTGTTTTCAGAAAAAACATTTAATAAAAATTCTCTGTATTTTAGCAAAAAGTTTGTAAGAAAAATCAAGCATATCGGGCGGAGGTCTTATAAAAAAACATATCATTTTATTTATCGAAACAAAAAGATATAATTCATACACTTTTGATATAATAAAACAAAAAAACGATTTATAATATTGAATGAACGATTTTTCGTAAAGATACCCAAAAAAATTTTGATATATATTTAGCATTGCCGTATAAAAAGAAAAAAGCATAATACTATCTGTCATAAATACACATAATATTACGCTTTCTATATTATTTAGTCTTAAACGGTCATTTTTCGCATTAGAAACTAAAAAAGCCGAACCTATCAAACAAATTTTTTTGACAAGTCCGACTTTTTATTAGTCCCTATAATCCTATAATAGCGCATAAATTTTTGACAATCCACACATTGTGGCTGTACGCTGTTCACTCCTTATTACAAAAACATTATAAAAGTAACCATATTGTACCATATTATATTGATTTTGTAAATAAGTTATTCTGTATAAGAAAAATATTGAGGTTTTATCCTCAAAGTATTTTAAAGTCCAGAAACAAAATTACTTATAGTGTATGTATCTCTATCTTTATGAACTAATATATAACAAGCTCCTTTGTTATTCCCATTATTATTACTTGCGTTAGGAGTAAACTCCACATTATCGAAAGTGCAATTAAAAATCAATGTATCAGTAGACCAATCTGAACTTTCTTCTATATACTCAATTCCCGATAATGTGGCTGATTTCATACCATATACACCATTAGAAATATCATATTGAGAAAATGGCTCGCTAAGAACTTTTTTCATTTCAGTATAATTATTTTCTGCAAAATCATCAAAAAATGTTTTAATTACATCTTGAGCTTTCATAACTTCTTGATAGGAAAATGGTTGGCAGATTTCAACGGTTTTTGTTTCGTCATTCCAATCCACACGTTTTCCAAAGGCCTGTGAAATAGCTCTAATAGGGACATATGTTGTACCCTCATATATGAATGGTTCAACAATATTTCCGTCCGTATCTTTCGGAATGCACTCTTGTCCGAAAACTGATATTTTAATGTTATTATACGCAATCTCTATTGTGTCATTTATCTGTTTTGCATATATTGTGCCCGTCGATATAACTATACCAATTATTAAACCTAAAATTACCTTTTTCATAAAAACCTCTCTTTCTTTACTTATAACTTATCATAAAATTAAAAATTCTTTATAATATAGAATGAATATCCGCCATTGATATTAGCCTGAGTAAATGGTTGGTCTTTACAATTTGTTGTGTGCGCTGTATATGCAAGTGTTACAGTGTCATTAAGAGTTACCAATACAATATGTCCTTGTCCCGCCGTAGTATAAGCGAAATTTCCAGCATTAGTTTCCCAAGCGTCCTCTTTTGTTGCATATCCATACTGCAACATATTATTTTTTAAAGACGCTGCGTTTATCCACGCAACAGAGTCAGGGCTCCAGCCACCGTGAATAGGCACTCCACCAGCATATACGCACTGAGAAACAAAGTTTGCACAATCACCGCCCTTACCTACATAATTATTATATGCCGGATTATAATTACTTGTGTACGGGCCCCACCATTTCCGAGCATAATCACGGGCTGCTATTCTGTTATAATTACTCCAATTATCAACATTTTTCATAGGTTCAACTGTTGAGCTGATTTCCTCTATGGTTGCTGTTAATTCTTCTGCGCCTGATTGGTACATTGTTTCATATGTTGGAAGTAAGTATTCATCTGTGCTGACTATATTACCCAAGCTATCTATACAATTAAGCTGTATATTATCTTTTGTAATTGCTGTCTGCGGATTTATTGAAACATAAAAATCCATACTTATTTCTGTTTCTTCGCCGATATACTCATTTACTGCGTCTACTCTGTCGCTTATTACTTTTAAAACGCGTTCTGCATTTAATACTGTTGCATTTTCATTTAATACAGATGAAACATCTGTACTTTTTTGAATATCCGCATATGATGATATGCCCGCCGCATTCAAATAACCCTGAATATATGGTAATTCTTCAACGTCAGAAGCCTTTAACTTCTGTCTAATAGTAGCGGTTGTTTCAAACGAAACTTTATTATCGGATTCATATTTTATATCACCGTCATTAAATGATACGTCTGATATAGTATAATATTCTTCACCGCGTTCTACAATATAATCATATATTGCGTCCTTTGCTGTGTCGATAAAAAGCTGTTCGTCAATCGTTGTATTATTCTCGGCAAATGTCGGAATACTCATAGCTGAAACTGACATAATAGCAGCTAAAGCTATTGTTATTAAATTTTTGATTTTCATAGTAAAACATTCCTTTCTCTTAACTTATCTTGTTATTATTGTTCATATGCAGCGTCATAAAAAATGTTTATAGTATCTCTGTCGCTTGTAGCGGTACAGCTTGCATTATCTCTGTCGTATGTCAGTAAATAATTTGTGGTAGATGAATTATTACCTGCGAAGCTGTACGCTGTACCTTTCCATAAAGATTGCTTATAAATTTTATTTTCACTCCAGATTACATTTTTTAAATATGCGCCGCATTTTATATCGCCTGCCGTCTGCGTTCCCGTACTATCGTAAATATCGGGAACTAATGACGTACCTGTCATAAGACAGATGTTAGGCGCTGATGTGTTAAATCTGTAATCGTCCACATATCCCTCTTGCGCTACTCCCGTTATTACATTCTGCACCTGACAATATACCGTTCCGTCGCCGTATGTATAGTATAAATATATATCATGCTTCGGTCTGTATTCGCCGTTTACTAATGTTGACTGCACAATGGGGGAACTGTAAAAGGTTTTCATTCCGGCTGATGATGTGGTATTGCTGTTATTATTGTTTCGGCTTGCTATCAGATACCAGCCACCGTTATTTGCAGGCGCACCTATCAAGCCTATGTCACAAGCAATCGCACCTGATGAATGATTACTGTTAGAGGACATATAGATATATGCGTTTGTAGGTGTATCGCTGTCAAATTTCAATTTTGCCTGAGAAAGCAGAACTTTTGAGGACATTGACTTGTAGCCGTCATAGCTTATTGACTTTTTATAAACATATGCGCCTGTATTACCCTCTAACGCCCACACTTCCGGCGCTCTTATCGCTGATGAATAAGAATGAGAATACGGCTGAGGCTCGCTTCTGCCGCTTGTATTGCTGCCGTAAACGCCGTCTGCTCTTACGGAATGGGAATATAAAGCATAAGAAGTCCAATCCTTAACCTCTGCGGCTGTTGTTGCCGTTCCGTAGAAATTGCCGAATTGAAACAAATAAAATTTACTTGTATTGTATGGCTCGTACTTAAATACCACCGTTCCGTCATTAGACTGCGCCACATACCAATTTGTTTTTCTGTTCTTTGACAGGTATTGAATAGCATAGAACGGTTCATTTGCTGTCAAATTATCCTGTTTTATACCGTTAGCGTTATAAACATAAAACTTTGTTGATGATGTGGTTGTCGATTGGCGGCTGCCTGCGTCCGTGTACGGAACAGGATTATATTCTGCGCCCTGACTGTCCGCTAAGACAATATCCATAGGAGGCTCAACATTTTTGTTGTATTCCTGTTTTGCGTCATTCACTGTTTCAGGAATATTATCGTCAACAATAATTGAACCCGAACGGCTAAGGCTGTTCTTCATAACTCTGTCGCGCTGAATTTCAGATTGAAAAGTAGGTATGCCTGTTTCGGAAAAATCAATCTGCAATGCCGAATATTCGTCTTTTGTTTCATTACGGAACAGTAAAACAACAAGGTTTCCGTTTTCATAGTCAACATTATTAAAAGTCATTGTCAAAACATTGTTATTATCAAATGACATATCGGCATTGTTAAAATTCACAACGCTGAATATGTCTCTGTCGTCCCACTCCGAATTGATTTCTGACGCTGTTATTTCCGTTTTCCACGCATTATTTGACGGAATGGCAATGCTAATTGATGTATTGTCATTTAGATAATGCAACGGTTCATATGTATTCTCTATGGCGTTATTTGTTTCTGCAAAAGCTGTCATAGAACTTAACAGTGCAAACATCAACAAAAAAGCAACTGTTTTTTTTATTAAATTCATTTGTTATCCTCCCGATATATTTTTTATTGTTTGTTCAATACATTATATAATCTCATTATAGTAGCAATCGCTTGTTCTTTTGTATAATTAGCCTGAGGTTCAAAATTGTTATTATCTGTACCTAACATAATATTACATTGTTGCATTGAGTAAACACTATCCTTCGCCCAAGTTGAAATATTGTTATCGTCATCATATTTAGAATATGTATTTGTAAGTAGGGGAATTTGTAGATAATCTACCGTCCTTGCCAATATTGTAGCAGCTTCCTCACGAGTGATACTATCTTCTGCTCCAAATATATCATCATTACGACCTTTAATGATACCGACAGATGCTAAAGTGTTGATTTCATTTATAAAAATATCCTTGAATACAAGAGGTTTCTCAATAGGTTCTAATTTATCATTTTGGTTAAGTACTTTATATAAGATTATTCCAAAATCTTTTCTACTGATTGGATCTGTATATTCTTTTTGCATTCGTTCGTTTATATATCCCAAAGATACTGCTCTATTTATTGACAATACTGCCCAAGAAGAAGAATAATTTAATGGGAAACTTATATCTTGGACAGGTCTTGCATTTGTACTAAATGCTGAAATTTTTTGAATTGCATTAAGATATATAACAATAGTATCACCTATATTTTGGCAAGAATGTGCGCTAACAGAAAATTCGCCACACATACTGGGGGTAATATTTACATCAAATTCTATTTTATCTGACGGCTTTACTATATTTTTTTTTATTTGTTTGTCACCATCTTTAATTGTAAATTCAAACGATTGAAAACCATTATTTTCAACTTGTATATGAACAACTCCCAATTCTTTTATATATGGAAATTTATAGTCAATACAGGTGCTCTGATGTTGACCGGAATATAAATCAAATTCATTTTCCATAGTAGAAATTGCAAAACAATTTACATTGTAAACAAGTAAGATTATTAGTGTTAAAAACAACATTTTTTTCATATTATTCCTCCTGCGGTTTTGTCTTTTTAAATTACTATATAAAATATTGAGCCCAACACATTGGTTGGGTTCAATATAAAATCATTAAGCTTCAAATTGTCTTGCACGAACAGTAATATTTATCTTTTCAGAAGTATTTTCGGCATCTCTGACATATAATTTATATGTACCTGTCAAATCACTCGATTGTGTGTCATTAAATGTATATCCACCAAGTCCTCCGATTTCAATGTCAGGCTTTGAGCCAGTAGGATATGTAAAACGCGCTTTAATAGTACGACTTCCATTGTTTCTTACCCATACATTAAGACTGTTTCCAGCACCGGAATAACATTTTATATTGTTATTTGTATAGCTTGTAGTATTAGAAACGGTGGTATCAAGCAAAAGAAGTTCTCTTGTTGCAAACCCCTGAGGCGTCACAGCTTCTCCCGGATATATTGTTGCCTCTACCACAGTATATGTTTCTCCTGTATCACTGGTTTCTTCATAACGAGAAACAGTGCTTTTTGTTTCTGTATCTGCCGCCGCAAATGCCGAAATACTCATTGCCGATACTGCCATAATAGCAGCCAAACCCATTGTAATAATCTTTCTCAATTTCATAATAAATCGTCTTTTCTTGTCATAACGCCAATTCACCTGTTTTCATAAAACAAGCTCTTACACATCACTTGACAAATCAAAGGAATTTGTATATACTGAGGTATAAGAGAGGTACTCTATTTATCTTTAATCCCAGCAGGTCAGCAAAGATTTAAGATTGAGGGTATCTCTTGTTTTATGTCTAACATAAAATCAGCATTATATTTGTTTTTTTTGTTTTTGAAACTTTGCATTATCCATACAGAAAATCCATAAGACCGTCCTATGCCGATACGCGTATCATTTTGCCGGCTTGATATATGCTTTTCTGCAACATCAAAATATCGGGTTTGCCCCTATGTGATAAGCTCACTAAACTAACATTGAGAAATAGCATTTATCGCGCATATTCAGATTTTACAAACTGTCCGTATCAGACAATGCACCGTTTCGTATGTACTCAATCCCTGTTTATAAATCATAAACAATTTACCATATATCCCATAGTATTGAATACTATATTGTGATTGGTTGTGAGGGGATATATAATAAGCTGTTTTGCTTATATCTGCATTATACGGCAGGAAAATTTTGATGTCAATAGCTTTTGCCTAAGCGGTCGTATATTTGCCCCAGCGGTTAAAATTTGACAAAAAATTACCCTTATCCTTTTTTGGATAAGGGTAATTCTTAATTGTGTTTTCGTACAGTTAAATACATTTTACCGGCTATAACAAACACAGCAACACTTATAATACTAAGCGATATGATTTTAGATAATATAAGCTGACGAAAGACTATGGCTGTTACACTCCAGCATACCGCACTTATGATTATTAAAATTCTCGCCGTTATTCCGAATATCCGCTGTTCTTTTTCGTCAAGCGGCTTGTTCGCCGCTTCAACAGGTGAAAGAATAGAAAGTATTATCAGCGCTGTTAAGGTAAGCAAGCCCCATACGGTCATACTGTACGGAACATACCTTACAACTGCCAATACAACCGGACACATAATGCAAGATGATAAATAACATTTCAGCGATGTTGAGAAATGATACCCTCCGCAATATTTACGCAAGATTTTATATACGAGCCAGAATAAAATACATTCCCATATCATACCCATAGCAAGTCCTATAATTATCATAGTAATATCTGTAATCAATATATTTAAGATAATTTCAAGGGCATATACATATTCGTCATATTGTTCCTGTTTTATGTAGTTATTGAGGATTGCATACATAATTGCTTTCTCTGAAATTTTATGTATCATAGCTTAAAACTTTCTGTACTTTTTTATGCTGTTCGGCGGCGTCGGCTGACCGTTTACAATACAGCAGGTTGAGTTTGTGTGAAAAAGAAGAAATGCAGGTACAATAACAGGCAATGCCTTGATTGCAAATGACGCTCCTTTTTGACACAACTTTTTTACTCTACTTAATAGCATAGTAAATTCCTCCTTCTCTTTTGATGAAATTATTTTAGCAAATAATGTTATTTAAGTCAACCCAAATTGCCTAAGCGGTCGTATATTTGCCTAAGCGGTTAAATTTTGTATTATTATCGTTGTGGAAAATATCTTTTGTTCTTTGTTATATTTCCAATCCAAAGAACCATTATAAGCTGATAATGCTCTGCTGATACTGTTCATTTCTATACCGTGCAGCTTCGCATTATCCTTGTGAGTTTTTAGTCTGCCGTTTATTACAATAGGCTCTATATCTGATGTATTTTCTATCTTTATAACTATAAAATTTTGATTTTCAGTATGTATATTCAAATAAATTTTTTTCTCTGATGAATGGGCGCAGCTTTCCATAGCATTATTTATTAAATTAGAAAATATAGTTACAATATCCATATCGTTAAAAAACGACAGCTCGGCTCGTATGGGATCTATCAAAAATTGTATATTTTGATTTTCACATTCTTCTTTCTTCTTAGATAAAAGCACATTTAAGATTTTATTATCTGAATATTCAATAAATTTAGGCTGAGAAAATTTGCCGCAAATAGATTTTATATATTCCTGAGCGGTTTCATTATCAGCTCCGATTAAAGAGCTTAAAGCACCTATATGTTCTTTGAAATCGTGATTAAGTATTGAGGCTTGCTGATTATTTTCTTTTAACATCATATATTCGTCATAATCAAATTTTTCTTTTAATTGCTGAGCTTCCAACTCTGCTTTCTCTGTTTCCATTATCATCAATTTTTGATTTATTGCAAAAATAATAATATTCATTATTATTAGTATGAAGCACACCAATGACAATAAGTGTGATGTTGTATTGACTTTCATCACAAGCATAATTATAATAACAGTCAAAATAGGAATAGATAAAAGTCCAAGAGAGGTAGCTTGTACATTTTTCTGTTTTTTGCAGAATACGCGGCTTATTATCATTATTCCAATTAAATATAAGAGTTTGCTTGCAAATGTCAATATAAGCGACTGTGAAGATGTCATTGCTATGGTATTGTCAGGTATAATTCTAATATATGGAATAAATATAACTAAAAATTCACACGCCGAAGTTATAGCCGCGAGTAAAATACTTTGAAACAATGCGCTTTTCCAGCTAATGCGATAACATACGCCAAAAATAACAAGGTGTATTACAACAAAAGTTAAAGTATTTACAACTATCTTTCCGCGTGCACATATAAACAAATCAGCAATATAAACTAATGCAATTATTGCATAACAAAGATACTTATTTCTTTTTCTGTAAAATAAAGTGTCAGCATAATAAATAAAAATTATATATTCAAATATTATTGCTAATACCATTCCTAAATCAATCCGCATTATTTTTCTCCAATCCATTTAGCAAAGTTTTTTTGAAAATCCTCTTGCTTACGCCGCGACAAATATATTTCATATTCTGTCTCCCTATATCCGCAATAGATTTTATCTTTGCCATATCTTTTTATATAACTGAAATTTATACAATATCCCCTAAAAGGCTCAAAAAAATTTGTGTAATCTTTTACTTGTTCAAAAACCGTCTGATACGGAATACTTACAATAATTTCACCTTTGGTCGTTATAATATGTGTTTTCTTGTTTTGAACATATATGTAAATAATATTACTGATAAATATTTGTATGTTTTCCGAATTTACCATTACATTGATGAATTGATTATTTTTGTATAGCTCCTGTATAGCTGAGTCAATTCCATAGACCAAGCGGCGCCTGTCTATTGGTTTTGTCCAAAATCTGAACGGTCGCACATTAGACGCATTATCAAAATATGCTTCGTAATTGGTTACAAAAAAGAATAAACAGCTTTTATTTGTTATACTTATTTTTTCAGCTAAACTAATACCGTCCATTTCAGCCATTTCAATGTCTAAAAATATAATATCATAGACAGTGTCGGACTGTAACAACTTTTGCGGTGAACTAAAAATGTCGATTGAGTGTTTTATTTTCTTTTCATTTAAAACATCTTTTATAAGCCTTAACTCATTATTTAAGGCTATTTTATCATCATCACATAAAGCTATACACAGTGTCATTATTTCATCTCACTTTCAATGTAAATTAAAAATATTTTTCAGTAAATTCGTAATATCTTTATGTATATTACAACACAATCACAATAAATAAATTTTATTATAAAAGCTATAAATTGTCAAGATTTTTACACTGTTTTGCTATATTTTCATTAAAGATGTGCAGAAAAACTTATTTTTATTTGTTACCCATATATAAGGGGTTTTTGCTACCAGCAAGCAAAGCCGCCGGGTACCCGAACGGCGATTTTTTGTTTGTCTATGCCTTGCAAAAGTCACAAAAAATATTTTGGGAACAAATCCCAAACCCAGATAAAAAACGGAGGTAAATATATGGAAAAGCGAAAAAGAAATATTCAAATCAAATTCAGAGTAACAGAAGAAGAAAAACAGTTAATTGAGCAGAAAATGGCGCAGCTACCGACACGACAGATAGGCGCGTATTTACGGAAAATGGCGATTGACGGTTTAATTATTTATACTGACACAACCAACATTAAGGAAATGAACAAGGAATTACATTCTATCGGCGTTAATATAAATCAAATTGCAAAGCGCGTAAATGAAACTGGCTCCATTTATGAGGAAGATATAAAGGAAATTCAAGAAAGGTTAAATAAAATATGGCAATTACAACGAACCATACTATTGACACTACCCTAAGAAAAGCCATTGACTATATTTTAAATCCCGATAAGACAGACGCAAAGCTGCTTGTTCACGCATACGCCTGTACTCCTGAAATTGCAGATATTGAATTTGATTGCACAAGAGAACACGCATATAATAAGGGAGAACATCTCGCGCGTCATATCATACAGGCATTTTCGCCGGGTGAAACCACACCCGAACAGGCTCACGAAATCGGAAAGCGTTTCGCTGATGAACTGCTGGGCGGTAAATTTGAATACATTTTGACAACGCATATTGACAAGGGACATATTCATAATCATATAATTTGTAATGACGTCAGTTTTGTTGATTACAAGGAGGTGGCGCTTATGTTAATGATTGATGTAGGTCGCTATAAAAATGGTGACAAAGAATAGACAGCAGGCAGTAACTTTATAACAATTGAGAATAAAATG
>OLOZ01001704.1_pt1 | contig 14330 bp, 12 predicted proteins | sample 1673021 | NCBI WGS metagenome assembly OLOZ01 (sample SAMEA3136747, study PRJEB25190) | human gut metagenome | biome: human gut; feature: human-associated habitat; material: faeces | place: Austria | collected 2013
TGGCTGTTCCTAATTCCTGTTCCACAGTATCCGGTTTTCAAGGTCCCCGCCCTCCCTTCGGAGGGCTGCCGCGTCAAGCGGCGGGGAATTATATTACTCCTGCCGCCTCTATGAGTCAAGAACTAATTTTAAAATTTTTAGTTCTTTCCTCCGAGCTTTATGAGATTCACTCCTCATTCGGCCCGTTTGCGGAATTAATACTTTACTCTTGCCTCACCAATGTTGCAAGAAACGGTTCAAGAGAACACATACCCTCTAAACTTACCTCTAGATAGCTAGTTTCTTAGATAATGTATTTACTAAATATTTATGAGAGTACTTAGACGCATGCTCGACATTATGCGCTGTTGGTCTCGAGTGTCTTTGGATTAAGGCAATCGCGAGGAACGTTCCCCTTCAATACGTCTATGGCAGCTCGACAAGCCCTTGTCCTCAGCTCTACTCCGCTTTCTTCGGACCAATACGCCGCATGAGGAGTGAGCACGGTGCGGGGAGCCTTCAGAAGCGGATCGTCGCGTTCGATCGGTTCTGTCTCGAAAACATCTACCCCCGCTCCCCACAGCCTTCCCTCCTCAAGAGCCCTTGCAAGCGCGACGGTGTCTATGACGGCGCCGCGCGATGTATTCACAATCACGGTTTCCGGGCGCATGAGAGAAATGAGCCATTCGTCTACGAGATGCCTGGTCTCTTCCGTTAATGCGGTATGAAGACTTATAACGTCGCAGGTCCGAGCAAGTTCATCGAGTTCGACAACACGATATCCCCCACGTGACCGCGAACCTGCCGGCAAAGAACGCGACCAGCACACAACCTCGAAGCCCAAGCCCGCCGCCTTGCGCGCAACGGCAGAACCGATAGACCCCATGCCTATTACACCGAAAACGCGGCCCTTGCACTGTCCAAGCGGGCGCGTGGATTCGTACCCCCACTGGCCTTTTCGCATAGCGGCATCCTGCTCGTTGATGCGGCGGAGGCACGCGAGCGCAAGCGCTATCGCGTGATCGCTCACGACCTCCGTTCCGTATCCGGGGACATTGCATACGGCCACCCCGTGCTTCGTCGCCGAAGATACATCGATTTCGTCGTAGCCCGTTCCCGTCCTGCTAATAACCTTGAGACGCGGAGAGAGCGCTTTGATGATTTCGTCGGTGAATTCCCCGTATGAGGAGATAACGCCGTCGACATCGTGCACGTGTTCAAGAATGTACTCGGGGCTTTTCCCGTCGAAACGTTGTATGGCAATTCCCTCTTTGCGACACAAGCCCTCTTCAAGTGCGCAATCGGGAAAATCGAATCCTACAATGGCTATCTTCATGCACCGCCCCTCCTCAACTGCATTTTCGAGCATCGACATGTATCAGCGTATTCGCCGACGCGCATCTTATCTACTCGCCGACCTTGGCAATGAATTCAACCTCTACGAGAGCCCCTTTGGGAAGCCTCTCCACGGCAACAGCCGACCGAGCGGGCAGATGATCTTCGAAAGAACGCGCGTACACCTTATTGAACGCCGCGAAATCGTCCATGTCGTCAAGAAAACACGTCGTTTTGACAACCTGGTCGAAACCGATTCCTGCGGACTCGAGAATCGCTCCCATATTCCGCATGACCTGCTCCGATTGTTCCTCCACTGTCTTCCCAACAAGCTCTCCCGTTTGCGGATCGAGGGCGATCTGGCCCGATGCAAACAAAAATCCTCCCGCAACGACACCCTGTACGTAAGGGCCTATTGCCGCAGGCGCTTTTTTCGTTGCAATCGTCTTCATGAATACCCCTTCCAACCGAAGCCTGCGGCAATCGCGCTCGCATGCGCTATGCGGTTTCCGTCATACGTCTTTTTCAGCCGCTCATCGACTTAAACAGCTATACTACTTTACTACACTAAATTGATAAAGCATTCGACCGAGGAAGAAAAGCACTTAACCGCAAGCACTCGTCACGCGCCCGCTTGCGCAAACACGCCAGAAAGGTAGCACCATGAATGCAGGAATGCCCCACCACGCCAACTATACGCGCGGATACTTCATGCCTCCCGAACCTTGCTTCGACTGGGTGAAAAAAGACTACATCGACCATGCTCCGAACTGGTGCAGCGTCGATTTGCGCGACGGCAATCAGGCCCTGGTCGTTCCTATGAGCCTGGATGAGAAAATCGACTTCTTCAGAATGCTCGTTTCAATCGGCTTCAAGGAGATAGAAATAGGCTTTCCTGCGGCAAGCGAAACGGAGTTCGAGCTAGCGAGAACCCTCATCGAGCAAGACATGATTCCCGAAGATGTCACCATTCAGGTGCTCACGCAGGCGCGCGAACATATCATCAAGAAGACCTTCGAAGCTCTCGAGGGCTGCAAAACGCCCGTGATTGTCCATGTGTACAACTCGACAAGCGTTGCCCAGCGCGAACAGGTCTTTCACAAAGATAAGGAGCAAATCAAGCACATCGCCATAACGGGGGCGAAGCTTTTGAAGGAACTGACCGAATCCGAGGGACACGATAATTATCGCTTCGAATACAGCCCTGAAAGCTTCACGGGAACCGAGCCGGAATACGCCCTGGAGGTTTGCAATGCGGTACTTGACGTCTGGAAGCCAACTCCCGAACGCAAGGCCATCATAAACCTTCCCGTAACCGTGGAAATGAGCCTGCCCCATGTCTACGCAAGTCAAGTTGAATACATAAGCAAGAATCTAACGTATCGCGACGCCGTGGAGGTAGGCCTACATCCCCATAACGACCGGGGAACGGGCGTGGCGTGTGCCGAGCTGGGCGTTTTGGCAGGCGCGGACCGCATTGAAGGCACCCTCTTCGGCAATGGAGAAAGAACGGGAAACGTCGACCTTGTCACTCTTGCCTTGAACCTTTTCTCCCATGGCGTAGATCCCAAGCTTGACTTTTCCGACCTCCCCTCTGTCGTGGAGCTGTTCGAACGTGTCACGCGCATGGAGATAAACCCGCGCTCCCCCTACTCCGGCCAGCTCGTATTCGCTGCCTTTTCGGGCAGCCATCAAGACGCGATTGCAAAAGGACTCAAATATCGCGAAGAGAAAAACCCCGGGTATTGGTCTACGCCCTATCTCCCCATCGACCCCGCCGATGTGGGGCGCTGCTACGAAAACGACGTCATCCGCATTAACAGCCAAAGCGGCAAAGGCGGCATAGGCTACATTCTGGAGAAGAACTACGGCTACGTTCTTCCCCCGAAGCTGCGAGAAGAGCTCAGCTACGCCAGCAAGGATGCTTCAGACCACGCCCACAAGGAACTCTCACCCGCAGAGGTCAACGATATATTCCACGAAACGTTCGTCAATAACGCAACGACCCTGAAGCTGCTCGACTTCCACTTCACCCACGACTCCGAAAACAAGGCCTTCAAGGCGTTCCTCACCGTGGAAAGAGGCGGCGAGGAACAAGACGCCGTCGGCAACGGAAACGGACGCCTCGACGCCGTATGCAACGCGCTTTCGAAGCTCAGCATACGGGCGCACATCGCAACCTATAGCGAGCACGCCCTTGATACGGGGTCCGATAGCCGCGCAGCCGCCTACGTGGGAATAGACAACGAAGACGGTACGATCACCTGGGGCGTTGGCGAACACCACGACATTATCACGGCATCCATTCTCGGGCTCATATCCGCAGTAAACCGGCAGATGAGCTAGGCGCTCACTTGCCGCACGCCTATAAACGATGACAAGAAGGTAGGGACTACCATGGGAATGACCATGACGCAGAAGATTCTTGCCGCACACGCCGGGCTTGAATCGGTGGAAGCAGGCCAGCTCATAGAGGCGGATATCGACCTTGCGCTCGCAAACGACATCACCGGACCGGTCTCCATTTGCGAACTTGAAAAGGCGGGCATGGACCAGGTGTTCGACCGCGAAAAGGTAGCCTTGGTCCTCGACCACTTCGCTCCGAACAAAGATATCAAGAGCGCCGAGCAGTGCAAAGTATGCCGAGAGTTTGCCAAAAAGCACAATATCGTCCACTTCTTCGATGTGGGCAGCATGGGCATCGAACACGCCCTCCTTCCCGAACAAGGAATCGTAGCCGCAGGAGACCTCGTCATCGGAGCCGATAGCCATACGTGCACGTATGGAGCGTTGGGAGCATTCTCCACGGGCGTGGGGTCGACCGACTGTGCAGCAGGCATCGCCACGGGCAAAGCGTGGTTTCGTGTTCCCTCCCCCATCCGCATCGAGCTGACGGGAGAGTTGCAGCCGTGGGTCTGCGGCAAAGACGTCATCTTGCATATCATTGGCACGATAGGGGTCGATGGCGCCCTTTACCAGAGCATGGAGTTTTGCGGAGACGGCGTGAAGTCCCTTTCGATGGACGACCGATTCAGCATCTGCAACATGGCCATCGAAGCAGGGGCAAAAAACGGGATATTCCCCGTTGACGAAAAAACCCGTCTCTACATGAAAGACCGCGTACGACACGCACCCCGAGAATTCACCGCGGATGACGACGCCTCGTACGAGCGCACGATACGCATAAGCCTCCGGGACGTCCCTCCTACCGTTGCCGCGCCTCATCTCCCCGAAAACACCAAGCCCGTCACGGAACTGGCCGGCATCCCCATCCAGCAGAGCGTTATCGGAAGCTGCACGAACGGTCGTATCGAAGACATGCGCATGGCGGCAAGCATCATGCGCGGTCGCCACGTGGCCGACGGCGTGCGCGCCATCGTCATCCCCGCCACGCAGGAAGTGTATCTGCAATGCATCCGCGAGGGGCTGACCGAAGTTTTCATCGAGGCAGGAGCCGTCGTGAGCACGCCAACGTGCGGGCCGTGCCTTGGCGGCCATATGGGCGTGCTTGCCGCAGGGGAGCGAGCCGTGGCCACCACGAATCGCAACTTCGTCGGGCGTATGGGACACACCGATTCCGAGGTTTATCTGGCGAGTCCCGCCGTCGCCGCGGCATCCGCCATCACCGGAGTCATAACTGCCCCTTCGGCGCTTTAGCCGCAGCATCGCCCAAAATCTAAAGAAAGGTCCAGCGAAAAGACAGGAGCGATCATGAACCCGACCGTTCGAGGAACAGCGTTCAAATACGGAGACAACGTAGACACCGATGTCATCATTCCCGCGAGATATCTCAATATCGCCGATCCGCAGGAACTAGCGACGCACGCTATGGAAGACATAGACCCTTCCTTCGTGCGCAACGTCAAGCCAGGAGACATCGTAGTGGCAACGAAGAACTTCGGATGCGGCAGCTCCCGCGAGCACGCGCCGCGCGTCCTCAAGGACAACGGCGTGGCATGCGTCATCGCCTCGAGCTTCGCACGCATCTTCTACCGAAACGCCATCAATATCGGGCTGCCCATTTTGGAATGCGAGCAAGCCGCAAAAGCGATACGCGGCGGCGACGAAGTCACCGTGGACTTCTCCACGGGAACCATCGTTAACGAAACTACGAGCGAAACGTTCAAGGCACTGCCCTTTCCCGAATTCATCCAGCAGATCGTCGATGACGAAGGGCTTTTGAACAGCCTGAAAGCACGCGGGAAATAAACTTGCCCGCTTTCGCACGATGTACCATGCCACCCATGACAGGAGGTCCTTATGAAATACACCATTGCCGTCTTAAAAGGAGACGGCATCGGACCGGAAATCGTCACCGAAGCGCAGAAATGCCTTGACGAGGTAGCGAAGCGCTTCGGGCATGAATTCGCCTACCGCGAAGCCTTGGTCGGAGGAGCCGCCATCGACGCATGCGGAACCCCCTTGCCCCAAGAAACCATCGATACCTGCCTCGCATGCGACAGCGTCATCCTCGGCGCCGTAGGCGGTCCGAAATGGGATGGGCTTCCGGCTGAGGTGCGCCCCGAAAAAGGGCTGCTCGGCATCAGGAAAGAACTCGGGCTTTTCGTCAATTTGCGACCCGCGAAGCTGCATGCGCCTCTTGCCGACGCCTGCCCCCTCAAGCCCGAACGCATTGCAGACGGCCTTGACCTCGTGGTATGCCGAGAATTAACCGGCGATGTGTATTTCGGCGCGAAACACCGCGACGAAGACGGCACGGGGCACGACGACATGAACTATTCGATAGCGGAAGTCGAGCGAATCGCGCACCGCGCGTTTCGTATGGCCCGTCAACGACGAGGACACGTGACCAGCGTAGACAAGGCAAACGTGCTTGAGACGAGCCGCGTGTGGCGAGAAACGGTGCAACGCGTTGCGCTCGAATATCCCGACGTTACCGTTGATTATCTTTACGTGGACAACGCCGCTATGCAGCTCGTGCTTAATCCGGGTCAATTCGACGTCATTTTGACAGGCAACCTTTTCGGAGATATTCTCTCGGACGAAGCAAGCTGCATCACGGGCTCGATCGGCATGTTGCCCTCCGCCTCCATGGGAGAAACGAACCTGGGCATGTACGAGCCGATTCATGGAAGCGCGCCCGATATTGCCGGGAAAAACAAGGCGAACCCCATCGCCACCGTTCTTTCTGCCGCCATGATGCTGCGCTACAGCTTTGGATTGGCCGCAGAGGCCGACGCCCTTGAACGCGCCGTAGAACGCGTGCTTGAAAAGGGATGTCGCACAGGCGATATAGCCAAAGCAGACGAGAGAGTCCTTGGTTGCTCGGACATGGGCGATGCGATTGCCGCAGAGATTCAGGACCCATCCGCAGTGCCATCGTTTTCCACGAATTCGAACGCTTAAAAAGAGGTAATCCGCCAGCTCTCGTAGTGTTAAAGTTCGAAAGAGATGCAATCTCGAAGAGATAGGAGCTTTCATGAAGTACAAGAACATTCTGGTTCCTTACGATGGATCAAATCCCTCGAAAAACGCACTGTCCACCGCCCTCGAATACGTCGACCTAGGGGTCGCAGGCAAGGTCACCGCATTTTTCGCCGCGCCCATTCCGCAGTTCGAAACCCAGGATTTCCTCATAGCGGAGCAAATAAGCGGATCGCAGCCCCTCACTCCCGAACAGACGGCCGAAATGCAGCGGCGCTACATCGAATTCCATAGAGAAAAGCTCGCGAAAGACCTGGGCGCCGTCGCCGAAGAGGCGGGCAATACCCTGGTCATCGCTATCGGCCAGGGCAAACCGAGCAAAGCCATCCTAGAATACGCGCACACCCACCACATTGACCTGATCGTCATGGGGTCGCGAGGGCTGAGCGCCGTTGCCGGTGTGCTCGGCTCGGTCAGCTACGCGGTGCTGCGCAACGCAGAATGCCCCGTAATGATTGAACGCTAGACGGCTACGATAAAAGCATCGTCGCCGTTGTCATAAGCACAAGAGACACCGCCACCGACAAAGAGATTGCGAACCCCGCCATTTTCGTATCGCCGTCAATCCACATGACATACACCAGGCCTACGGACATAATGGGAGCCAGCATGCACACGATGGTGACAACCTTGACGCTTTCGGCCATCGGAATGAAAAAGTACACGATGGCGCAGAAGACAACGGCGACGAAGACGCGCCAGCATAGGCACTGAAGCACTTCTTTCAGGCGCCCTTTATCGATCTTCCACTCCATAGCAAGGCCTATCATGAACATAGCTAGAAAGCTATTTGCGTGCATGAGGGGCTCAAGCAGAACCCCGATTGAAGCAGGCACGCTCAATCCCGCAAGCGACAGCAAAATCAGAACCACGTAACAGTCCAAGGCGGGCGATTTCAGCAACGTTCTCAGAATTGACAGCAAGACGCCTTCCGTGCGTTTTTTCAGGATGAACGCACGAGTCAATGCATAACCTCCGCCTGATACCATGATGCAGTTCCCCAAATCGAACATACACGCAGCTACGACGCCCGCAGGGCCAAATTGCGCCGAAACGAAGGGAAGGGCGAAGCATCCGACATTGTAGCCATATCCCAAAAGGGTATGGAAGGCGCGCTTTTCAGGGCTTTTCTTCATGGTGTAAAGCACCGTTCCGAAAAAACCCAGCAACGTCGAAGCGAGCCCTATAGCAGAGGCGATAAGAAGAGTTGCGTCGAACTCGAACCCCACGAAAGAATAGATGACCGTTGCCGGAAGCGTTATGTAAAAGAGCATTTTGGATACGACGTTTTTTGTCTCAGACGCTATAAAGCCGCTTTGGGCACAAATAGAACCGATAAGAATAACCAGGACATACGAACCTGTTACGAGCAAAATATCCAGCACAAAAAACCTTCTTCCAAAAGCGTCCGTCTCTAGGCTAGACCTCGGCGCATACGCAAAGAACCCTAGCAGCACATCTCTACAGAAAATTCCCCTCTGTAAGTTTTGACTAGCCGTCCCTCGCCGAAAAACGCCGCTTGCGACAGAGGAGGCCATCGAGACGCGCTTGCGGCCGTTTGTAGACGTTTTCGCAGGTTACTGCCCATTTTTGTCAGTATTTCGTGAACAAGCATCAGAAGCGTGCTATATTGATAGAGATTAATGTACTGCCTGTTCAGCGCACATTTTTTTATCACAACAAGGAGATGGCTATGTTCCACCAATTCGACAAGGTGGTCTATGCGAACTATGGCGCATGCACCATCACCGAAACCGACGCCCACGTTTCTTTCGGCGGAGGCTCCGAAAAAACCTACTACGTTCTTTCCCCAAGCTCTAAACGCGGCGGAACGGCCTACATCCCCGTGGACCACGAGGATCTTATGACACCTGTCATAAACCGCACCGAAGCCCTTTCGCTCATCGAGAGCATCGACCTCATTGCAACCGATGATTTCAGCAATGCCAACTCGAAAACGGTGGAGGAGCATTTTAAGAGCCGGCTTCGCCAGTGCGATTGCGCAACCGCCATTTGCGTGCTCAAAACCATGCGCGAACGAATCACGGAGCAGAAAAGAAAGAAGCGCTTGCCGTCTTCTATGTACACCCGCCTTTTCGACCAGGCGAATCATCGGGTGCTCAGCGAACTTTCCGCCGCGCTTGAAATCGAGGAAGACGAAGTGGTTCAATTCATCGTCGCTCACAACTGCGGTACAAACGCCTAGAAAGGCCGGCTTTACACGATGTATGCGCGACGCAGAAGCCGCAGACAGCACGACGAACGCAGACCCTCAATCGTCGGCGAAGCCCTTCGCTGCGCCGGAAAACAAAAGGCCAGCCCTGAGGCTGGCCTATTTTTGTTCTGGAGCCGATGACCGGACTCGAACCGGTGACCTACGCATTACGAGTGCGTTGCTCTACCAACTGAGCCACATCGGCACGCACTGCGTTATGTAAACGCGAATGAGAATTATAGCGGTTCTCTCCTGCTTCGTCTATATAGTAGATTGAAAGTTTTTAGGATTACGAACCAGACCGGACGGATGGCTGGGCCACCAGGACTCGAACCTAGACTAAAGGCACCAAAAACCCTTGTGCTGCCATTACACCATGGCCCAATTCCGTCTTTACAAAAAAGGCGGGCATTGCCCGGCCTTCAATGAATCATGCATGGTGGGCCGTGAGGGAGTCGAACCCGCGGCCTTGGGATTAAAAGTCCCCTGCTCTACCAGCTGAGCTAACGGCCCACGTTCATGACGCGCGACGATGCGCAGATAAGTATTTTAGCTTCGCATAGCCGCGCGGTCAATGCGATTTTGCGGCAATTTTAAGAAGACGGCACTTCGTGCTTCATAGGCTCACGCTGAGCGTCTTCTTAAACGCTGCCCCATGGGCATCTCGTGAGGCAACGTTCGATTCATCCATGAGCCTTTCAGCTCTTCTCGCTCGCGTATGCCGCTTTCATGGACGCAAGAAACTCATGTGCCTCCTTCATCTGGAGCTTTACTGCACTATGACCGGTTCCGCCGTACGTCGTGCGCGCGGCCACAATGGCTTCGGTGTCGAGAACGGACACAACATCTTTTTCGAAAAGAGGACAGACGTCGTGCAGCTCCTCGAAAGAAAGTTCTTCGAGCTCCTTCCCGTTTTTTTCGCAATACAGGACGAGATTACCTACGACTTCGTGAGCCTCGCGGAACGGCATCCCTTTTTTCGCCAGGTAATCGGCGACATCCGTAGCAGCCGTAAAGCCCTTCTTCGCAGAAGCAAGCATGGCCTCCTCATGAAGCTCCATGGTATCGACCATGCCGGCTACGCAATACATGCAGTCATGCAGCGTCTTGGCGGCGTCAAACGCTCCTTCCTTGCACTCTTGCAAATCTTTGTTGTATGCCAGCGGCAAAGACTTCATGGTCACAAGAAGAGCCACCAAGTCTCCGACGACACGACCCATCTTTCCGCGAGTCAACTCCGCGAAATCGGGATTCTTCTTCTGCGGCATAATCGACGACCCCGTTGAAAACGCATCCGAAAGCGTGATGAATCCGAATTCCGTCGACGACCAGAGTATGATTTCCTCGCACAGACGCGAGAGATGCATCATGGCCACGCTGCAGGCGTATTCCAAATCAAGCAGGTAATCACGATCGGAAACCGCATCGAGCGAATTCGGAATGGCGTGGTCGAATCCGAGAAGTTCCGTAGTCATAAAGCGATCGAGCGGATACGTTGTTCCCGCCAGCGCCGCGCTTCCTAGCGGATTCGCATCGGCCGCTTCGTACGCATGCTTCAGACGAACGTAATCGCGCGTGAACATCCAAAAATACGCAAGCATATGATGGCTGAACAAAACCGGCTGTGCATGCTGTAGATGCGTATACCCAGGCATGATGACGCCGAAGGTATCTTCCGCCTTCTTGAGCAGCACCTCGCAAAGGGAGGCATTCTGTTCGAGCAAGTCCTCCAAGAGCGCTTTCGCATGAAGACGCAGGTCAACGGCAACCTGGTCATTGCGCGAGCGTCCCGTATGCAGCCGCGCGCCAGGAGTTCCAATCACCCGAGTCAACTCGGCCTCGATTGCCATATGGATGTCTTCATCGTTGACATCGAATACGAACGAGCCGTCGTCTATGCTTTGCTTTATAGCCTCAAGGCCCTCATGAATAGCATTCGCATCGTCGGTGGAAATAACTCCCTGGGCGGCAAGCATGCTGGCATGGGCCTGCGAACCCGCAACGTCCTGTGCATACATCTCTTTGTCCACAAAGAGCGATGCCCCGAATTCCTGCGTGAATTCGTCCACGCCCCCCTCGAACCTTCCAGACCACAACGCCATGACGCGCACCTTTCCGTTGAATCCGAATTGCCCTGCAACCCGGATGAAAATCCTCCATGCGCCCTTCGAGGGAAAGCCTCGACTCGAAGGGCGCTTCCGCTCTTGCTAAGCGGCGCTGACAGCGTTTGCCTTTTCCTGTTCGAACGCGCTCTGCTCGGCCATCTCTTTGGCTGCAGGACCCTGCTTTGCGGACCATACGGTAGTGGGTAAACCATGGAGCTGGATGAACCCCTTCGCCGCTTCGTGATCGAACGTATCCTGCGCGCCGTAGCTGGCAAGACCGAAATCGTAGAGGGAATACGGGCTCTTGCGTCCCACCACCGTGCTCGAGCCCTTATAGAGCTTCACCTTGACCGTTCCCGTCACGCATGCCTGAGTTGATGCGCAAAACGAATCCAAAGCCTCCTTCAGCGGGGAATACCACAGGCCTTCGTACACGGCCGTTGCCCACTTTTGTTCGATGCCAAACTTGTAATGCTGCGTTTCGCGATCGAGGCAAAGCGTCTCGAGCGCCTTGTGCGCATTGATGATGACCTGAGCGGCGGGAACTTCGTAGCACTCGCGCGACTTCACGCCCACAAGACGGTTCTCCACCATATCAAGCCTTCCGCACCCATGCAGCCCCGCTTTGACGTTGATTGTCTTGATCATGTCAACGAGCCCCATTTCCTCGCCGTTGAGCGAGCAGGGCACGCCCGATTCGAATCCTATCTCGAGGTATTCCGGCTGATCGGGAGCAGATTGCGCGTCGGCGGTAAGCGTCCAGATGCCCGCAGGGGGCTCGCACCAAGGATCCTCGAGCACGCCGCATTCGATCGCGCGACCCCAAAGGTTGTCGTCGATGGAATACGGCGACTTTTTCGTGGTGGGCACGGGAACGCCGTGGGTCTTCGCCCACTCCATCTCCTCCTCGCGGCTATGGAGGTTCCATTCGCGCACGGGAGCTATAATTTCGATGCTCGGGTCGAGCGCCTTAATAGACGTTTCGAAACGCACCTGATCGTTGCCTTTGCCCGTGCAGCCGTGGGCAACGTATTTCGCCCCGAAGGCATGGGCTACCTCAACCATGTGCTTGGAAAGAAGCGGGCGAGACAGCGCGGAAAGAAGCGGATAGGAGTTCTCGTAGAGCCCGTTGGCGGCAATGGCAAGCGTCACGTACTCGTTGGCGTACTCCTCACGCATGTCAACCGCGAAGGAAGCAACCGCGCCCATGTCGATCGCCTTCTGCTTGATAGCCGCAAGGTCGTTTTCGTCCTGACCGACATTGCCGCATACGGCTATGACGTCGAACCCTTTTTCCACCTGGAGCCATCTCAGACATACCGAGGTGTCAAGGCCGCCTGAATACGCAAGCACTACCTTTTCCTTCGTTGCCGCCTGAGCCATGGTTCTCACCCTCACCTTTCGTTGCGTAAAGCGCATTCGTGCTTTCAGCTCATTGGAATTCGATACAAAGACAAAGAGATACCCGTGGAACACCCGTTGCGCATGTTCCGAATACAAAAACACCCGGCGCGATGCCGGGTGTTTCTTGCGTCCTATGATGTGATGCTACAAGGAAGAACTACCTTGCATGGACCGCAGAAAACACACGCATGCATCGCAGCGCGGTACGTCGGTCCTGGCGTCGGAAAGAAGGCTGTACGTACATGATCGTCATGATTGCTGCCCCTTTCCTGAAAAATGCTCCGAGATAGTCTGATGCTCTACTTTGGTAAAGCGTTGAATGAACTTTACCGAATGCAATTCCATTTTGCAAGAAGAAATTCGAAATTTCTGTTTTACGCATATTTATGCAGAATAAGCGGCCTGGAAGCTATGCTCTAAAGCTCGATTCTCTCAAAAAGCTCCTTGCCCACGCCGCAGACGGGGCAGACGAAATCGTCGGGAAGCTCATCAACGTATTCGATATGCCCGCAAATCGTGCAGCGCCATGCAAACGTGCGAGCAGCGGCACCTTCGCTTTCTTCTTTTTGCTCCTGCGCATTTTCCGGCTGTTCGTAACTCGATGCCTTAGGTGGCGTTTTCCCGCCTTTGACCTGGTGATAATACGCATACGTCATAGGCTCTTCGGAAGAGAGCACCGCCGATTCCACGACCTCGCCCATGATGTACAGATGCGTTCCCAAATCCATCGTCTGCTTCACCTTGACGCAAAAATGCGCGACGGTGTGCTCAGCCACATACGGCACGCCCGCCTCGTCGATCCGGGTCTCGGTTTCCTGGAATTTATCGGTGTCCGCGCTGCTGTGAAATCCGAAACGACCGATGAGCTCCATAGGAGCGTCTTGGGCAAGCACCGACACTTCGAACATGCCCGACGCCGTAATAACGCCCGTCGTGAAATTGTCCTTGTTGATGGCGATGCTCGCCTGGGCGGGACTCGACGTGACCTGAGAGAACGTGTTCACCACGCAGCCGGCCTGCTTTTCGCCATCCTGAGCGGTGACAAGGTACAAACCGTACGACAGGCTTCGGAAAGCTATCTTGTCTATCATCGACCCTCTTTTCCTCGAAGTCGCTTTTTTTCGCAGATACTTCATTTTAGCTGAAAAATACATGCATTCCTCCCCCTGCGGCCTTACGCCATGCTACAGTGCGCTGCGCACATAACCTGATACCCATATGGTGATTATCTTGATACGTCATCGTAAGGAGAGGTACGTATGACCAGTTCAAATGATACGAGGAATCCTAAACGCAGCATCGTCGAAGACTCTTTCGAAAAAGAGCTGCGCGAGAAAGCGCGAGAAAGACTTCAAGAAAGGGAGAATGCCCTGCATGGCACGCAGCAGGCGGCTCTGCACCATAACAACAAGACCGTAGCTGAAGGGAAAACGACGCCGAACGGACGCCACGCTCGCCACGAAGCCCCCTCCGACGCATTCGCCCCGGCACCTCTCCGGAAAGCGCCCCTCTTTTCCGGCAGGCCTCTTCTGGGCGTGCTCCTTGCCGCACTCGTCATTATCCTTCTTGCAGTCTTTATCTCCATAGCAGTATCCCGCTGCGACCGTTCAGGGGAAGACGTTGTCTCTGAACCGCAGCAAGTCGCACAAGTCCAACAGGAAGAGCAGCAGACGGAAGCGTCAGAAGAAGCCCAGACCATATCTTTCGACCCTTCGCCGCAAGAACTCGACAGCATCCCCTCTTCTTCCGGCCTTGAAGCTTTCTCTCTCTCGAACGCCTCAACGCCGGAAATCTCGGAAGAGCAGCGCTCCACCATCCAGAAAGCCGTAGACGACGCCACGGAGCAA
>OLOZ01001720.1_pt1 | contig 14206 bp, 16 predicted proteins | sample 1673021 | NCBI WGS metagenome assembly OLOZ01 (sample SAMEA3136747, study PRJEB25190) | human gut metagenome | biome: human gut; feature: human-associated habitat; material: faeces | place: Austria | collected 2013
GCATTTGGTACTGTGGGCCTGTCTACAGGAATAACATCGGGGTTGAGCGTAGGAAGCAAACTTCTTTCAATCATTGTTATGTATATAGGAAGACTTGGCCCCTTGACAATTGCTTCATTATGGTATTTTATAAAAGGTGAGAGAACTCGTTATCCTGAAGGAAATATTTCCATTGGTTAATATAGGAGGAAAAAATGTTTGGCAGATACAGAAGTGAAAAAATTTCGTACGGAATAGTAGGTCTGGGGCGTTTCGGATATGCTTTGGCAAAAGAAATGGCCGGACTGGAAGCAGATTTGCTGATTCTGGATAAGAATGAAGAGAAGGTAAGGGAAATAAGAGAATATACGGAAAATGCGTTGGTTATAAAGAATCTTGATAAGGGTTCTCTTTTGGAAACAGGCATTCAGAATTGTGACGTGGCCATCGTCTGTATAGGTGAGCAGATGGATATATCTATATTGACTACGCTGAATCTTGTGAGTCTTGGCATACCGGAAGTTATTGCTAGAGCTACAAGTACAGAGCATGGGCAGATTCTGGAAAAGCTCGGTGCGAAAGTAGTTTATCCGGAGCATGATATGGCAGCCAGACTTGCACATAAATTAGAAGATGCTGATATGCCGGAGTTTGCGGAGCTGGATGAACATATAAATATATCAAAATTAACCATTTCATATGATATGGAAGATGAATCCATAGCTGAAGTGAATTTACGAGGAAAGTTCGGAGTTAATATAATCGCTATAGAGAATGAAGAAGAAGTATTTTATGATATAGATCCGGATTATGTATTCAAAGAAGATGATGTCATTTATGTGATAGGAGATAAGGAGAACCTCAACGAACTTACAGAATGGATAGATGATGATTGATTAAAAAATTCCGGGTATACATCAATACCCGGAGTTTTTTATTTATTTTTTGTTTGAGGCATTCAGTACATTCTTTATCTTATGCTGTACCATTCCTTTGATTGCATCTCTGGCAGGTCCGAGATATTTTCTCGGGTCAAAATCTTCGGGATGTTCTGCAAAATGTTTTCTTATTTCGGCAGTCATAGCAAGCCTGAGATCAGTATCTATATTTACTTTACAGATTCCGTATTTAGTAGCGGTTTTTATCATATCTTCGGGAACTCCCTGCGCTCCAGGGATATTTCCTCCGTATTCGTTGCATTTTGAAACAAATTCGGGAAGTACTGTAGATGCTCCATGAAGAACAAGAGGCGTATCAGGGATCAGCTTATGAATCTCTTTGAGTCTTTCAAAATCAAGATATGGTTCACCTTTAAATTTATATGCTCCATGGCTCGTTCCTATAGCTATCGCCAATGAGTCGACGCCTGTTTTTTCGACAAATTCAGCGGCCTCTTCGGGAACTGTAAAAGTAGCGTTTCTCGCTGATACTTTTACGTCGTCTTCGACTCCGGCCAGTTTGCCGAGCTCAGCTTCCACTGAAACTCCTTTGCTGTGAGCATACTCCACTACCTGTTTTGTAAGTTTGATGTTTTCCTCAAAAGGATGCTTTGATCCGTCTATCATTACAGAAGTAAACCCATCGTCTACACATTTCTTACAGATATCAAAATCAGCACCGTGATCCAGATGAAGCACGATGTCAAGTCCGGTATCTATGATAGCCGCTTCCACCAACTTCACAAGGTATGTGGGATTGGCGTATTTTCTCGCGCCTGCGGAAACCTGCAGAATAAGAGGAGCACTTTCTTCCTGGGCAGCTTCTACGATACCCTGAATGATTTCCATGTTGTTGACATTAAAAGCGCCTACGGCATAATCCTCTGTAAGTGCTTTTTTGAACATCTCTTTTGTAGTTACTAGAGCCATGATTACCTCCTTTAATCGGTTATAATATCTAAAATCTCTTCTTGTAAAGAGCTTACTGGTATTTGGAATGTTCCGACTTTCAGAGAAGAGGCTTTATCGGAACTTGTAATATATTCCTCAAAGTCTGCAGCTGCCGCAATAAGACCTGCTTCTTCAAGTTTTTGAGATACTGTAGCGGCAGTATCCGAGTCTTCTATGGTGACTGATATTGTTTCGGTTTCAGAAGTTGATTCAGTCGTTTTTTCCGTTTGTGTTGCGGCTGCTTCACGTGCCAGCTTTTCAGGATAATCCATAATAGCCCCTATTCTGGTATATATTATGAAAGCAGCTACAGCCAGTATTATCAATACAATGATTATATCGTTTTTATTATAAAAAAAGTCTTTAATCTTTCTCATATTAATACTCCTTTTGATGATATTCATCACATACATACTTACTTTAACATATTTCGTGTATTTTCTCAAATCCAAAAGGAGGCTTTTTCATGAAAATTTCTTCACAGATGAAAATTTCTTTACAAAAAATTGTATTTGCATAGGCACTTGTTGTATAATCATAGACATGGTGAAATTAATAATAAGTGAAAATGAGGCAGGTCAGAGACTTGACAGGTTTTTGAGGAAGTATTTGAGAAAAGCTTCTCTGGGCTCTATATATAAAATGATCAGAAAAGATGTGAAGCTTAACGGAAAACGTGTCCGTGAAGATACGATGCTTTGTTCGGGTGATGAACTCAGTCTTTATATGAAAGAAGAAAGAGTGAAGATACTTACAGCTCCCGATAAAAAAAAGACTGCCAGAAAACAGTTTAAAATTATATATGAAGACAATAATATATTGATAGTCGATAAACCTTGGGGACTTCTCACTCATGGTGACTCTCATGAGAAAAAAAATACCTTGGCCAATCAGGTATGCGGTTATCTTCAGGAATGCGGCGAATACGATCCGGCACATGAAAGAACGTTTACACCGTCTCCTGTAAACAGGCTTGACAGAAATACTACGGGGCTGGTGATATTCGGAAAGAATTCGGAAGCGCTGAGAAAGCTGACCGCGGTGATACGTCGCAGAGACGGTATTGAAAAATACTATATGACGATAGTGTGCGGATGTTTGAAGCAGCCTATAGTGCTGGAGGACAGACTTGTTAAGGATCAGGGCAGAAATATTTCACAGATTGCAAACGGGAATAGGGGAAAGGATGCTGTTACCTATGTTGCTCCTGTTGTATCATGTAAAGAATTTTCTCTTGCCGAGGTAAGAATATTGACAGGAAGGACCCATCAGATAAGAACCCATCTTTCACATGCAGGATTTCCTCTTGCAGGAGATGCTAAATATGGAGACAGAAATGTAAACGCAAAACTTAAAAAACACGGTATAACAACGCAGCTGCTGCATGCCTGTAAACTGAAGTTTGCAGATTCGGCAGACGTAATAAAGGAACTTCGGGGCAAAACTGTAGAAGCACCTATGCCTGCTGAATTTCTCAGGGTCAAAGAGCTTCTGATATCCGAAAAGTAACAGAAAGGGTTAATTATGAACAGATCGACAAATGAGCAGAAGTATGCGAGAAGGAGAAAGTCACCTTATATGGTGGCTGTAGCTTTAGCTATAGTTATGTTTATGGTGGTGGCTCCGGAGGTGAACGAAGGAGATGCTATGTCCCCTACGATAAATGACGGACAGCTTCTTGTGGTAAGCAAAACATCTTATTCAGCAAAACGGGGCATTCCTGACAGAGATAAACTGGTAATTCTTGAAAAAAACGCAAAAAATGCACAGAACGTCTCCAAAGATAATATAATAGCTCGTGTAGCGGGGCTTCCGGGAGAAACTGTTGAAATAAAAGACGGAAAAATATATATAGACGGAGATGAATATGTTACTGAAAACGGCATAAAAGGTTCTGACGGAGATCTTAAGGTAAAGTTAACGAAAGATGAAGTTTTCCTTCTCTGTGACAATAGAGATAAATACATAGACAGCAGAAATGAAAAACTGGGACCGGTGAACATGAAAGACATTAAAGGCAATGTTCTTTTCTGTATATGGCCATTTTCCAGATTCGGAGGCATTGATTAAATGAAGGAATTTATAAAGGATATAGCAATAGCTTTAGTAATAGTGATCGCCATAACGCTGATAATAAAGCCTACGATAGTCAAGGAAAGTTCTATGGAGCCTACTCTTTATGAAAATAACTATTTATTTGTTAATAAGCTTGCCTATCTTACAAAAGATCATCCCGATTATGGGGATATTATAATCTTCAAGTCTGATATAGATAAAGATGACGGAAGCGGCAAGAAGATATTGATAAAACGTGTCATTGCAGTTGAGAATGATGTTGTTACCGTTTCTGAAGGAAATGTGTACAGAAACGGTATAAAACTTGATGAAAGTTATACCCTTGAGGGATTTACGTCAGGCGATATAAAGGACTATGCCGTACCGGAGAATGAAGTCTTTGTTATGGGAGATAATAGAGGTGTGAGTCTGGACAGCAGATCAGGCGAAGTGGGGACTATAAGCGAAGATTCGATAATAGGAAAAGCATTTTTCAGGCTGTATCCGTTTAGTGAAATAGGATTATTGAAATAGTAATAAAAGTAGAGTACATATTTTCGGCGGGGAGGTTTTTTATGCTTAAAAAAATGTTACTTTACTTATTATCAGCCGGTATAGGTATATTGTCAGCTGTTGTTCTTTCTGGGGTATTTACTGTCACTACCGTGATGGGAAGCGGTATGGAGCCGACAATAGATGATGGAAGCAAGGTTCTCATAAATAAAATAGCATATGGGGCTGACAAAAACAAGAATCCTGAAGTGGGCGATGTAGTGGCTTTTGGAAGTGATGTATATGGAGAAGAAGGCGAAGGTGCAATTCTTGTAAGAAGAGTAGCCGGAAGTAGCGGAGATGTGGTGGAAATAAAAGATAATATTTTTTATTTGAATGGAAAGCCATATGAGAAATATATGGCGGAAGCCGTGCATATGGATCCTATTGACGAAATTAAACTTGGCGACAATGAAATCTTTGTGCTGAGTGATAACAGAAAATCTTCTATGGACAGCAGAAATGAAGCTATAGGAGTCATAGACAGCAGGGACTGTATAGGCAGGATCTGCTTTAAATAAAAAGACGGGAAGAGATGATTGCTTTCTCCGGTCGGATTTATGAAAGGAAGAGTATATCTGATGAAGGTTGTGGCCAATAATAAAAAGGCAAGACATGATTATTTTATAGAAGAAACATATGAAGCTGGGATAACTCTTACAGGAACTGAGATAAAATCTGTCAGACAGGGAAAAGTCAGTATAAAAGAGAGTTATGCCAAAATAGAAAATGAGGAGCTTATTCTTTATGGTATGAATATAAGTCCTTATGAGCATGGCAACAGATTTAATGCTGAGCCGCTCCGTTCGAGAAAACTTCTTCTGCACAAACGTGAAATAAGGAAACTAATAGGGTATACTACATTAAAAGGCTTGACTTTAGTGCCGCTTAAGATGTACATTAATGGTAGAGGTTTGGCAAAGGTTGAAATTGCAGTAGCCCGAGGAAAGAAGGAATATGATAAAAGACATGATATTGCTAAAAGGGACGCTGACAGAAGGATGCAGCAGGCCATGAGAAGGTAAGGAGGCTATATTATGCAAAGTTTCTTAAGTAAAATGGGAAAGACAGCAAGTTCTGCTGTAAGCAAAGCAGGAAATAAAGCCGGTGAACTGATTGAGATAACTAAACTGAAGAGCCGGATCAGTTCGGAAAAACAGGCGATAGTATCTGCAAAGCAGGAAATCGGTGAATATTGTTATGATCTCTTTAAATCTGAAAATATGAAAGACAAGAATATAAAAGAATATTGTGAGAAGATCAAAGCATGTGAAGATAATATAGAACAGCTGGAACAGGAGATACAGGCTGCTAGAGAAGAATATAAGGCAGAGTCTAAAGAAGAGGAAGATACTGCGGTTGAGTAACCATAACCGATAGTTTCATACATGGGGATGTTTTTGGTTTCGACGGGGGTGTGGAAGCCGGATAAGCGAGCCGTAGTCGCCAAGTCTACGTTAAAAGTGGCCGTTTAAATACAAACGCTAAAAAGAATAATAATTTCGCACCTATGGCTATGGCTGCGTAGTCAGTCATAAGCTGTGCGTGTCAGCTTCGGTTTACCTGTAGGCCGGATGTCTGGCATCGATTATACAGGAAAACCTTGCGAGAGTTCCCGGTATCGTAAGGGAATAACGGGATAGCTGATCGTAAAGCCTGCTTTTGGGCGATGCGAGAAGTGAAATAATAAAACAAAAGCTTCGCTCGGAGAAAATCCGGTGGAAATGCTTTCGGACACGGGTTCGACTCCCGTCATCTCCACCATACACATAAAACCCGCCTGTTAAGGCGGGTTTTATTATATCTTAAGATAAATTACAGTTTCAAAATGAGGCTTATAAGGAGTAAATATCAAAGATATGATAAAGAATCATTATAGAAGTTTATGTGGAGAAATGTATGATATTTTTGCATAAAGATGCACCGCCGGATGAATTGAAATTTTATCTTTCATATACGTAAAAAGGAATGTCTGTTTTGGAACCTTTGTGTGGCAGCGGCAGGTTTATGCTTCATTTTATGGAAAGAGGTATCGATATTTACTGATATGGATATATGCTGTTTATTTGATCAATATTATAACTTTAAATTCTGCATCTGTATATGAAATATCTATAGTTCCGCCGTAACGTGAAACAATGCTCTGTATAGAAGAAAGTCCGATTCCGTGGTGTTTGGAATTATTCTTATCTGTAAGAAAACGGCCTTTCTGCTGGTGAATGGGATTTACTTTAGTATTTATGATTTCATAGCTGAAATATCCGCTATCTGAGCACCTCGCTTTTAGGGAAATACGTCTTTTGGTTTTATCCGGAATTTTTCGTATTGCCTCGATAGCGTTGTCCAGCGTATTGGTAAAAATAGAGCAAAGGCTTATGTTGTCTATTATTACGCTGTCAATACTGATGTTGAAAAATATGTCGGTTTTGAGTTCTGAAAGCTGATTGTATTTTATGTTTAGTACGGCGTTTACGACTTTGTTTTTGCAGAATCTTCGGTTTGGAGCCTCAAGGCTTACGGATAAAGTTTCAAAATATTCCAGGGCTTCTTTGTTGTTTTTATTTTTAAGCAGCAGACCGATTATTGTCAAATGATTGTTCATATCGTGACGGAGTTCACGGATCTTTGTCTGATTTTTTTCTAAGATTTCATAATAATTTTTTTGGAGTTTGAGATTCTTTTTTTCCATATCAGCATAAATCCCGTCAGCAAGATTAGATGCGAGACGAATGCTGCAGGAACTTGTTATTATACATGCAATAACACATGGCCATACTTTATATGTTTCACTGGGTGTAAAATATACGCAGGTGAAAATACCTGCAAAAGGTGCGAGACATATGATGATCATAATGGTCCATGTTCTGTTGTCTAGAAGTTCTTTCATTTTTATCAGGGATTTTTTTGAATAATAATAAAAAACGTACCAGAAAAGAACGACAAACAAGTATGTATTCACGGAAAAGATAAGATTTTCTATAGTATCTGTCTCAGTATAGTGACGAAAGAAAAAGAAGCTTCCTATTGCATTGTGAAGAAAGTTCAGACCTGTTGCTATAGGAAACAGAATTACCGCCATAGCCAGCTTGATCAGAGGTTTTCCTTTGAATAAGAGAAAATTTATCAGAAGGAACAATATGGCCACTATTGTGATATTTACAGGGTCACCTGCTAAAATAGCGAATGTGGAAACTATGGACAGACCACCCCAGATAATAAAAAAGAAAATTTTAGGTTTTTTTCTTTCCAGACAGCAGGAAATGATTTTATAAAAAATGTATCCTACGATGAATTGAAGGATGTTCGAAAATACTGTTAAGATTGTTATCATTAATTCCCGTTCCTCATATTCTGTTCTATTGCAGCATCATTTTAGCAAAAGCCATAGCCAGTTCATGTCTGTAGGTGCGGCTGACAGGAAGCTTCTCATCATGGCATATGCAGTAGTTTGAACCGATTTCTGATACATAGTTGAGATTTATCAGATATCGATTGTGAATCCTCTGATAACACGGAGGCATCTTTGTTTCCACGTCATTCAGTTTTCCGTAAAAGATATCAGTGCCTTCCGTACTTACAGCAAATATATTGCGTTTGTCACTTTTAAAGTAAGTTACCTTTTGTGTGTTGATACATAAAATACCGGATCTTTGTTGGATTACTAGAGAATGTTCTTTTCGGATATCCAGTTCAGAAATCGCCCTGTCAAGAACTTCTTTGATTTTAGTTTCACGATAAGGTTTTAAGATATAGTGAAATGCCTGCACTTCATAACCCTGAAAAACAAAATCCGGATAAGCCGTAACAAATATAATAAGCATTTTTTTTCCTGATTTTCTCAGTTGGCGCGCAGTTTCCATGCCATCTACAGATCCCATTTTAATATCAAGGAAAAGCAGATGGATATCTTTTTTATTTTTATATTCCAGAAGTTCCTCGCCTGATGTGAATTCAGTTATATGATAATTGATACCGGTAAGATCCATATGTATTTCGATTAAATGCCGAAAATCTTTAAGAAGTTTTTTATCGTCATCACAAATTGCAATATTCATAGTTATCTCCAAAATATTTCGCAATAGATTAACATATTTTTTTATCTATTGTCAAACTTGAGAGTCAAACTTTACAGTAAAGATACCAAACTTGTCATTTTGTTTGCTGTTACTTTCTATCCGGCTTTACTAAAATTAATGCGGACAAAAATAGTAAAAGAGAGTGAGGGCGAATAATGTTACAAGTAGAAAACCTGAATAAAAGCTATAAAAACGGATTTAACATTTATCCGGTTTTAACGGATGTATCTTTAAAGGTAAACCAAGGAGAATTTGTTGCGGTAATGGGACCTTCAGGCAGTGGCAAGACTACACTGCTCAACTGTATTTCCTGCTTTATTCCTTATGATAGCGGTACGATTAGATTAGGAGGGAGGGTAATTTCTGATTTGAGTGAGAAAGGACTATCTAAAGTTAGAAATGAAAAGCTGGGGTTTATTTTTCAGGATTTTATGCTCCTTGATGGTCTTACGGTAAAGGAAAATGTCTGCCTTCCTCAGATCATCGCCAAAAAGCCTATCGTAGAGATGGAGGAAAAAGCCGGCATGCTTTGCAGTTTGTTTGGTATTAGTAAGATTATGGAAAAGTATCCGGCGGAAATATCGGGCGGAGAAAAGCAGCGTGCGGCAGTGGCAAGATCTCTGATGAACGATCCTTACGTTATCTTGGCTGATGAACCCACAGGGAATCTGGATAGCAAGTCATGCAAAGCAGTTATTGATGCTTTTTTACAGGCAAAGAATCAGGCTGGAGCTACGATTTTTATGGTGACACATGATAGTTACGCAGCATCATTTTGCGACCGGGTTATTGTACTGAAAGATGGCTGCATTCATCAGGAGCTTACAAGAGCGTCAACAAGACGCGCATTTATGGATGAACTTCTTAACACTCTCAGGATTTTAGGAGGTGACATCGATGACAATGAATAAGCTTTATGGAAAACTGAGAAAAAATGACAGAGGTCAATATCTGCTTCTGGGATTCTGCAGTTTTTTGTCGGTACTTTTGATAACATCTTTTGCTTTGATGTATTTTGGGCCGACAGTACAGAATTTTTTGCCGGAAGGAGGAGATACCCGTAAAATGGCAGCATTATTGTTTGTTGTTACAGCGATTGGCTGCTTTATTTTCACTATTTATGCATCAAATTTGTTTTTTCGATATAAAGCCAGAGAATATGGTATTTTTATGGCGTTAGGTTTTTCCAAAAAATCTCTTGAAAAACTGCTGTTTCGTGAGCTTTCTCTAATTACCGCAGCATCTTCATTGCTTGGACTGATTTGCGCTATACCGGTTTCATATTTTATCTGGAAAGTATTTGAATTGTTTATTATTTCTACTGAGCAAATGAGTTATCATTTTGGATCATTAGGTTTTGTTCCCGGGATTATTTTCAGTATAGTATTGGTATTGATGTTGGGAGCTGTGGGAAAACGGTTTATCAGAAAGTCAAGTATTATGGATATCCTCAGGACTCAGCATAAATCAGAAATGGTGAAGGAAATAAAACCGTGGATATTTCCGACAGGCATAGTTTTTATTGTTGTCGGTATAATTCTCGGTACAGGATTGCCGCAATTTTCTGCAAGAGTATTTGGTTTTCATTTGCCCGGTATCGTCAATCTCATATATTTATTATCGGTTGCAGGGATTTATATGGTGCTTCTCAGTATAGTAAGTCAGAGCCGTTTGAAAAAGAATAAAGAAAAGTATTATAAGAATCTTGTTTCTGTAAGTTTAATGCGATTTACTGCAAAGGCAGCAACCAGGAATATGTGTGTTATTGTACTGTTAATTTTCGTATGCTGTTTCTCAGCTTTTTATGGGATGCAGTATTCCTTAGCTCCTGATATAGCCAAGGATGAGGGTGGAAAAGCTTTTTCCTTTCATAGTCCTGTGTTGGAAAAACAGATAACCAAAAAGGATATTTATGAAACTGCCGCAGAATATGATATGGATATAACCGAATTTGCAGAAAGTGATGCTGCAAATCTTGTTATTTCATATCATTCAGTAGATCTTACAGATGATGATCGTTATGTAGAAAAATATGATAAAGATAAAAAGAGCGCACTGTTTATATCTGCATCCGATTTTAAGAAGGTTTCAGGGCAAGATGTTAAGATAAGATCAGGTACTTATAAGACAGTTGTTCCGGTAGATTTTAAAGAGAATTTTTTTGATAAAACCGATGGGCTGGATAAGATCAAAAATCCCGATTCTCGAAAGTTCATGGATGTAAAATTTGACGGTACACTGGAATTCAGTTCATTTTATTCTATGAGTACTCCGTTTGCCTATGTTTTAGATGATGCTGACTATGAAAAAATAACGGAAAACCTTTCTGATATTTATAGAGAAAATTTAGTATTTTTTAATGTGGCAGATGTAAATAATTCCTATGATTTTGCAAAAGATTTGCTGGAGCAATATGTAGTGAATTGTACAGAACTATCAAATCATCTGGGTTACTGGGATTTATGGGAAGAGAAGCAGGCGCAGGCTGTTGGTGAGGAATACGGATACAGCGGTACTATTGATATGACTACAGAAAACGATTTGCTTCTTTCGGACTGGAAATATGCGCCGGGGTTTAATATTATATTAATCCAGGATCAGATGCAGCTTATCAGTGTTTATGTAATGCTTTGTCTATATATTTTTATTATTTCACTTGCAGCAATTTCTGTTATGACTTACGTCAGGAGTATTTCTGTTGCTGCAGATAATTACGAATTGTTTGCCAGCTTGGAAAGGCTGGGAGCTGACAGGCAGTATCGAAGAAAGATATTGAAAAATCAATTGTCGAAGATATTTCAGTATCCTGCGGCAATAGGTTGCGGTATAGGATTCATATTTTCATTTGCTATGGATTTTTTTAATGACGGAAGAATAGCAGAAACCGAAGTGATTGCGTTGATTGTTTTGGGCGGAATCATATTGATGATCGCGGCAGTCCTCTTTGCAGTATATAAATATTCGATAAAAAAGGCTATGACAAAAATTTTACTGTGACATACTGTTTTGTGAATACTTTAATTGCTACTAATATTATGAAAATAAAGTAATATTCAGTAAAATTATAAAAGGACGTTCTATAAAAGTCAGAAAGATGACAATAATATCATGTTCATTGAGAAGACAGAATGATACAATGACTCTACAAAGTAGCGGAAAATTCAAAAAAATCTGCGAAAAGGGGTGAAATGGATTACAGATAGTAAGGTAAATTTCATTTAGGGAGGAAGTATCATGAAAGTTAATTATGAAGGCGGTCAGGTGCTGACTGATGTAGTACCTGGCTTGAAAAAAACTCGATTCTCTTTTAGCGCGGTGCTGTTCTTTATTTTCTGTTCAGTCAGCGGAGGAGCTTTTGGGATCGAGTCCATCATTCCGGCTTCAGGACCGGGGCTGACCCTTGTTCTTCTTGTGGTTATACCACTTATGTGGGCGCTGCCGATGGGGCTTTATGTATCTGAGCTTACGAATCTGGCACCTGTAGATTCGGGTCCTTATGTATGGGTGAAGATGGCATTTGGTGAATTCTGGGGCTTTGTCTTCGGATTGTGGATGGCCGTGGCATGGTATTTGACGGGTGCGTCTTATATTGTTCTCGCAACGGATTACATAGGCATGTATATAGATATGAGTCCTATGGTAACACTTGCGGTAAAAGTTGCTATTATTCTTGTATTTACAGTAGTAAACCTGCTTGGTCTCCAGGAAGTAAATGTGGTTAATACAATATTTACATTTATAATTCTTGCGGCATTCCTTGCTGTAGCCATTGTCGGTCTGGCTCATTGGGAGAATAATCCGTTTGATCCATTCATGAATGTTGAAGCTGGAGCATTTTCCAGTCTTGGAGTAGGTATCGCCATAGGTGTGTGGATGTTCTGCGGTTATACGGCAATAGCAAATCTCGGCGGAGAGATTGAAAATCCTCAGATTATTCCTAAGGGAATGAAATGGTGTATTGTTTTGATGATGGTAGCTTATATTCTTCCTACTCTCGGAGGAATAGTATCTACAGGTCCGTGGAGCGAATGGGGTTCTACCATAGATTACTCGAGTGTCCTTTTCACACATGTTGGAAAATGGGCAGGAGTTGCCTTTATGATCACGGCGGTAATATCTCAGCTGGCTCTTCTCAATGCGACGACAGCTACGGCATCAAGGTCATTTATGATTCTGGGAAAAGATCATTTATGTCCTAAGTTTTTATCGACAGTTTCCAAGAATCGTAAAGTTCCCATTTGGCCGATCGTTATACTTGCAGTGCTTAACGTTATACTGGTAAATCTGGACTTTGAAATTCTGGTTATCATTCTCTCGCCGCTGCTCTTCGTATGTTATGCAGGATTTGCTGTTGCATTTCTGAAATTGAGGAAGCTGTATCCGGTGCAGAAGAGGGGGGATCTGTACTATGTCAAAGGCAGATTTTCTCCTTACTACATAGTAATATCAATGATGATCATCGGAATAGTGGGAATCCTGATGAACGGAACTGAATACTTCCTGCTTGGCTATGTTCTTATTCTGTTTGCTCTTCTTATGTACATTATCTGTAAGAAGATATACGGAGGTCTTTCTGTTGATAATCCTCTTCAGTACCCGAGAAATCCAAAAACAGGTTTAGGAAAAGGAGATACTATAAGGATAGGAAAGTTTTTCCTTATATTCGGTGTCTTAGCGCTTGGAGGATCACTGTTCCTCAGATGGTATGAGGGAGACTGGGGACATGATTATTACTTGGATCTGTATGGTTCGGGACTGATCAGTAACTGGGAACTGATGATAACTCTTCTTACATGGATAGGCGCAGGTATGCTTATATTGAGTTTGATTCTTCATATCGTTGGAAAGAAAGCTGACCCTATTCCTGATGATGAATAACAGGGTTTTAAAGTAAACAGATAAGCCTCCTGACTGTAAAGCGGCTTATTTAAAAGTCAGGAGGTTTTATCATGCAGGGAAGAATATTATTTCAATGTAAATAATTTGTGAATTCTGAAAATAATATATTGACACAGGGTTACATATCTCGTATAATTGCATTCAATTATATCTGAGAGAAAGGATTTGAGAAAAAGAAATGGACGACGCCGACGGCAGTGACGCTGAACGAAGTGACTTGTATGATGTTTTTAAATTGAATAAAATTTTGTGTACAGGCATAATCTGCGCTCTTTTTAAGAGTTGTCAGGCTATGCTTTTTTGCATTTCTTTTTTACTGATCTCCGTCTGAGGGCGGTCAGAATATAAAAAATTTATTTAAAGAAAGGGGTGGTCTATCCTATATGGATAATCACAGACAGATGCCTTGGCATTCGAAAAAAATTGAAGAGGTGTATGATCTTTTGCATACATCGGAAAAAGGACTGAGCGATGCTGAGGCGGCTGAAAGGCTAGAAAAAAATGGAAGAAATGAGTTGAGATCTAAGCCTCCAAAAGCTATTGTCAAAATGCTCAAGGAGCAGATTACTGATCCCATGGTTCTGATTTTAATTGGTGCGGCAGGCTTTTCCGCTATATTACAGGAATGGACAGAGGCAGCAGTTATTTTTGTGATCGTCATAATTAATGCGGTCATTGGGATCGTGCAGGAGAAAAAAGCGCAGTCATCTCTTGAAGCTTTACGGAAAATGAGCGCTCCTCAAGCGCGTGTTCTCA
>OLOZ01001742.1_pt1 | contig 14074 bp, 8 predicted proteins | sample 1673021 | NCBI WGS metagenome assembly OLOZ01 (sample SAMEA3136747, study PRJEB25190) | human gut metagenome | biome: human gut; feature: human-associated habitat; material: faeces | place: Austria | collected 2013
GGTGCTGTCCGGGCTCCTTCGGCTTCCAGTCCAAGTGTCAGGTCCGGTTCTTCCATGACCCCGTAATATTCCGGTGTCATCTCTACCGGCACCCAGCCCATGCCATCTATGTAGATCTCTGTCCATGCATGTCCATTTTTTCCGGGAATGTCGATCTTATCCCCGTCTTTTTTATCTTTTACGTCTTCCGGTGTGACCAGATAGCCTTCCACATATCTGGATGGAATCCCGTAATACCGGAACATCAATGCCGCTGCTGTTGCATAGTGGACACTGTGCCCTATCTTAGACTCTGTAAGGAAATTCTCTGCAAAATCTCCCGTTCCACTGTAAACATCTGTGGCAGTGCTGTAAGTCATATTATCTTCCAGATAAGAACGTATCCTTGAGATTGCTGTATAATAATCGGTATGTCCCTGATTCCGGTCCCCACCGTTTCCAAGTTCTTTTTCAAAAAGTGTAGTAAGGTTGTCTGGAATGACGGTATCCTGCTGGTACACAAAACTGTTATAATAGCTTTCCTGCTGTCTGTAGGTTGAATCCGGCTGTTCCGAAAGAACCTGATAGCTTTCTGCCCCCAGTGCAGTAAAGTCTTTCACCAGATTTCCAAGGGAAGTAAATGAATACTTCCGGTCTCCGAAAAGCCCTCTGGCATTCAGCATACTGTCAGCTGTCCCGGTGATACCCCTGTAGTTTTCCGGCAGTTCCTGTGTCTCATAAGGAAGATAAACATACCGGCTGTCTGCCTTTTCATTCTCTACTGAGACCGTTCCTTCCGTACTGGAAAGACTGTCATCTTTTACCAGGTTCCGTATAGACGCAAGCTGTGTCTCCCCATAAAACCCGTCCTGATGCAGCCAGTAAAACAGGTTCTTTTCCCCGTAAGCAGTTTCTGTAGAAACACTTTTCCACTGGTTCCCGTCATAAACGCTTCCGGTAAATCCCTTAAGGTACAGTGAATCCGGATGCTCCATAGTCACAGAAAGGGCTGTATCCTCAGAACCTTTCCAGCTTCCAGCCTCTTTCAGCTTTCCGTTCGGAAGAGAATTGACCACGCCTCTTTTATAACGGATTTCTTCGATCTTATCAGTGATCTCTTTCCCTGCATTTTTCACCAGTTCCGAAGAACTGTAATCTTTTTCCGGTGCGATCAGCCCCATTGCAGACACAGAAACTGCCACCACCACAATGGAAAAAAGGATTCCCCAGACCAGGACAGATCCCCGTTTTCCCATCTGCACCCTGTCTTTCTTTCCGGGCATCATCTCATTCAGTTCCAAAATTACCCCTGTATAAAATACCAGTCCTGTTTTCAGGTCAGGGAATTTCTGAAGATAAAACATACAGACCGGAAGAACCAGTGCCCACAGGACTACGAGCACCGTAAACCTCATGCGGCTAACCAGTGTTCCCGCAAGTCCCATCACAATCCCCAGAAACAGAAAGAAAAATATCTGTTCCCTGCTTCCTGTTTCTGCTAAGTTTCCATAACGGGTCAGATAAATCCCTGCCCTGCTTCCCAACGTGTCTGCCAGTTCATCCCAACAGGAAATGCCTCCATGAAGAATCTCTTTCCAGAAAAATATTCCTACACTTAATACCACAGACAGAAAAATACTGCTTCCTATGGCACATTTCCTTTGCCCGGACAGAAGCCCCAGACACAGAACGCAGCCGATAAGCACGCCTGTCAGAAATGGCATTCCAGGAACAGTTTCTAACAGTTCCCGGAGAATCAGATAACCGCCTGTACCGACAGAAGCCAGGATAAGAAGGACTGTGACCAGTACAGAAACTATGTCCTGTCTGTATTTCCCGGACTTTTTCTTATTGATCTCTGTTGTCCATAGTTCCATAGCCTGCTCTCCTGTCTGTCTTACGGATGCCAAGTTCCCGGCGGTAATCGTCTGTATAAGTTATCTCATTTCCGTTATGTGCCGCATTCTTTCCCCTGCGTACTGTCACGATCTGAGCCTCCCGTGGAAGAAGCTCATTTTCCCGGTCATCAGGATTCCCTGTGATATAGATATAAGCGGCAAAAGATTTCTGCCCCGGATTCTTTATGTAGTCCCTGATGACTGCCGGTTTCTCCTTTATACTGCTGTGACAGAGGAACCGGTACAAAATGTCCTCATAGTCCCGGAGTGTTTCTATCTTTTCCAGCCGGAGCTGTCCGGAGGCAGGGTCATATACCGCAGTCTGGCAGGGGATTCTCTGCTCCATAAAGCTGTAAAGGACTGCGCCATAGATCTCTGCAACAGCCTCCGGTGCTTCCGATCTTTCCCCCTCCTGACCAGGTTCCGCAAGAATCAGGGCAGCCTCATCCACCGGATAGCTTTTCTCCCGGATCATAACTTCGTCCAATTTTCCAGACAGCTTCCAATGGATCTGGCGGATACTGTCGCCGGGGCGGTATTCCCGGACATCGTAAGTTTCCCCCGGATCATCTCCCGGACGGTTTTTCGAGAACTTAAAGCTCTCCATATCAAAACCTTCCCGGGAAAGAAGTGCAAGATCCATTCTGGACTTATGCGGCATTACGACCATATCCCGGCTGATACCTGCCCTCCGTTTAAAGGCAACGATCCCGAAAAGATCCCGTACTTTCCAGTCCGCAAACTGAAACCTGATACAGCCACAGCGATTGCTTCTGCCCTGAAAAGCGACCAGTTCTTCTTTTTTCCCCCGCAGGGAAAGTTCCAGTTCCTTATCCCCGTTTTCACCGGTAAGCAGGTTCTCCCAGTGGATACTCCCGTTTCCCCTGAAGACCGGATAAAAAGACTGGTTCTCAAGTCCCATTTTTACCTGAAATACTGACTCCTGCTCTGACCTTTCCGGAAGGATAAAGCGTGTCTGTACCTTTCTTCCCGAAAAGACACCATAGATACAGGACACCACCAGCAGCACCGCAGTTGCAGCCAGCACACATACAAAAAGATATTCTCCTGTGATCACTGCCCCGGCTGCCATGCAGACCAGCCACAGGAACCATACGACCCTGTTCTTCATGCTCCCTCTACTTTCGGTACTGGTACGGTATCCAGGATCTCATCAAGAATGTCCCTTGCTGACCGTTCCTCGTATCGTGCCCTGGATTCCAGTACCATTCTGTGTCCTGCCACATCTCCAAATACTTTCCGAATATCGTCCGGCACTACATAGTCCCTGCCATCTACAAAAGCAGCCGCTTTGGACATGCGGCACAGTGCCAGTGTTCCTCTGGGGCTTAACCCCAGTGTGATCAGTGCGTGGACTCTGGTTGCCTCTGCAAGATCAGCCACATAAGACAAGATCCGGTCATCCATATAAACTTTCTGCACCTGCTCCTGCAGCTTCAGAAGTTCTTCCTTATGCACCACAGTTTCTGCATGGTCCAGAGGGTTTGTATCCTGCCGGTCTCTCAGGATCTCTACCAGACTTTCGTGATCCGGGTATCCCATGCTCAGGCTGACCATGAAACGGTCCAGCTGTGACTCCGGAAGCATCTGGGTACCGGAAGAACCTACCGGGTTCTCCGTAGCAAGTACCACAAATGGCTTCGGGACTTCATGGGTCTCACCGTCAACGGTCACCCTGCCTTCCTCCATGACTTCCAGAAGGGCAGCCTGTGTCTTACTGGAAGTACGGTTGATCTCATCTGCCAGAAGGAAGTTGCACATGACAGCTCCCGGGCGGTAGACAAATGTTCCTGTTTCTTTCTGGTACATGGTAAAACCTGTCACATCAGAGGGAACCACGTCCGGTGTAAACTGGATACGCTGAAAATCCATACCCATCAGCCTGCTCAGTGCAAGAGCTGTGGTCGTCTTTCCTACTCCCGGCACATCTTCCAGCAGTACATGTCCCTTTGCCAGAACCGCCATGATGATCTTGTCTGTAACTTCTTTTTTTCCTTTAATGATCGTCCCCATTTGTTCCTGAAGAATCCTGATCTTATCTGTCATCTTTTGTTCCCCTCATCTGTGATCTGTCATATTGTAAAAACTGTTTTTTCCGTCTTTGAACCGTTCATAAGAAACCAGTGCACAAAATGCCTGGTCGGTTGCCATTCCATCGGTTTCTCCATCTAAGGTATGGGAAAATCCCCCGTCTTTCTGCTGATACTCCATCAGAATATCATACAGACCTTTTCCATCTTTTATAAACCGTTCATCTTCATTACAGTCAATCCCATAAGTGCTTAACGTAAGGATCACCTGTGATACAGACTCTGAGCTGTCGGAGCCATATGCCACATAACCACCATTCTCTTCCTGTCCTGCCGAAAGTATCTGGATTCCTTTCTCAATGATCTCCGCTACTTCCTGCTGATCCTGATAAGGTTCCAGACACTGGAGTGTCATTGCTGTCATGTCCACATCAGACTGGTCTGCATTGTCATCAAGAGAAAATCCTCCGTCCGGTTTTTCCTGCTCCAGAATATAAGACAGATATTTCTGTTCCAGCTCCCCGTCCTTATTCTGCTCCGGGTCGTCTGCATTCAGTGCCAGCAGTGCAAAGACTGCTCCATTCAGCCCCTGTGCTGTCACCGTATCAAAATCTTCCAGCGTTTTCTGTACATCCCGCCAATGTCTGTGGGGGCTGCCCCTATGGATTTCAGTGCAAGAACTACCCTGGAATACTCTGTGTATTTATGATCGCTTAAGATCCCGTCATTTTCTTTCAGGTATTTCTCCACATTTGCCCTGTATTTTTCAAAATAATCGTCTGGCAGTGATGCCTCCCCTCTGGCAAGGGGCATCACTGTCCATTCTCCCCCAATGGAAGCAACTGTCGGGTCTGTCACGATCCCCGTCTCATAATCTGCTGTTTTCTGGTTCACCTCTTCCAGGGAATCCCCTTTTGCACTGACAGCCACTCCCGAAGTACAGAAAAGAGCCGCACCTAAAAATACCGCAATTCCCCTTGTACCTTGTTTTCTTCTGTTTGTCATTCCCGGTTTCTTCATATGCAGGCTCCTTTTCATATACTATGATGTTTGGGCAAAAACCCTCAACTATGTTTCAACTGTGTTACTTTGCTTTGCCGGTCACTCTATTAGACCAGGTACTGTAGACTTTCTTTCCGCCGATCACCTTAAAGGACCGGATACGGAAATAGTAGCCTTTGTTCTTCTTAAGTTTTGATACCGTATATGCGGAAGTCTTTGCATTGACTGCCTTTATGGTCTTGTAACCGGATTTCTTTCTGGTGCTCATCTGCACTTCATATCCCTGTACACCGGAAACTTTCTTCCAGTATACTTTAAGACTCCTTGCTTTTCCTTTCTTTACGGAAGTCGCCTTTGGTGTGGAAGGCAGGGTATACGCATTTTTCAGAACCTGCTGGCGTCCGGTCACTGTCTTTTTCCCTTTCTTATATAAAGAAGTAACTGTGATCTTATAAGCAGTTCCTGCTGTCAGCTTCTGTTTGCCGACCTTCTTGATGGTATAGGAAGTGGTCTTGCTGCTCACATCAGCGACCTTTGTATTCTTCTTAAACTTGCCGCCCTGAATGGAGATCCGGTATCCGGATACAGAGGCTTCCCTCTTCCAGGATATTTTCATGGCAGATGCAGACACCGCTGACTGTTTCACTCCTGCCGCTGGTGTTGGTGCAGCGGTTGGTTTCGGTGTGGCAGTTGGCTTTGGTGTTGCTGTCGGTATTGGTGTGGCAGTCGGTTTCGGTGCCTTTTTCTCCAGTTCACTGTAACGCTCTTCTGCGTATTCCAGGTAATCTACTTTCTGGGCATCAACATTCCGGTATGCCACAGAACCTTTTTCAAGGGCATCATAAGCCTTTCTTGCTGCCAGGATCTTCTTGTGGCATTCTTCCGTATAGACAACATCTTTGTCAGAAGAACCGATGGCATCAATAAGGTCTTCCACCTGTTTCACCTTCGCTACCGTTTCCCGGTCTGCCTTAATCAGGAACTGTATGGAATCCTGAATAAAACGGTTCTCCCTTGAAAAGGCAGTCACTGTCACAAGCTCATCTTTTGAGATATATTCATTGGCATGGAGTCTTCCCTGGTAGTCCATATAAGCTGCGGAACCGTCCACTCTCCAACGGATAGACTTCTGTGCTGCGGAAGCCGGGAGGATCTCTGCTTTCAGCTGAATACTCTCGCCTACATTTAACTCTGTCTTGTTGCTTTCTGCTGAAATCTCAATGGAGCTTACCGCTACCGGTGTACTGCTCTCACTGACAGTGATCTTCGCAGTTGCCGGGGAAAAAGCTGCCCCGTATTTTCCTGCATTGTCTTTCTCTGTAGCAAGTAGATAATACGTTCCTGCCTTATTAAACGTATAGGAAACATAACCATCCGCATCATAGTCCAGCTTATCAACCCTGTTCCAGTTCCCGTCATAAAGGACTGCATCCATGTTCTGGATGGCTACAGTGTCCGGTACACTGTTATCAGAAGACATAACGGTTTTCTGGGAATATACTTTCGTTTTTAAAGTATTTCCTTTTGACAGGTTGTAATCGTCCTGGCTGAAAGAAGTGAACGCTCCCCTTGTCCAGAAACTCCGGTCTGTAAACATACCTACATCGACTACATCCCCGTCTTCCAGAAGGATATAATCTGCGGTGGAGCCAAAACCACTCCACATAAGGGGATATTCATGATTTACATAATACATCAGGTTCTCATCATGTCCCCAGAAATTCTGCATGTAGAGATGTGTGGCACTGCCGGTTGGTTTCAGGAGGCGGTTGCCTTTTCCAGTGCCTGCATTATAAGTAAGGTATGCCTGTCCCCCTGTCATATAAGAAACAGCATCAAACTGTTCATTGTTAAGGATAGCTTCTTTACCGGCACCTGTGCCACATTTTTCTGCTGGATAACCCAGATAATACCGTTCCATCAGATAGATGTACAGATGGAGCACTGTGGGACGCTTTACCACTCCCTGCTCTTCCAGGTAATCACAGACACTGTTTGTAGGATAACGGTAATACTCTTTAAGTCCGTACAACCCCAGGTCAAAATAAGGCACTGTCACCTTCAGATGGGACAAAGCAGTGCCATCAGTCCCCTCAATAGGGATACCGTCATTGGAGAGCGTCACCGTTACGGTTACCTGGCTCTGACCAGATTCATTATATGCACTTTTCTGTCCGGAAAATCCTGTCATAGCCCAGGCATTCCCGGAAAAGCACAACCTATAAGGACTGCACAGAACAGAATGCAACACTTTCGGAACCTATACAAAAGGCTTCTTTTCTTCAACTTCTTCCCTCCTTAAAAAAGTTCCCATATGTGCCCCTTGCCGGAACCTCACACAGGAACTTTCTTTTTGAACTTATTTTACTGTTACCTTAAATGTCATTTTCACCTTGCCGGAATAAGCGGTGATGGTAGCTCTTCCTTTTTTCAGACCTTTTACCACGCCTTTGGAAGTAACAGAAGCTACTTTCTTATTAGAAGTTTTCCATTTCACAGACGCTTTGGCTGTGATCGGGCTGTTTGCCACTTTCAGTGTAGTCTTCTTGCCTTTCTTTACAGTCACCTTGCGGCTGGTAATTGCCTGCAGCTTTTTCAGTGCCACTTTCTTTTTCTGGACAGTGACCTTCACTGTGGCTTTTGCACCCTTTGCAGAAGTCACTGTAACCGTAGCCTTACCTGCCTTCCTTCCTTTAATAGTAAGTTTTCCATTCTTGACAGATACCTTTGCCACCTTAGAATTGCTGCTCTTTGCAGATTTGATCTTGTCACCCTTAATTGCAGTTGTCTTGATACTGATCGCTGTAGTGGACTTTTTCACCTGAAGTGGAATACTGGTATAGTTCAGCCGGATCGAAGGTTTCGGCTCCGGTTTCTTCGTCGGTGTCGGTGTCACTTTCTTAAGCTGTTCGATCTTTGCTTCCGCAGCGGTAAGTGCTTTCAGCTTCTCAGCCGGGATCAGCTTTTTCTGGTCTGCACTCAGACCGTCATAGGCTTTCCGGGCTGCTTTTACTGACGCTTCATCAGCCAGTGTCAGGGAAGAAGCCCCTTTCAGGTTTCCAAGAATCTTTTCTACTTCAGCTGCTTTCTCTGCATCTGTATGAAGCTGTGCCAGCCTTGCTTCTGCATCAGTCAGACGTGCCAGGTCATCACTGTTTACCAGTGCCTTCTGGGTGTCATTCAGCGCATCGTAGGCTTCCCTTGCTTCCTTTACTGCTGTTTCATCAGCCAGAGTCAGTCTGTCTGCATCCGGTATAGCTTCCAGTTTAGCAATAACCGGATCCAGGATCTCATCACCGGAATCTACGGTTATATAGAAAGAAGGAAGGGTGGAGAACACACCTCGAATGATCGGTGCATAGAAAAATGGTTTATCTGACTTTCCCTGAACTTTGGTATCCCAGTACAGCCGGTGTCCCCACCAGTCACTGTGGATTCCGTCACTGTCGAACCGGTATCTTCCTGCCTGTGTAAATGTGACCTTAAAAGAGTTCTTTGTTGCAAGATCCCATTGATGGCAGTTTCCCCGAAATGCTCCCAGGACAGAATTGCTGTAAGCCACATAAGTCGGGTATCCATATTCGTCAACACCGCCATAGGCATCCGGTCCAAAACATGGATTATAAATGGTAGCCAGCTTATAGACCGGCATGGTGATTCCTGTAAAGCTAACCTCTGCGGTATCCCCTACGTGGATCTCTGAGGAATCATCTTTTGTATTTTTTACATTAACACGCATCACTCGGGCATCTACCACACGATACAGGGAACGGGTATTTCCTGCCGCATCTGTAGCCACAACACCAATAATGTTGCTGCGGTTCTCCAACGCTGCCGTATAGCTGCCATCACTGTTCGGCTTTACTTCCAAACCATTGCAGGTCACTTTCAGGTTGGAAGCTCCTGCAGCTGTCGCAGTGAAGGTAAATGGAACGGTATCCTGTCCCTCCAGATAGTAAATGGTGTCATAATGACGCCAGTTTTCCAGGTTGTCACTGCATGTGATAGAAGCAGTTCCTGTCTCACCTACGGTAATCACCGCATAACCGGTATTTACCACACTACAGGCAGGGAAATAGTCCCCTTCTGTATGAGTAAAGGCATCATAGTTTACCTGGATCACAGCGGTTCCCGGTTTCAGTGCAGTTGCCACTGCTTTTTCTTTTGATTTTGTGGTGTCAAGAGAAATTACATCCTGTCCCTTGATAACCTTAAAGTTAAATTCCGGACGTTCCACATCGTTCTGTACAACATCATGGACAGCCTGCCATACACGCCATGGATAAATATCAGTAGATTCGCCTACCTGCAATTCCCTCTGCTGGAACTGCAGCCAGAGATCTTCTGCAAAATCATCATAAATGATCGGCTGTGTACGGACTCCAAGATAAGAGTCTGCTTCTTCCCCAACTGCGTCCGTAAAAAGTTCTTCTTCCACCGGGGAATCTGAGAAAAGTGTCTCTTCTGATGTCAACTCCGAATCTTCACTGTCTGCATCCTCTGTGTCCTCTTCGATCTGAATATCTGCTGTATCCGGATCTTCTTCCTCTTCTGTAAGATCCAGGTCTTCCTGATCCTGTACCTGCTCATCCGTATCTTCCTGGATCTCAAAGTCTGCCCCATCATCATAAAAGGCAGCCTCTGTCTCTGCCGGTTCACTGGCATACGCCATAGTCTGTGAACCACAGGGGGACACTGCGATCAGCAGTGCCCCAATAATACCTGTAAGTCTCTTTAATCTATTTTTCATTATTTCACCTTAATTTTGAATCTCACAACTTTCTTACCTGCTTTTGCAGTAATGGTAGCTGTGCCTTTCTTCAGGCCTTTTACCACACCTTTGGAGGTAACTGTGGCAATCTTCTTATTGGAAGAAGTCCATTTCACAGTATCCTGTGCGGTAAATGGTGTCTTTGCAACTTTCAGTTTAACTTTTTTGCCTTTTTTCAGTATCTGTTTTGTGGAAACTGTCGCTTTCAGCTTCTTAGTTGCAACTTTCTGTTTCTGGACCTTAATCTTAACAGTTGCCTTTGCGCCCTTTGTGGAAGTCACTGTCACTGTGGCCTTCCCTGCTTTCAGACCTTTTACTGTAAGTTTTCCGTTTTTAACAGATACCTTTACCACCTTAGACTTGCTGCTCTTTGCAGATTTGATCTTATCGCCTTTGATCGCAGTTGTCTTGATACGGATGCCTGCGGTAGATTTTTTCACCTGGATTGGAAGAGAAGTTACATTCAGGGTGATCTTCGGTTTTACCTGTGCTGCTTTCTGAAGCTGTGCGATCCTTGCCTCTGCATCGGTAAGTGCTTTCAGCTGTGCCGCTGTAACCAGCTTCTTCTGATCTGCACTCAGCTTGTTATAAGCATCACGAGCTGCTTTTACTTTGGAAGCATCTGTCAGTTTCAGAGCTTTCACAGCAGGAATGGCAGCGATCTGATCGGTTACTGCTTTGGCAGCTTCCTCATCAGCTGCTTTCTTGTCAGCTGCTTTCTGAAGTTCTGCAATCTTTGTCTCAGCATCTGTAAGTGCTTTTACCTGTTCTTCCGGAACCAGTTTCTTCTGATCTTCATTCAGTGCATCATAAGCATCACGAGCTGCCTTTACGCTCTCTTTATCTTCCAGTGCGATCTTGTCCACTGCAGGGAGATTCTTCAACTGATCAGCAACTGTATTTGCAGTTTCTTCCTCTTTAGTGGTCAGACCAACGATTGGCATCTCATAAGTAAAGATAGCCTCTTCGTCTATATTACTGATGATTTTTAAAGTAAGCGAAGTTCCCTCATAATCTTTAAGTAACTTTGCTTTATCTTTTCCTATACCCACAAGCATTCCTGACGGGGAGCCCAAACCACTGTCAATCATCTGATTTCCAAGCCATTCCTCATGATGCGTTCCAATAAGATCATCCGGAAGTCCTTCCAGTGTCATAGTTACATTAATGCTAGACTGTGGATTCTGGCGATCAATATACTTTACTTCTTCTTCCATAAAACCATCCAGCACTTTCAGATCCGTTACTTTAATTTCATTCGGATCAAGTTTGGAACCTGAACGGATTGCTTCACTCAGCCCATTGTCCATTTCACTGCCAATGCCGACTTTTACACGCACTGCATTGCCCACCAGTGGATTGGATGGAGTATCATCCGGCAGGGTAAAGGTTATGGTTCCGTTATAAGCACTGTTGTCGGCTTCTACTGACATCTTCTGAAGCTCGCCAACCAGCTTCCCGCTTACATAAACTCCTGCATACACATCCAAAGGATCTTTCTCAACTACATTCCTGAATTTTCCGGTGATATAAGCAGTGTAGGTTCTTCCGGCACGTACCCAATATAACCCCTTTTCATGTGAAGCATCTTTATAAACAGAAACTTCATCAACCTTTGCTCCCTGAATAAAAGGCTTGCCTGTCGCCTCGATTTCCAGTACTTTTTCATCAGAAACATCTTCCATTTCAGAGCCAAAACCAACCTTGATCTGGATTTTGGTACCCTCCGACAAATATTCAGTCAACTCTGGTGCGATAGATATATCCCCACTATAACCATTGTCAGGATCTACATTAGTATTTCTTTGTAATGCCACAGGTTCTGTTTTTCTTTCCCCATTGATATAAGCAGCACAATAAGGATCTTTGCCTTCTACTGGACGGTCCGATAATTTTACAGCAATAGTTCCGCTACACGCTTCGCCTCTTTCAAACTCGAATGCATCTCCCCATGGAGTTATTTCTTCTACAGTAGGATTTGCTACCGCTGGTGTTATCAGCTTAAATACTTTATCTAATTTTGCATTTGCCGGAGTTTCCAGACTAGAATATACTTTTACAGTAACTTCTTTCCCCTCTGGATACATCTGCATAACTGCATCCGTCAATGTATATGTTTTTGAAGCTGTTACTAATGTCTTCTTTTCCAACTCTATAGAAGTGTCATTCACTTTTACATCGTCAATATAAATATCCGCATAAATTGCAAGATTATCATATGCGCGAATATCAATTCTCTTTCCATCTACATAAGCCATACAGGTAACACTCAAATTAAGTGTAGCATCAGTTCCTCTGGTTATTTCTGTTTTAGACGTTCCAGATGTCACCCGACTAGTATTATTGCAGGTTTTAATTTCTGGAATAACCACTTCAGCCCCAACGTCCTCAGTTGCCACCTCTTCTGAACTAAAATCAATAGCTGTGTCACCATCACCTACGCTATTTATTTCGCTTGTATCGTCATTTACCTCTAAAGCAATTTCGGCATCTTCATTTACTGATTCTTGCTGTTCAATTTCTCCACTTTTCTCGCAACCGTCAAGTTCCGCATCCGCAATAATATTTTCCTCATAGTCATCAGTTTCTATTTCTATACTGATATCTTCACTTGCATAAATAGCACTAGGCATTGTTGTCCCCAACAATACCGCTAATCCTAAGCTCAATATTTTTTTATATTTCATAATATTTTCCTACACATATTGTTTTTTTTAATTATGATGTCAAAGTCTATATGTGGAAGCTTGCTATGGATATTAATCCATAGCAAGCCCCCTCACGTACAATTTACAATTATCCAACTTTTATTTCAAGATGAGGATTTACATATCTATAAGCAGGAGCACCTGTAATTTCCCCAAGAAGAGAATATGTTCCGCTAGCATCAGCAGGTACTGTAAATGTTACTTTGCCATCTTCTATAAATAATGGATTATCCAGATCGTTAGATACCCATACTACTGTATAGTCACTAGGAGCATTTTCAACAAAAAGATTTCTCCAACTCGGTATTGACAGGCTATACATTTTATATGCATATGCTTTTACATTTAATGTATATGTTTCCCCAGGAGTAACAGTCAATGATTTTAAAAAGTTGCCATTATCATCTGCAAAGTAAGCATACATATCACTGTAACTCTGTGTATCCTGATAGAAGAAGAAATCTACTACATCACCATCTTCTACTTTTGCTTCATTTACCATTTTTCCTACATAATCATTTGTAGGATTTCCATTAGCATCTTTATATATTTCGCCTGTATCTGGTGCAAGTCCATTAACAGCAAAACTTACAGCTGTTGTCTCTGTTCCGAACATCTTGTCAATCCAAGCGCCACCATCTTCCTGATACCATAACTTCAGATTATCCTTGACTGTATTTCCATGTAATGCAACTAAGACATCCAACGTAGAAACACCTGTCGTCACATTATCCGTATATCCAGCATTTTCAGCCATGTCGCTAGATACAGTTATATGTCCAGGTCCATGTGTAAAATTGTTTTCGGCATCCTCCACAGATGCAATTACATCTACGCTTGTAACGGTCTTTGCATTCTGAGCTTCAAAGTCAGCTGCCTCTGCGTCTGTAAAGAGACCTTCTGCATCATCGGCTTCTGCAGAAAAATCATCTTCTGCCGCTACCTCTTCTGCAGGTTCCGCTTCATCTTCGACTTCCACATCAGCTACGTCGTCCTCCTCTGTTTCTACAGCAATATCTTCGATGTCAATGTCATCTGCAAAGATTGCTGTTGGAGCAACGATTGTCGTTGCTGTCATTGCAACGCCCATAAGGATACCCACTAATTTTTTCTTCATACTACTTTATCCTCCTTAGGATTTTTTATTTATTACAGAGCTGATGTAAGCCTCCATAATGTTCTTTTTAATTACTTTTTCCCAAAAAGAGCATAAAAAATAGACTTCCATTTTATGCCTTTGGAATCTTTGAAACTCTCTAAGATATCTGTATTCTGACTCAGGATCTGACCTACTCACTGCCCTTCCCGGATAATCTGCATTACCCAGTGGTTGAGCATTTATGCTCTACAGCTTTCGTACCTATTACAGCGGGGATAAAACCGTCCCGGAATCTCACCGGATGTTCCCGATGTGTCTGTAACACACCTATACCTATAGTTACTCACAAAATTATAAAATTCACGTACTATTTCTTCTACATTCCCATTTTAATCCCCCCAGTTTTGATTTGTCAACGCAATTTTGATCCAAATCTCCGTAATTGTTCACAAAGTTATCACACTTTTTTTGTCAATAATTCACGAAACAGTCAAATTTGAGGGCTACTTTACCTGGTAGGGTTGATCCCCGCCCCATCTTTTCTAGAATAGAGCCGGAAAGCTTTC
>OLOZ01001757.1_pt1 | contig 13991 bp, 11 predicted proteins | sample 1673021 | NCBI WGS metagenome assembly OLOZ01 (sample SAMEA3136747, study PRJEB25190) | human gut metagenome | biome: human gut; feature: human-associated habitat; material: faeces | place: Austria | collected 2013
ACCCTTTGAGATACAAATCCGTACTTATGAAATGCACAGAATTGCCGAATATGGTATAGCTGCTCACTGGAAATATAAAGAAGGAATCGAGTCAGATAAAGAAGAAGTTAAGCTTTCATGGCTGAGGCAGGCTCTTGAATGGCAAAAAGATGTAAAAGATCCTAAGGAATTTATGGAGTCCTTGAAGATGGATCTGTTCTCAGGGCAAGTGTTTGTTTTTACTCCTCAGGGAGATGTCATAGAGTTGCCGGCGGATTCTACTCCTCTTGATTTTGCTTTCAAGATACATTCCGATGTAGGGTGTAAATGTGTAGGAGCTAGGGTGAACGGCAAGATGGTTACTATAGACCATAAGCTTGAAAACGGTAATATTGTAGAGATAGTGACTTCTCCCAATGCCGCAGGCCCCAGCATAGATTGGCTTAAGATAGCCAAAAGCAGTTCTGCCAGAAACAAAATAAGACAATGGCTGAAAAAGGAAAGTAAAACGGACAGTATAGATAAAGGTAAAGATCTTCTTGATAAATATATAAGAAAAAAAGGACATGATCCAAGAGATCTTTTAAAGAATACCTTTCTTGTTAGGGCAGTTAGGGAGATGGGATATAAAAGCAGTGACGAGCTTTATAACCATTTGGCAAACGGCGGAACTTTGCTGACAAAGCTTAACAATCTTTTGCTTAAATACGATGCCGAAGCAAAAGAAGCAGAAGCTGAAAAAGAAAAAAGCCTTCTTGAGAACCTCAATGAAATGAGCGAGAAGACTCAGAAACGTATACAGCAGAAGAAACATAAGAAGGAAGACAATTCAGGTGTAGTAGTAGATGGCGTTAATAATCTTATGATAAGGATAGCCAGGTGCTGTAATCCTGTACCGGGAGACGATATAGTCGGATTCATAACTAAAGGCAGAGGGATTTCCGTTCACAGAAGAGACTGTGATAATCTTAAGTCTCTGTCTCCTGCCGATAAAGCAAGATTTATTGATGTGAGATGGGATAAAGATATATTGGACAAGTCTTTTGATACTGAGATAAGCCTTATTGCGAAAGACCAGAAGAGTATGCTTTCCAGCATATCTAAAATTTGTGAAGACATGGATGTTCATATATCGGGATTAAATGCAAAATCTAATAAAGATGAGACTGTCAAGATAAACTTGACTCTTTCCATAAAAAATAAGGAACAGATGGAGAAAATATGCCGTTCTCTCAAGGGAATTCCGGGGATATTAGAGGCATACAGAGCAACAACATGAGAGCAGTAATACAGAGAGTAAAAAACAGCAAAGTCACTGTAGACGAAAAAGTGACGGGAGCCATAGGAAGAGGCCTTATGGTTCTTATTGGTGTCGAAGTCGGAGATTCAGAAAAAGACGCACAATATATTGCAGATAAAGTTACAGGACTGCGTATTTTTGAAGATGAAAACGGAAAAATGAATCTTTCTGTAAAAGAAACAAACGGAAAGATTCTTGCAGTATCCCAGTTTACGCTTTTGGGAGATGTAAGGAAAGGGAAAAGACCCAGCTTTACAAAAGCTGCGCGCCCTGAAGAGGCTCAGTCTCTTTACAGGAGAGTTATAGAAAATATAATATCGCAGGGCATAGATGTAGAGGAAGGGATATTCCAAGAGGAAATGCTGGTAGAGATTTACAATGACGGCCCTGTAACTATACTTCTTGATAGCAACAAGAAATTTTGAAAGGAGATTATAAAATGAAAATAACTTGTCTGCCCAGCGGAGCGTTGGGAGTAAACACATATCTTGCTATAGATGAAAATACAAAGAAAGGTTTTATCGTAGATCCGGGAGGATATAACCCTAAGCTTACGAAGATGGTAAAGGAAGAAGGAGCAGATATTCAATATATCATTCTTACTCACGGACATGCAGATCATATATGCGGAGTCAATGAACATTTAGATGATTTTCCGGGAGTGAAAGTGGTCGCAAACAAAAACGAAGAAAATATGTTGTCGGATGTTAACTTTAACCAGAGCGCGATGTTTGGTGTTCCTCAGACTGTAAAAGCCGACATACTGACTGATGATGGGGATGAATTGAAAGTAGGTGATCTTACACTTAAATTTATATATACTCCGGGACATACGCCCGGCGGAATGTGTGTATATATAGCATCAGAAAATGTTCTGTTCAGCGGAGATACTTTATTCTGTGAGTCTATAGGACGTACAGATTTTCCGGGAGGATCGTTTCAGGAACTGAAGGATGCCGTGCACAATAAGCTTTTCACGCTTCCGGATGAGACAGCAGTTCTTCCGGGACATATGGGAGCTACCACCATAGGACACGAGAAAGGGAATAATCCTTTTGTATAGATGTGTGCTGAGAGGTGTTCAAAACACCCATCAATATGAAGAACTTATAAAAATATTTTTGACTGCAGGAGAGTATGAGATACTAAGCGAGTCAACAGAGAATTTCGGCGCTTGTAAAGTCTTTGAGTTTAAAGGAGATAAGAATCTTCTGAAGCGTGAAATATACGAAAGCCTCCGAGAGTATACAGGTAAAAGCCCTAAATGGGGGATTCTCACAGGCATCAGGCCTGTAAAGCTTACAGGAGAGATTATGGATAGGTGTGGCAGTGCTGAAGAAACGGAAGAGATATTGGCTAAAAAGTATTTAGCTCACGCTGACAAACGCTCTCTTATTATGGAAATACTGGACTATCAGCGTCAGACGGCAGGCAGACCAAAAAGAGACAGCATGAGTCTCTATGTGGGCATACCGTTTTGCCCCACAAGATGTCTGTATTGTTCCTTTACATCTAATCAGGTTGAGAAAACCGAAATTGACAGGTATCTTGAAGCACTCTTAAGGGAAATAGATTACTGCGGAGAAAGAATGCGACAGCACGGTAACAGACCGGAGTCTGTTTACATAGGCGGAGGTACTCCCACATCTTTAGATGAGTTTCAGCTTCAGAGATTGCTTGATAAGTTAAATGACGAGTTTGATACGCAGGTTCTCCGCGAATTTACTGTGGAAGCCGGACGACCGGATACCATCACGAAAGAAAAGCTGGAGATAATAAGAGATTCAGGAGTGGGACGTATAAGTATCAATCCCCAGACTATGAAAGAGGAGACTTTGAGGATAATCGGAAGAAACCATACGGTAGATGAGACTGTGAAAGCTTTTGAGATGGCTCATAAAGCAGGAATAGACTGTATCAACACCGATCTTATAGCAGGTCTTCCGGGAGAAAGCTTTGATGACTTTAAAAACAGCGTTCAAAGAATAGAGGAACTTGGTGTCGAAAATATAACTCTGCATACTCTTGCTGTCAAGAGAGCTTCGGCACTCAAGGCGATAGACGAGGAATTTAACTATAAAAACGAAGATCTGTGTGAGAGAATGCTGTCATATGCAGGAGAATACCTAAGGAGCAGAGGGTACAGACCTTATTATCTTTACAGACAAAAGCATACGTCGGGGAATACCGAGAATCTGGGATTTTGCAGAAACCATAAAATTTCGGTTTACAATATAAGAATTATGGAAGAGGCACAGTCTATTCTGGCTCTGGGAGCAGGCGGTGTAAGCAAGGTATATTTTCCTGATGAAAACAGGCTTGAAAGAGTAGCAAACGTGTCCAATTACCAGATTTACATAGACAGAATAGATGAAATGATTGAGAGGAAAGAAAAGGAATTTTGGAGGTGAACTTATGTTGACAAAAGCTCCTAAGGGAACTAAAGATATGTTGCCTGAACAGGCGTATAAATGGCATTATATAGAGAAAGCATTCGCAGATATTTGCGAAAAATACGGGTTTGAAGAAATCAGAACGCCTATGTTTGAGCATACCGAGCTTTTTCAAAGAAGTGTGGGAGATACTACTGATATCGTACAGAAAGAAATGTACAGTTTCCAGGATTATGGCAAGAGAGCCATAACTCTTAAGCCTGAGGGGACATCTCCAGTGGTAAGGGCATATGTGGAACATAAGCTTTATGCAGGCGTTCAGCCAAGCAAGTTTTATTACAATATTCCTTGTTTCAGATATGAGAAGCCTCAGTCGGGAAGGTTAAGAGAATTTCATCAGTTTGGAATAGAGACCTTTGGGACTTTCGACATGATGGCAGATGCAGAGATAATAAGTCTGGCTTATGAATTCCTCAACGAAATGGGAATAACAGATATAGAACTGAGAATAAACAGCGTGGGATGCCCTAACTGCAGAAAGGTGCACAGAGAAGCGCTGAAAGATTTTCTTAAGCCAAAGTACGATCAGCTTTGCGATACATGTAAGGATAGATATGAGAGGAATCCTATGAGAATACTTGACTGTAAGTCGCCTGACTGTCAGGTACTTGTACAGGGAGCCCCTATGATGCTTGATTATCTGTGCGATGACTGCAGCGACGCATTTACACAGCTTAAGGATAATCTTGATGCCATGGGCATAGATTATGTGGTTGATCCTGGAATCGTAAGAGGTTTGGATTACTATACTAAAACGGCCTTTGAATTTGTTACTACAAAGATAGGAGCTCAGGGAACTGTGTGCGGCGGAGGAAGATATGATCATCTTGTTGAAGAAATCGGAGGGCCGTCTACTCCGGGAGTAGGCTTCGGTTTGGGTAAAGAAAGACTTCTGCTGACTATGGAGGCATGTAAGGCGCAGATACCAGAGCCGGAAGGCGCAGATGTATTCATCGCTTTTATGGGTGATGAAGCAAAAGCCCTCGGTCTTAAACTCATGGGACAGCTGAGACAGAAGGGTCTCAAAGTCCAGATGGATATAATGGGAAGAAACATCAAGAATCAGTTTAAATATGCCAACAGGATAAATGCGCGAAAGACCGTTGTCATTGGTCAGGATGAGATAGAAAATAACAGTTTTGCCATAAAAGACATGAGCACTTCACAGCAGGTGACGGTTTCCATGGAAAACATCATAGATGAATTGTTGAAATAATTTAGGAGCAGGAGATAAGACAATGAGTATATATAAAAGAAGTCATATGTGCGGAGACTTGAGAGAAGCCAACGTAGGGCAAGAAGTAGTCCTCAATGGCTGGATACAAAAGAGACGAAATCTTGGAGGCCTTATTTTCTGTGATCTTCGTGACAAAACAGGTATTACGCAGATTGTATTCAATGATGAAATCCCGCAGGAGATTTTTGAGAAAGCGGACACTTTAAGAAGTGAATACGTAGTGGGAATTAAAGGAAAGGTAATGGAAAGGGAATCAAAAAACCCTGACCTTCCCACAGGAGATATAGAAGTATTTGCCAGCGACCTTGTAATATATTCAGCTGCCGATACTCCTCCTATCTATATAAAAGATGATGATAATGTAGATGATAACTTAAGGCTTAAATACAGATATCTTGACTTAAGAAAGAAGAAGATGCAGGATAATCTTACATTCAGACATAACCTTGCAAAGTTGACGAGAGATTATTTTGCGGAAAACGGCTTTACTGAAGTGGAAACTCCTGTATTGATAAAATCAACTCCTGAAGGGGCAAGGGATTATCTTGTTCCCAGCAGAGTAAATCAAGGGCGTTTTTATGCGCTTCCTCAGTCACCGCAGATGTTCAAGCAGCTTTTGATGGTGGGCGGAACCGACAGATACATGCAGATAGTGAAATGTTTCAGAGATGAGGATCTTCGTGCTGACAGACAGCCTGAATTTACACAGATCGACCTTGAGATGTCTTTTGTTGATGTAGATGATGTAATAGAAATACAGGAAGGTTATTTAAAAAGAGTTTTCAAGGAAATGAAGGGCATAGACATTGAGACTCCGTTTCCGAGAATAACATATGATGAAGCCATGACGAGATACGGAAGCGATAAGCCGGACACAAGAATCGGGTTTGAGCTTCAGGATATAACAGATCTTGTAAAAGACTGTGATTTTAAAGTCTTCACAGATGCCATAGCAGCAGGCGGCAGCGTCAGAGGCATATGTATAACAGGCGCAGCGGGCGAATATACGAGAAAGAAAATAGATAAGCTTACCGAAATGGTAAAAAGCTACGGTGCAAAGGGAATGGTATGGATGAAGGTTGCGGCAGACGGCGTATCCTCATCTGTCAACAAGTTTTTTTCACCGGAGCAGCTTAAGGAAATCGCAGACAGCATGGGAGCAGCAGACGGCGACCTTATTCTCATAGTTTCGGATAAAAATAAAGTGGTATTTGACAGTTTGGGATTTTTAAGAAGACATATTGCAGGAGAACTTGGTCTTCTTGATGATGAGCAGTACAATCTGCTGTGGGTTGTGGATTTTCCTCTTCTCGAGTATGATGAGGAAGAAGATTCGTATCATGCAATGCATCATCCGTTCACATCACCTAAGGAAGAGGATGCAGAGCTTCTCAAGACTGATCCTACAAAGGTAAAGGCCAACGCCTACGATATCGTTCTCAACGGTGTTGAACTTGGCGGAGGCAGTATAAGAATACATCAGCAGGACATGCAGGAGGATATGTTCAGAGCTCTTAATATGACTCAGGAAGAAATAGATGAAAAATTCGGTTTTCTTGTTGAAGCTTTTAAATACGGTACGCCTCCTCACGGCGGCTTGGCTTACGGCCTTGACAGACTTGTAATGCTCCTTACAGGAGAAAAATCCATAAGAGAAGTAATAGCATTTCCTAAAAATCAGAACGCTCAGTGTATGGTGAGTGAAGCGCCGGGAGTCGTTGAGGATAAACAGCTGAATGAATTAGGTATAAAAATCATTACAGAAGTGGAGTAACATAAATGAACTTATTGCAGAAGTGGACGGATACAAGTCTTATCTTAAGGATCATAGCAGGTCTGATTTTGGGCGTAGTTTTGGGTATCACTGTTCCCAGCGCTGTCGGGATCAGTATGCTGGGGGATCTTTTTGTAGGAGCTCTTAAAGCTATTGCTCCGCTGCTTGTGTTTTTCCTTGTAATGCACTCCCTCGCAAATAAACAGGATACTGCACAAAGTAATATGAAGACGGTAATTATACTGTATCTTGTAAGTACTTTTTTGGCTGCTCTTACTGCGGTAGCAGCAGGATTTCTTTTTCCTTCTGATATAGTTCTTGTTCAGGGGGTAGAGGATGCTGCGGTTCCCGGAGGAATAGCAGAGGTTCTCAAATCTCTGCTGATGAATGTGGTGGACAATCCTGTCAGCTCTCTGATCAACGCAAATTACATAGGTGTGCTGGCATGGGCGCTTATACTGGGGTTTGCTTTCAGAAAGGCCGGGGATAATACAGTGAAGGTTTTGGGAGATGTATCCGATGCTTTTTCTTCTGCTATAAGATGGATAATAAACTTTGCTCCTCTTGGTATTTTGGGACTGGTGTTTGCTACTGTTTCTGAAACAGGAATAAAATCGCTTATGGATTATGGACACCTGATACTTGTACTGGTAGGATGTATGCTGTTTGTGGCATTTATCGTGAATCCTGCCATCGTATTTGTAAACATAAGACAGAATCCTTATCCGCTTGTTTTTAAGTGTATAAAAGATAGTGGTATAATGGCGTTTTTTACGAGAAGCTCAGCTGCCAATATCCCGGTCAATATGTCTCTTTGTGAGTCTCTTGGCCTGGATGAAAAACAATATTCAGTTTCAATACCTCTGGGAGCCACTATAAATATGGCCGGTGGTGCAGTTACTATAACTACTTTGACTTTGGCAGCAGCAAATACCTTGGAAATTCAAGTGGATTTCCCCACAGCGTTGCTGCTGAGCATAATCGCATCCATATCGGCATGCGGGGCGTCAGGCGTCGCAGGAGGATCGCTTTTGCTTATACCTCTGGCTTGCAGTCTTTTCGGCATATCCAGCGATATAGCTATGCAGGTTGTAGGCGTGGGATTCATAATAGGCGTTATTCAGGATTCTTGTGAGACGGCGGTTAATTCATCGTCAGATGCTCTGTTTACAGCTACTGCTGAATTCAGAAAATGGAAAAAAGAAGGACGGAAGATTAAGTGGTAAGATCCGGCGTGAAAAAAATAGGTATAATGGGAGGGACTTTTGATCCGATACATTTAGGACATATAAATCTGGCTATGGACGCTAAGAAGCAGGTGGGGTTGGATAAGGTAATACTTGTTCCGGCAAAGCTTCAGCCCTTTAAGCTTGACAGAAAAACAGCTTCGGCAGAAGATCGTTTGAATATGATAGAGTGTGCCATAGAAGATGTGGAAGGTCTTGATGTATCATCTTTAGAGCTTGATTCGGAAAGCATATCGTATACGTATCTGACCATCAGAGCCATGAGAGATATTTACGGAGAAAAGGCCGGACTGTATTTTATAACAGGAACAGATTCGTTTTTGAAGATTGAAAGCTGGAAAAATTCAGAAGAGCTTCTCAGAGGCTGCTCATATATTATAGGCACAAGACCGGGATATAAACAGAAGGAACTGGAATCCTGTATAGAGAGAATACGCCGTGACTATAATACAGAAGTGAGAAACATTAAAAATACTCAGCTTGATATCTCATCTACCGAAATACGTAAAAGACTTAAAAACGGTAAACAATGCAGAGAACTGATTCCATATGAGGTAGAGAAGTATATTAAAGCAAATGGATTGTATAAAGAATGAAATAATAAAATATATAGAACTAAATTTAACACAAAAACGGCTTAGGCATACTTATTCTGTGGCATCAGAAGCTGTAAAACTGGCTGAAAGATACGGATGCGACACGAAAAAGGCAGAGCTTGCTGCGCTTTGTCATGATATGTTTCGAAGTAAGCCGGCCGGGGATCTGGATATGTATGTGAAAGAATTGGGCTTGCCGCAGAAACTGCTGGAAAATGTCAATCTGTCGCACGGTAAAGTGGCTGCGGAGATGATGAAACAAAGGTATCATATTGATGATAAAGATGTGATAAACGCAGTGGCTTTTCATACTACAGGACGAAAAGGCATGTCTGTATTGGAAAAAATAATTTTTTTAGCAGATGCCATAGAGCCGGGAAGAAATTATCCGGGTGTTGAAGAAATGAGAAAAACTGCGTATACCGATCTGGATAAAGCTTGCATTATGTCTCTTGAAAGAACTGTGCAGTATGTGAGAGACAGAGGAGAATACCTTGATCCTGATACGGAAGATGCGTTAAATGATTTAAAGGAGAAACAGAATTTATGATTGAATCTAAAGAATTAGCATTGAAGATTGCAAGGCTTCTGAAAGAAAAAAAAGCTATAGATGTGACAGTGATAGATATTTCACCTAAAGCATCGTTTGCTGATTATTTTGTTATGTCCTCGGCCGGAAGCGAAAGGCAGATGAGTGCTCTTGTTGATTATATTGAGGATATGCTGGAGCCACAGGGTGTATTCCCTAAGAGCGTTGAAGGAAAGCGCAGCTCGGGCTGGATACTTATGGACTACGGTGATGTAGTCATCAATGTCATGACTGTTGCCACGAGAGAAAAATATAACATTGAACGAATATGGGGAGATTGTGATAATCTTGAAATAGACTAATTGGAGGTAGAAAATGATAGATAAATATAATTTCAGCGAGATCGAAAAAAAATGGCAGACAAAATGGGAAAAGGAAAATACTTTCAAGGTCGTTGAAGACAAGGACAGGGAAAAGTATTACGTTTTGGAAATGTTCCCTTATCCGTCAGGAAAACTGCATATGGGACACGTTAGAAATTATTCCATCGGCGATGTTTTAGCGAGATTTAAGAAAATGAAAGGCTATAATGTTCTGCATCCTATGGGCTGGGATTCTTTCGGCCTTCCTGCCGAGAATGCTGCTATAAAGAATAACGTAGAGCCAAGTGTATGGACGTGGAACAATATAGATGAAATGAGAAAGCAGCTGAAAGAACTTGGCCTTTCTTATGACTGGGGACGTGAGGTGGCTACGTGTCATCCTGATTATTACAAGTGGATGCAGTGGATATTCATTCAGTTTTATAAAAAAGGTCTGGCATATAAAAAAGAAAATCCTGTGAACTGGTGTCCAAGCTGTCAGACTGTTCTTGCCAATGAGCAGGTAGTGGATGGCAAATGTGAACGATGTGGCTCAGTTGTAGGAAAGAAAGAACTTTCACAGTGGTATTTCAAAATAACAGATTACGCTGAAAGGCTTCTTGATAATCTTGATGATCTTCCGGGATGGCCCAATAAAGTTAAACTTATGCAGAAGAACTGGATCGGAAAGAGCACGGGAGCTGAAGTAACATTCGAAATAGATGGATATGACAAGGGGCTGGATATATTTACTACAAGACCGGATACTCTTTATGGAGTAACATATATGGTTCTTGCGCCTGAACATCCTTTCCTTAAAGATCTCGTTGCAGGTAGTCAGTATGAAGACGCTGTGATGGCATATATAGATAAAGTACAGCATATGAGCGATATAGAGAGAACCTCAACAACTAAGGAAAAGACGGGAGAATTTACAGGAAGATACTGTATCAATCCGCTTACCGGAAAGAAAGTTCCTATTTTTATCTCTGACTATGTACTCATGGATTACGGAACCGGAGCCATTATGGCTGTACCGTCTCATGATCAAAGGGACTTTGATTTTGCAAAAGCTTTTGATTTAGAGATAATTCCCGTAGTTGATCCCGAAAATGATGAAATAGATCTCAATGATCTTAAAGAAGCTTTTGAAGCAGAAGGTAAACTTATTAATTCCGGGAAGTTTGACGGAATGAACAATAAAGAGGCTATTGTAAAGATTACCGATTATCTACAAGAACAGGGAATAGGAAAAAAGACTATAAATTATAAGCTCAGAGACTGGCTTATATCCAGGCAGAGATATTGGGGAACTCCTATTCCTATGATTCACTGTGACAGCTGCGGATGGGTACCTGAAAAAGAAGAAAATCTTCCTGTAATGCTCCCTACGGATGTTGAGTTTACAGGAAAAGGCGAATCCCCTCTTGCAACAAGCAAGACTTTCCGTGATACAGTTTGTCCTGTATGTGGAAAGCCTGCAAAGAGGGAGCTTGACACTATGGATACTTTCCTGGATTCATCATGGTATTTTCTCAGATATTGTGATGCCAGAAATACGCAGGAAGCCTTCAGCAAGGAAAAAACAGATTACTGGATGAGTGTGGATCAATATATAGGCGGTGTAGAACATGCCATACTGCATTTAATGTATGCAAGATTTTTCCAGATGGCTCTTTATGATCTGGGATATGTAAGCCAAGAAGAACCATTTAAAAATCTTTTGACTCAAGGAATGGTAATAAAAGATGGCGCCAAAATGAGCAAATCCATCGGAAATGTTGTGAGTCCGGCAGAAATAATTGAAAAATACGGAGCCGATACGGCGAGACTTTTCATACTCTTTGCAGCGCCTCCTGAACGTGAGCTCGACTGGTCGGACAAAGGTGTAGAGGGAAGCTTTAGATTCATCAACAGAGTGTACAGAATGGTCTATGAGTTTTCCGAAAAGTATGCAGATATTCCTGATAATTATGAGATTTTAAGCGAAGCTGACAAGAGTATGGCATATTGGATGAATTATGCCATCAAAAAGGTATCAGATGATATCGGCGAAAGGTTTAATTTTAATACAGCCATAAGCACCATAATGGAAATGGTAAATGAAATGTACAGATATAAAGAGGGCACAGTAAACGAGGGTCTCTTTGCAGCAGCTGTAAAAAATCTTATAATCATGATGGCTCCGTTTGTCCCTCACGTTGCCGAGGAAATGTGGGAACATCTTGGGTACGGCGGTTCTGTACATGAACAGCAGTGGCCTGAATATGATGAAAAAGCCCTTGTCAAAGATACCGTTGAAATCGTAGTACAGATAAACGGTAAGATAAAAGAAAAAATAAATATAGCAGGTGATTCATCCAAAGAAGAAATGGAAAAAATTGCTGTAGAAAACGATAATATAAAAGCTTTGACGGAAGGCAAAAATATTGTAAAAATAATAGCCGTTCCCAATAAGCTGATAAATATCGTTGTGAAATAGAGACCCGTTAGTTTCTACAGCGGGAAAGGAAATTATGAACGAACAAAAAATAAATACGTCCGCGAAAGCGCATAAGTCTGCTGCTTCCGGAAACAGAAAAACAAACAGCAGCAGGGCAGGAGGCCGAAGCAGAGGTACGAAAAATAATAATACTGCAGGCGGTAAAAGGACGCAGACGGCAGTTTCCAATGAAAAGAATACGGGAAAAAAGATTGCTCCCCGTAAAAAGCAGCCGTCCGGAAATAAGAACAAAAGAGCAATCAACGAACCTAAAGTCAAAATTATTCCGTTGGGAGGCCTGGGTGAAATAGGAAAGAATATGACCGCTGTCGAATACGAGAACGAGATTTTAATAATCGACTGTGGACTTTCTTTTCCTGATGATGATATGTTTGGTATAGATAAGGTTATTCCGGATTTTTCTTATCTTGAAGAAAACAGCAAAAAAATAAAAGGTTTGGTTATAACCCACGGTCATGAGGATCATATAGGAGGAATCCCATATCTTTTAAAAGAACTTAATGTCCCGATTTACGGAATGAGATTTCCTTTGGGACTGATCGAAAATAAGCTTAAGGAACACCGACTGAGAGCAGTGATGCATACTATCGAAGCCGGGGAAATTTTTAAAGTCGGACGACATTTCAAAATAGAGGCTTTGAGGATAACCCATTCTATAGCTGATTCTATCTGCATGTCCATAGCAACACCTGCCGGACGGATTTTTCACACGGGAGATTTTAAGATAGATTATACACCTGTAGACGGCAATCCCATAGATTTTGCCAGACTGGCACAGATAGGCTCTGAAGGAGTGCTGCTGATGATGGCAGACAGTACTAATGTCTTAAGACGCGGATATACAGCATCCGAACGTGTAGTTGGAAGAACTCTGGAAAATATTTTCAGACGGTCTGACAAGAGGATAATAATAGCTACGTTTTCATCAAATGTACACAGAATCCAGAAGATAATAGATCTGGCAGTTTTATGTAAGAGAAAAGTGGCAATCTCGGGAAGAAGTATGGTCAATGTTGTTGATCTTGCAAAAGAGCTTGGATATATAAAAATTCCGGCTAATGTATTAGTTGATCTTAATAAAACAAAGAATATACCGGATAAGGAACTGGTGGTAATAACCACGGGAAGTCAGGGAGAGCCTATGTCGGCTCTTGCAAGAATGGCTTCATCAGATCATAAAGCGATAAGTATAAAACCGGGAGATATGGTAATACTATCGTCTTCTCCTGTACCGGGCAATGAGCTTACCGTATCAAACGTAGTAAATCAGCTGGTGGAAAAAGGTGCAGAGGTAATATATTCAGATATAGCCGATACTCACGTTTCAGGTCATGCCTGTCAGGAAGAACTGAAGCTGATGCACTCCCTTATACGTCCTAAGTTTTTTATGCCTGTTCATGGAGAATACAGACATCTGAAGACACATGCCGAACTGGCTCATTTATTGGGAATGCCCATGGAAAATATCTTCATTCTGCAAAACGGCGACTGTTTGACAGTTTCTCAAAGTAAAGCTTTTATAACAAAAAAAGTTGCTGAAGCAGAAGGCATAATGGTAGATGGTTTAGGGGTGGGAGATGTAGGCAACATCGTTTTAAGAGACAGAAGATTGCTTTCTGAATCAGGTCTTATAATTTTGGTTGCAGCTATAGACAGAAAGGCCAATACAATAGTATCAGGACCGGATATAATCTCAAGGGGTTTTGTATATGTGCGTGAGAATGAAGATCTTATAGATGACGCCTGCAGCCTTGCCGAGAAAATACTTGAAGATTGTATGAGTAAAAACATGAAGGACTGGAATGGAATGAAAACAGCAGTAAGAGAGGGACTCAGAAAATATATATATAATAAAACAAAGAGAAGCCCGGTAATACTGCCTATATTTCTTGAGGTATAGAGGGGCTACCCCTGCAAACTAAGTGAATGGCGGAAATTTGAAAGGAGATTAAGATGAATGTATACGATCAGGCGCACGGTCTGGCTGCAGCAATAAAGGCATCAGAAGAAT
>OLOZ01001763.1_pt1 | contig 13935 bp, 14 predicted proteins | sample 1673021 | NCBI WGS metagenome assembly OLOZ01 (sample SAMEA3136747, study PRJEB25190) | human gut metagenome | biome: human gut; feature: human-associated habitat; material: faeces | place: Austria | collected 2013
GTCATAAATCCTGTAATCGGTGGTCCCAGGATCAGTCCTACCAGTGAGCCTGCACCAATCGTCACTAACGGTGTCACCAGAATGTCTACCTTTGTCTTACCTGTTACTAACTGTCCGAGTTCAATGCCGACATACGCAGCAAGAAATGCACCGAGCGGCTCTCCCGGTCCTGCATAGACCATCGTACCTTCCACTAATACGGTACCAGCCAGCAGTTTACTTGCAAATGCTCCAACCATTCCGGCTGTTGCTGAAGATACCACTACAAGCTGACTACATCCGAACTTATAAGCCACACCGATACCGATGCCCGCTCCTGTCAACGACGCAGCTACCTTTCCGATCACAAAGATCATATCTCCGATAGAACCGCCAATCAGCGTGCCAATCTGCTGAATGATGGTTCCGATGATCAGCGTCGCGAATAATCCCTGCGCCATACCGCTCAGACCGTCAATAAATATTCTGTCAAATATTTTTCTGCACTTTCCCATAACAAAATCTCCTCATATCTACTCTCTATATTTGCATTTACAGCAAATTACAGTTGTCTTGTCACGTGGAAAGTCTAACATATGAACTTTATGAAATCAAGAATTGTTTTTCTTTTAACCCTTCTTCTACCAGATCCAGGATCCGATCCGATTCCGCTTCAATCGTATGAAAATGAATATCCCCGGTCAGTTCTTTTAACGGTCTGGCTGTATTGCCAAGAAGCTTCTCCATAAATTCATCCACATCCCGTCTACTATTGATAAACAGATCCACCGATATCTGACCATATAATTCATGCTCAACAATCACATCCAGCACCTTCGCCCCGGCATCCACAATACAGTAAAGCTCATCCCGCATCTGCTCATCCGTATGCTTCACTGCTACCACCCGCTTACAGGTCATCTTATTCTCCTGCTTGCCGTATAAAATGTAGCCTCTGTTAGTAGATAAAATATTTCTATTCGTTGCACGCAGAAGTGCGATATCTTGCACGATTACCTGTCTGCTGACACCAAGTCTCTTTGCAAGGCTTGTACCGGACAATGGATCTTTTTCTGTATTCAAGAGTTCCATGATTTCTTTTCTTCTCTTATCTCCGTCCATATTTTTCACCTCTTGCTACATTGTTACACACTCATATCTATAAATGCAAGTCTTGACATTTACAGAATCTCCTCTTATGATACGAACAGGGAGGATGGACATATGTTTCGATTATGGGCTAAAGAATTTAAAGACAACCGAATGCTCCGTGACACCACAATCTGTGATGAATCTGAGGACACCCGCACACATAAGGTATTTCATGCATTGGACGAGGTCTGTTATGAGTTTGACCTGAGTAAGCCGATCTGGCTGGACAGCACCATCCAGGAATTCAAGCGCCACGCCAAGGCAAGATTCTATCAGGATAATTTTGTAGATTCCATTGATTTTGATTATCTGGAGATTCAGGTAATTGAAGAAGATTAAACAACAAACGGGAAGAGCTTCCGCATTTATTGGAGTTTCTTCCCGCTTTTATCTTTATTCTGTTTTTATTGCTGCTAACGGACTTAACTTCATCGCCCGGAGTGCCGGAAAGAATCCGGCCAGCGTACCGATCAATGTAGCAAATGCAATCGCTACCAGCACCAGCCATATCGGAATATACGACAGATTGCCTTCTATTCCCATAGCCGCTCCATGATCTGTCAGAAAGTTAATGATCGCTGACAGAATATAACTCAGCACCATACCTGCCACCCCACCGATCAGTCCGATAGAAGCAGCTTCTATCAGAAACATTTCCCGGATATTTTTCAGACTGCATCCCAGTACCTTGATGATTCCGATTTCTTTGGTACGTTCGTAAATGGACATCATCATAGTGTTGGCAATACCGATAGCAGCCACTAACAGTGATACTGCGCCGATGCCGCCAAGCACAGCCTGGATCATGCCCATCCGCTTCTTGGCACTCTCCATATACTCCGCATTGGTACTTGCATTATATCCCATTGACCGAATACCGGACACAACCTCGTCAAGCTTATCCTGATCATCAACCTTAACTTTCGCCGAACTGTAGCAGAAATCTTTATAAGGTTTCCCATTTTTCGTCGTTGGCTGACCAGGAATTGCACGACCGTTAAATTCTTTTTTCAGTACCTGTTTCAAGGTATCCAGATCACAATAAATATTCTGATAACCTGTTTTATAGTTCTCCGGATCTCCTGCTATCACGCCACAGGCTCTCACCGCATGTTTCTGGACAGCCTTCTGTGTCTGACTGCCATCACTGCTGCCACTGTCAGCAGAACCGTCTGTCGTCCCAAAAGCCTGTGTATTCTGCGCTGCATAATATCCGTCCTGATCTAACACCAGAAATACGCTGTCTTTTTCCAGATCAATATCTGCCAGTTCTCCTGTTTCATAATAGCTGTTGGTGCCACTTTTATCTGTAAAATTCGTGATGACTCCATTTCCATATATCAACTCTAAATTGCCGCTGTTCGATTTCGGCAGTCGACCGCCTTCTTTCAGATCCAGCTTCAAAGCCTTTAAATCCTCCGGTTTCATAGCAACCAGTTCTGCCCATCCTTCATAGCCGCCTTTGAGCAGCAGCACAGACATATCATATTCCGGTGAAACACTTGTCACATGATCCAATTTGGATAGTTCTGCAACCGCACTGTCATTCAACCTTTTTTCAGAGGCTTCATCGGAAGAATCACCGGAATAAAACATGCTTTCACCGCTTGCGATACCAGTTACATTAATCGTATTCATCCCTCCGGCATCTTCAATTTCCTGCAGCATGGCCTGTTGAAGCCCAAGCCCCAGTGAGATCATGACGACAATAGAAGTTGTACCGATCATGACGCCGAGAACGGTCAGAAATGTCCGGAGCTTTCTCCGCTTCAGATTATTGATGCTCATCCTCAGAAGGTCCATCCAGTTCATCCAGCAAATCCTCCTCTTCCTCTGCTAATTTCTGAGATTTCTTTTTCTTTTTGATCACTACTGCTGCCACAATGCCTGCAATGATCAAAATCACAAGAATGATCGGAACAATCGGAAGTCCACCGGCCGCATTCTCTTCCGGCATCTCGTCTACCACCGCATCATCTGTCGCCTCAGTTACAGTAAGATTAAATGTCTGTTCCGTTGTAGACACTGTTCCTGCTTCATCTTCATAAGAAAGTGTCATCTTCACCTGTCCATCTCCCTGTGTTGCCTGTATTCCCTCAAGCATCACATCAATTGAAGTACTGGAACCCGGCTCCAGATTGCCGAGAAATGTTTCATTTTTCTTGATATCCTCGCCTTCGAAAATAGCTTTTGCATTATACAGCTTAATTCGTCCCAGATTATACAGATTGCAGGATACATTTGCCTCTTCACCTATAGCTATGCTCTCCGGAGTAATCTCAAATTCGCTGAATTCGAATCTTGCATCCTGTTTCACCGGAATGGATATGCTCGAAGAAGCCTCGATCTGTGATGCATTGGAATCTTCGTATTTCATACTCACATTAATGCTGTATGGCTTCTGTACCAGATCTGCCTTCGCATTCAGATCGATTGATATATCTGCGGTGCCATTTGCAGCAATTCCATCCAGATAAATGGAATTCGAACCAGACGATGGTAAAAATGCAGGTGCAGTAGTCTGCTCATCACTGCCTTCTGTCGGTGCTTCCAGCTCAAACAGCATATTGCCGACTCTGCTGGATTTGGATGTATTTTTCAGATGAAGTGTCAGTGTAAAATCACTTCCTGCCTTTACATCAGCAGGATTGGTAGTAAATCCGGTCACGATAACTCTCGGAACAGAACCATTGCCGGAAGCTTCACCGCCTCCGCCGCCACTGTACACCGCATCTCCATTGTCTACGCCGCCGGCATATGCATCAATGTTTCCGCCATCATTGGAACCACCTGCTGATTGTCCTGAATTATCGCTCTTCGAATCCTCCTTCTGGGATTCCGGTTTTGCACTGGTATTCACACTGTAGGTTACTTTATCATCATAAACTTTTTCGCCGCTTTCATTTTCCGCTGTCACTGCAAATGTCAGACGATATGTCTTATCTCCCGCATCATCACGTTGTGTGAAATTAAACTTTACGCTTCCGCTGTCACCTGCATTCAGCTCCGGAATGGATGCCTCATAGCTCTGATACTCTGTCTTAAACGGCCATTTATCTGTATTCTTTTTCAATACCGGTTCTACCTTGATATTCTTCAGTGTCTGATCACTGTTGTTCGCTACATTCAGTACAAAATCCTGTGCTTTCTGATATTGATACGTCTGTACTTTATTCCCCGGTGTAGTTACTTTAAGTGCTGCATCTGCTGCTTTTGCCGGCAGTATCCCTACTGTACCCGCAAGTAATGCCGCAATACACAAACTCATCAGCCATCTGCTTACTCTCTTCATTACTCTTTACCCTCCGTTTCTTTTTCTCCCCCGGCTTCGGTCAATTCCCGGTTATCCTCCACCTTCACAATCTTACCATCTATAATATGAAATACCCGGTCCGCGTAAGACGCCAGATGATTATCATGAGTCACCATTACAAGCGTCATATGCTGTTCTCTTACCACCTTTTGCATAAGCTGCATTACTTCTTCTGATGTATGAGAATCCAAATTTCCTGTTGGCTCATCCGCAAAGATAATATCCGGTTCTACAACCAATGCCCTTGCAACGCCTACTCGCTGCTGCTGCCCGCCGGACATCTGCTTCGGCAAATGCTTCGCGTGCTTCTCAAGTCCTACTAACCGCAGCATCTTTTCTGCCTTTTTCAGCCTTTTTTCTTTCGGTTCTCCTCGAAAGCTAAGCGGTAATGCTACATTTTCCAGTGCATCCATCGTTCCTAACAGATGAAAGGACTGAAAGATAAAGCCAACATGCTCCCGTCGAAATGTAACCAGCTGCTCTTCGTTCAGTTTCTCAATATGATGACCGCTGATGATCACTTCTCCTTTTGTGGGTCTCTCCAGACCTGCAAGCATATTTAATAATGTAGATTTGCCGGAACCGGAAGTTCCGACGATTGCACAAAACTCTCCTTCGTATATGGTAAAATCCACGCCATCCAGCGCACGGACTACTTCATTACCCAGTCGGTACAGCTTATACAGATGCTTCACTTCTATAACCTTCCTCATAACTTCCTCCTCTCCCCCTTGAATATCACCAGTATACCGATAAATACCAAAGAATATTGGTAGTATTTTCTTAATATTCTATGAATATTTCCCGATTGTCAATCCTTTACCTAACTGTTATGATGAAAGTAATCAAAAAACGAACGGAGATGCTCTTATGAATGATATTTCCATAACCGAAGCTTATTTTGTATACAGTGTCCGGGGCAAAGGCAAGCTTTCGGGCAATGACTGTCGAAAAGTAACCGGACTTCTCACAGCAGCCCTCTGGGAAATGACACAGAATGGACTGCTCACGCTCACCGATAACAGACTCTGTCTAAACGATGTCGACCACTTTACCAGATCCTGGTTTCAGCCGCTCTATGAACACATCAGGGAAATGGAATCAAACGACCTCTCCTCACTTCTGCAGGATTATTGCAGCAGCTGGTCAGACCGACATCTGAATGCACTTTCCAACGAAATCGGACTTGTGCTTGAGAAGCAGAAACTGGTTACTCGCGCAAAGCTCGGTATTTTTAATGGCAGGACTTATTTCATGCCTCACCAGTCTGTCATTCCGGGGCTGAATGCTGAACTACAGGTCGATATCCTGTATCAGAACCCGGTTTCCGCAGACACTGCTTTTCTATGGCTCCTGCTGGAGCAGGGACAATGCATTCCATCGGACATTTCCGGAGATATGCGGGATACATTTGCGAGTAAAATAAAAGAAGCCCTCACAGAAGGTGCCGATTCGGCACTCATTTCTGCAAAAGCTCTGTTAGATCTGACCTTTTCACTCATGAAAAAAGGGCATCTGATCATGGATTAGGGTCGTTTGAAATTCTTATTTCTTCATCTGTGGCTCGAATACCCAGGATGCCAGATACCCAAAGATCAGCGCGGCTGCGATTCCGGCTGCGCTGGCTTTGAATCCTCCTGTGAAGATCCCGATCACGCCATCTTTTTCTACCGCTTCTTTTACACCACAAAACAGCGTATTGCCAAATCCCAGCAACGGTACGCTTGCACCTGCTCCGGCAAATTTCTGAAATGGTTCATATACGCCAAAGAATCCGAGTACTGCTCCACTGCACACTAACAGTACCATAATGCGTCCCGGCATCAGCTTGGTTCGATCCAGCAGAATCTGAACACATGCACAGATCAGTCCACCCACCCAGAATGCTTTTACATAATCCATTTACTCCACCTCCTGTTTCTTACCGGACGGCTCGTGTTCCAGTACGATTCCGTGAGCGATTCCCGGCACGCTCTCGCCTTCATTGTAACTGACAGTTGACATGAGCGCACCTGTCGGAACAAATAATACACGTTTCCATTCTCCGGTTCTGAGCTTTGGTAAAATATATGCTGCAAGCGTCGTTGCTGCGCAGCCACATCCACTGCCGCCAGAATGCGTATCCTGGGTCTGCTGATTAAAGATTGTCATGCCACAGTCCATATGATTCTGCGTCAGATCAATCTTCCGCTTCCGCATCAGATCCAGCAGAATGCTCTGCCCTACGTATCCCAGATCTCCTGTTATAATCCGGTCATAATCTTCTGGACTGTGTCCCATATCTTTCAGATTCACTGCAATCGTATCCGCAGCTGCCGGAGCCATACAGGCTCCCATATTCTGGGAATCTTTTAACCCATAGTCCACAATTTTTCCTATCGTAAGTCCTGTGATTTTCACATTGCTTTTCTTATTGCCGACCAGAAATGCACCGCTTCCGGTCACCGTCCACTGTGCAGACAAGGGTCTCTGGTTTGCATAGCTTAACGGAAACCGAAATTCCTTCTCTGCCGTTCCAAAATGACTGGATGTCACAGCAAGCATCCGTTCTCCATATCCTGCTGCCACGCACATAGCCGCAAGTGCCAGTGCCTCACCGGATGTAGAACAGGCTCCGAACAATCCAAACAGCGGAATCTGCAAGCTTTCTGCTCCCATCGATGTAGCAATCCCCTGACGCAGCAGATCACCGCCAAAAAGATAACGTACCTGCTCTGGTGTTACATTAGCCTTATGAAGTGCGCGCACACACGCTTCCCTCTGCATAACGCCTTCTGCCAGTTCCCAGGTCTCCTCCCCAAAAAGGTTGGTCTCATCAAATGTATCAAATAACTCTCCTAATGGCCCTTCACTCTCTTTCTTTCCCACTACTGATGCACTGCTCATAATATAAGGAGCCTCGGCAAATACTATGCTCTGGGCTCCCTTTGTTCTCTGAATCATATCTGTCCACCTTCCATAGCTTAAGCCTTGTGTTATGGCTTAGTATGGAATGATTTTCTATTTTTATACATCTGCCTCTTTCGCAGCAGCTATTTTATCCAATGTTTTCTGCCTTATTCTACCTTGATAAAGTGTAAAAAATTCTCATTATAAATCTTATCCAACATCTTGTTATCCAGTCCCAGTCCATGCATGGTGCGGTCTGTTGCACTGATATAGTAGCCGTCTGGTCTCAGCGGATAGTCACCCTTAGTCTCCAGAAATTCCGTGATCAGCCGTATTCTTGACCGGCTTTCTTCCATAGATAACAGCTTCGGTTCTTCTGCTACCAGTACCCTGGCTCCGATATCAGATCCGTAGCAGATCCTGTCCTGATATTTTTCAAAAAATCGGGTTGCATGCTCTCTGTCCTCCGACAGGTTATAGAACAGTTCACTTCCCGGTGTAATATCAATCCTTACATTCTCAAATTGATCCAACAACTCTGATAATCTCGGTAACTGTCTGGACATAAAATAAAAATGCGGGAATAAGATACGAAGCTTTGGATGCCGCTCCAATACGTTCTGCATTTGCCGGTATTGATCTTCATTATTCACATAGGTCTCATCGTAAAACCAACCCGCTTTCTTCGCAAATTCTGTTACCTGCGACGCATCCCAGAATTCTTCCGGATCATTCACATGCATATACACCGGTATCTGCTCCTGTTCCAGATATGCCCAGTAATCCTCCCACACCGGCTGATCAAAATCCGGAATTGGATAATATTTGCGAATATTTGGCTTACCTTCTAACATCTTGATTCCTGTACAGCCTTTTGTCATAAGATTTTGCGCTTCCCATACAAGTGCTGTCTTAAGTTCATCTTCAGGCAGTCGGTATAATTCTCTTCTGATTCCTCCAAATATATAGACCGGCATCGGACACTGCTCTCTGTAGCGAAATGCATCCCCCAGCACCTCACGTCCCGCACTGTCCGGAATGCATTGCAATGCAATTCCATCATAATGATATTCTTCTACAATCTGGTTTAACCGGTCTGCTCCCATGTATTCTATATAATGAATATGTCCGTCTATCATAAACCACGACCTCCTGTCACACTTTAAACTTCTATTCTAACTCTTCTAACCATGCCATTTTAGCAAGTAATATTGCGGAAATTGGCATCACAAGCACACACGCAATCGCTCCGAAAAACATAGATACGCAATTCTGAAACAAAATTTTCGAATTCACCAGCAGCTCCATTGAGTACTTTTGCATCTTCAGATATGAAAAAAGAAGCAATGATTCACCAAGATATGCAAAAAGTAACGTATTCACCGTCGTTCCAATCACTTCACTACCAATATGCATGCCACTTTTAATCATTTCTGTAATCGTAATATCCGGTTTATGGTTCTTCACCTCATATACAGATACCGTAACTGTAAGAGACATATCCAGTACCGCTCCCAATGTACTTAATATGATGATAGATGCCATAACATTTTTCATGCTAATACCTAAATTTACATTGTAATAATAAAGCACATCTTCTCCTACCGCCTGTATCTCATTCAGACCTCCAATTTCCGTTCTCCACACAACACCATAAATAAAAACAAATAACACGCTCATTGTGACCACAACAGCAACAAATGCACTCCACGTTTTTATATTCGAACCATTTTGGTAAAATAAGGTAATACAAGAAACGGCTCCACTCGCTCCGATTGTAACCAACAGTGAAGGTACACCAATTGCCATAAGAAAAATGCTCAAGCTAAGAAGCAGGAGATTACCACATAGAGCAATCAATGATATCGCACCTCTCTCGCCTCCAACAATTATAACAGAAAACAATAAAATCAAACCAAGTATACCTAACATGATTTTCTCCTTTTTTTCACAGACAGTTTCATAAAAATGGTTGTAATAAATATCGAAACCGGGATCGTCCATACAATTCCTATACTTTCAACCAAAAAGCGACACAACTCACAGGGAATATACAATTTAACAATCGTTACAAACCGGATATCATTATTCATTCGAATCAGGAAAGTGGGAATCAAACCACTGCCAAATACAAATAGCAACACATTAATCATTGTCCCCATAATATCATAGCCTATTTTTCTTCCTGATTTAAAAAGTTCAAGAAATGTGACATCCGGTTTCTGTTTTACGATTTCACCTAACGCCGCTGCTATAGCGACGGCAACATCCATAATGGCACCCAATCCGGATAACAATATTTCCGCATGGAACATATCATCCGGATTATCAATGCTTCCCAGATATTCCATCGTTGAGTAGTCCAGTTCCTGTACATGTCTGATAACCAAATCAAACATCCCCATGATCAATACAAGCACACATAAGGTTGACAACAATGCCGCCCACGTCTTCTTATTCACGCCATTCAAACCAACTAATGTCACTATGGCAAATAGAATAACGATTTTGTTACAGATTGCCACCACATTTGATGTATTATCTGCTTTCAGGAAAAACACTGCAAATATCATAATATTGATTCCAACTGTTATTATCGTTAATATCCCTTTTCGTCCTGCCGCTTCCACAAGTACGAAAATCAAAATTCCCAACAGCATTACAAGCTCTGTATCCCGTTTTACTCCCTTGATTCCAGAACCACTTACAAATACTTTATCTCCTTTGTGATATTTCTGCTTTAACATTTCTGTATATGTATACTCATTGGAAAAATGCACTGTTTTTCCCTTTTTTTCACCATTTAAAATAATCCCCTGCATCTTTTGGCTATATTTCTTCTCTGCTGTTCCCCGGGTGCTTTTTCCTTCTACTTCTCTGGTTGTCTCAACTTTCGTCAACTTTGCAATTGGAGTAGTATACAGCCAGGTATCATTCATTATAAAAACAATCGCTACCAAATACAAAATGCCAAATATATAATATTTCTTCATATCCGCTCCTCATATAGCTTTTTCTTGAAAACAGTCCTTATTTTATCACAACAATTACTTTTGTCAACTAAATGTGAAAACCATTTTCAATTTCACTTTTATTGTTTTTCCATTGACGCGGATACGATTTCGGACTATAATTTACGATATTTACGCTAGGGATTATCTTCATATCCGGAGGATTTATAATTATGAACATCCAATTGTCGGAACATTTTACTTATCGCAAATTATTACGCTTTGTATTGCCATCCATCGTAATGATGATCTTTACGTCCATTTACAGCGTTGTGGATGGTCTGTTTGTATCCAACTTTGTTGGGAAAAGTGCCTTTGCAGCAATCAATCTGATGATGCCGTTTCTTATGGGTATCAGTGCGCTGGGATTCATGATCGGTACCGGAGGAAGTGCTCTCGTTGCAAAAACTCTTGGAGAAGGTAAAAAAGAAAAGGCAAATGAATATTTTTCCATGCTGGTCTATATTACGCTGGCCTGCGGGCTGATCATCTCCATACTCAGTGCTTTTGCAATGCGTCCTGTCGCAATTATGCTTGGAGCCCGCGATGAGCTGCTGAAGAACTGCGTTCTGTACGGAAGAATTCTCTGCATCTCACTGACCTGTTTCATGCTGCAGAATGTATTCCAGAACTTCTTTGTAGCTGCCGAAAAGCCCCACCTCGGTCTGCGCGTTGTTGTAATTGCCGGTGTTACCAACATGCTTCTGGATTTTTTGTTCGTAGCTGTGTTGCATTGGGGACTTGCAGGTGCCGCGATTGCTACTGTCTGTGGCGAATTGATCGGAGGTATCTTTCCGATTTTCTACTTTGGGCACAAAAATTCCAGCCTGCTGAAGCTTGGAAAAACACATTTTTACCCAAAAGTTTTATTAAAGACCTGTACCAATGGTTCTTCCGAGCTTATGACTAACCTGTCAAGTTCACTGGTCAACTCGCTGTATAATCTACAGCTTATGAAATTCGCAGGTGAGGACGGCGTTGCTGCCTATGGTACGATCATGTATGTTAATTTCATCTTCGCCGCCATTTATTTTGGTTACTCTATCGGGAGTGCACCGTTGGTCAGCTATCATCACGGTGCTGCAAACCACGATGAATTGAAGAATCTGTTCCACAAAAGTGTCCGTCTGATCAGCACCTGGGCAATATCGCTATTTGTACTGGCTCAGCTGATCGCATCACCACTGGCATCCCTGTTTGTTGGCTACGATCCGGCACTCTTCGAGTTGACACGCATGGGATTCCGAATCTACTGCTTTGCTTTCCTGATCAACGGATTTAACATCTATGGTTCTGCGTTCTTTACCGCATTGAACAATGGTCTGCTATCCGCATTAATCTCTTTCCTGCGGACACTGGTATTCCAGATGGCAGCCATTCTGATCCTGCCGCTGATCTTTGGCATCAACGGAATCTAGTATTCCATTACCGTTGCGGAACTGCTGACACTGTGCGTTACGGTGACATTTATTGTGCGGAAGAGAAATACGTATCATTATTTTTAACTTCATTTTTGTGTTATACTGAATTACTATCTACTTACTGGAATATAGGAAAAATTATTGTAGAGCACGAACAAGGAAACAACGATCGGGCAGATTACGGCAAGCAGACTTTAAAACAACTGTCAAAAGAATTAACAAAGGAAACTATCAGAAGCAGTTTTAAATGAATGGCACAAATCAGAGCCTCTATAACAACTATAATAAACGGAGCGTGGAAGCTAACAAATAGCTGCCACGCCCCATTTCCCGATGCTTTCTGCAATAAGCAGCAGGTTTTATTTTTCGTGGATCTGTTTGCCACTCATATGTTCAATCGTAATCTCATAGAGCTGTACTGCTTTGATATCCGCTGCTATCTCGGCATCTATTTCTTCTTTTGTTGGATAATATTTTTCAGCAAGCTCTCGTACCTTTGCCTCTGTAATCCCACTATCTTCAATCAGATGGCATCTGCCAAATATAACCACACTCTGCAGATACGGTGCCCAGTCACCTTCTTCATGCTTTTCATTTCCATAGACTGTAAAACATACTTTATCATCCTTTTTCAGCGCATCTACTTTGTGTCCCGCTTTCGCTCCATGAAAATAAATCTTTTCACTCTCCGGTTCATAAAAATAATTAATCGGAAATGCAAATGGATACCCGTCATCCCCATTTACTGCCAGGACTGCCCGTTTTTCGTGTAACAGCAGTTTCTTTGCATCTTTCTCTGAAATCATACGTTTCTTTCTTCTGATTGGTCTGAACATTTTAATTTTCTCCCTTCGTTCATGTCGCATTTTCCACTGATTTCCCGTCATATAATTTGTATGTTCCACTCGTACTTCATTTAACAACGGTACCGGCACTTCGTCACAGGTATGATGATATAAAAATCCAAGCTTTTCCTGTACCCTTTTAGACTTTTCATTCCCATCATAATATCTGCACCAGATTGTTGTCATTCCGAGGTCTTCAAATCCACGATGGATCAGTTCTTCCGCCGCCTCAGGTATATAACCTCTACCCCAGAATGGCTTTCCAAGCCAGTATCCAAGCTCACACTCTTTGTCCTGCTCTGTCATATCTGTACTGCCATTCAGTTTCAATTCAATCGCACCGATTGCCCGATCGGTTCCCTTTTCGCAGACTGCATAGCACTCTTTTCCCTGAAATACATTTTGTATTACTTCACGGCTTTCCGCAATATTCTGATGCACCGGCCATCCTGCACTTGGTCCGATATCCGGATCTTTTGCGTATTCATAAAGGCTCTCTGCATCAGTCTCTTTCCACGGACGAAGAATCAGTCTCTCAGTAGTTAATATCATAAGCTTCCCCCTTTTATTTTGCACAGGTTGTCTCACTGCTCTGCCCAGTGTAATCAAATTTCCCGTCATTCTTCTCTTCCAGTGCTTTGATCATATGATAGGTATATTCGTTATACGGCGTCGGAATGCCAAGTTCTTGTCCCATGCGCATGAGTGCTCCTGAAAACATATCAATCTCCGTATGGCGGCCGGCATCCAGATCCTGCAACGTAGAATATCTGGCTGTCGGTGGTACGGCACTTCCATGGTTAGATGATGTATCTGCTTTACTCAGATCAATCCCTTTCGCTTCCGCAACCGCTTCCAGTTCTCTACGAAGTCCTGTACTAATGGCTCTCATGTGTACACTGTCCTGGTAACATCCTACTCCCGCTCCCAAAACTGCCTGAGGCAGATTGTTAGAAACATTTAACCGGAACTTGCTCCAGATTTCAGCCTCTATATCTTCCGTAATACGGTAACGCATTCCTGCATTTTCAAATAACTCTTCTATCGCCCGCACCCGTGCGCTATAATATGGTGCTTCAAGTTCACCAAATATAATCCCAATCGTAGTTTCCGGATTAAAACAGTAACCGGTTCCTTCTTTGTGAGATGCTATTTTAATCAGCGATGGTAATACATGCGACGCGCCGATTTCTGCCGCGATCAGTTCCTCGCTGTCTATTCCGTTCATAAGACTCATTACAGTCGTATGCTCTCCCACACTTCTTCGCAAACTGTCAAGAGCTCCCGGCAATGCACCATATTTCAATGCTACAATAATTAAATCT
>OLOZ01001764.1_pt1 | contig 13928 bp, 14 predicted proteins | sample 1673021 | NCBI WGS metagenome assembly OLOZ01 (sample SAMEA3136747, study PRJEB25190) | human gut metagenome | biome: human gut; feature: human-associated habitat; material: faeces | place: Austria | collected 2013
TTGACCAAAATGGTTCTAAAAGGCAGAGTGTTTTATGATATGCAGTTTTGAAGGTGCATGGTATTAAAAATTTAAATAGTTATATAGGGGTATAGTTTAATGGTAGAGTATCGGTCTCCAAAACCGCTGGTCCGGGTTCGAATCCTGGTACCCCTGCTAAAGCATCTGAGGAATTTCAGATGCTTTTTTATGTAATAGGAAATTCCAACAGAATTTCCTATTACATATAAAGGCACTGCGTGCCAGAAAGCGCAGTGCGCGGAGAAGAATATATAGCTGTGCTATCCGGGAACGCGCGAAAGTGCGCGTCAGGCGCACACTTAGGTCTAATAATTTCTATATGAACAACAGAGGGCATGAGGTATCTGAATGCACCGATATAAAACGAATAGAGAGGTTTCAGATTATGAATCATTTTACAACATTCTCACAATATGAATATGTTCGACCGGATTTTGAAAACGCCAAAGAATTGATCAGAAAATCTGTTGACAAAATCAAAAATGCCGGGACAAAAGAAGCAGTAAGTAAAGTATTTAAAGCAGTGAATGATCAGCAAAGACATTTGAGAACGATGGCGACAGTGGCTGAAATTCGCAATACTATTGATACAACAGATCCCTTTTATGAATCTGAAATGCAATGCTTTTATGAAAATATGCCGCTTGTTGATCTTGAAATGCAGGAATTTCAGAAAACAGTTCTGCAGTCAGAATATCTGGATGCATTAAAAGATGAATATGGTGAGCTGTATTTTATTCGTATGGAACGTTTAATGAAACTTGTCAGCAAGGAGAATGTCGAAAATCAGGTTGAGGAAAGCAATCTTGTACAGCTCTATCACAAAACTGCTGCAAAGCCGGTTGCACAGTTTAAAGGCGAAAAACTTAATTTTTATGGGCTGTTGAAAAAAATGCAGGATCCGGAACGAAAAATCAGAAAAGCTGCGTTGACGGCATGGTCTGATTTGTATCAGTCTATTGCAGATGATCTGAATGATATTTATACAAAGCTGATCAACAACCGGATCAAGCAGGCACAAGTACTGGGATTTAAGGATTATACAGAGATGATGTATCTTTCCATGGAGCGATTTGATTATGACCGTGAAGATGTTTCTTGCTACCGTGAGATGATCAGGCAGTTTGTGGTTCCGGTTGTTGCGGAAATATATGAGAAGCAGAGAAATCGTCTGGGAATTGATCATCTGTATTATTATGATGAAGATATGTCCTCTCCTGAAGGGAATGCCATACCTTACGGAACAACTGAGGAACAAGTGCAATTAGCGCAGAAAATGTATCATGAACTTTCAAAGGAAACAGGAGAGTTCTTTGACTTTATGGTTCAGCATCAATTATTTGATCTTGAAACAAAGCCAGGTAAAATGCAGGGGGGATATTGTACATTTCTGCCGGATATGATGGCTCCGTTTATTTTCTCCAATTTTAACAGAACTTCCGCAGATGTGGATGTTCTGACACACGAAGCAGGACATGCCTTTGAGGCCTATACGGCTACAAGAAACGGTGTGCCGGATGAGATTGCTTTTTCAACATCTGAAGTAGCGGAGATTCATTCGATGTCTATGGAGTATCTGACATATCCATGGATGGATTATTTTTTCAAAGATTCGGCCGACCAGTATAGAAAGACGCATCTTGAGGAAGGGCTTAGAGTTATTCCGTATATGGCCTGTGTGGATGAATTTCAGCATGAGGTGTATGCACAGAAGATGACAGATACAGATAAGAGATATCAACTCTGGCATGCATTGGAAAAAAAATATATGCCATGGAGAGATTATGACGGGGATCCATTTCTTGAGGCAGGTGGTTTCTGGATGCAGAAACAGCATATTTTTATGTGTCCGTTTTATTATATTGACTATTCGCTTGCATCTATGGGAGCACTTGAGTATTATATCCGTTCTATTGATGACAGAGAGACAGCATGGGAGGACTATTTCAGACTTTGTTCTTTAGGCGGCAGCAAAGGTTATTTTGAACTTCTTAAAGAGGGGCATCTGAGCAATCCTTTCAAGGCAGGTACTGTCGAACATATTATGAAGGTGTTGAAAGAAAAAGTCCTTCAATAAGAAGCAGTGAAACAGAAAGGCGGTCAGACAAATGGAAATAAGGCAGTTAAAATATTTTGCGGCAGTAGCTGATACGCTTAATTTCAGCAGAGCTGCGGAAACACTTTTTATATCCCAGTCTGCCCTCAGTAAACAGATTGCAGATCTGGAAAGGGAACTGGGCATGGTGCTTCTTCAAAGAGACAAGCGCAGCGTACGTCTGACACCGGCGGGCAAAGTCTTTTTGAATGAAGCCAAGGTGATTCTCATGCGTATGGATACGATACCGATCCTTTTAAAAAATACCAAGGATATAGAAAAGAAGGAAGAGCATAATGTTTTTATAGGTGTTGAGAACAGGGTGGGAGATTCACCGATTTTTCATCTGGGAGTAGCGGAAGCTGTTCATCAGCTCAGACAGGAGATGCCTACACTCAGGGCCATTTTTAAAATGGGTGAATATCTGGACATTAATCGTGATATCAGTGAAGAAACATTGAACATGGGTGTATTTATGGGGACGAAAGAAGATGTGAATGAGTCGCTGAAATACAGAGTCCTTTATGAAGATGAAATGGTTTTTGTCTATCGTGGTGAGCCGGTAGAGACCATAGGGATTGAAGGCATAAAGCAGATATTATCTGAGAAACCTTTATACATCATTGATAAAGAGTTTCGAGGTATGTCCCAGGTTGTCCGAATGCTGGGGGCAATCGGATGCGCACCATCCATTCGCTTCTGTGAAAGTACACTGGATATGAGTTTTATCATGGAAAGCGGAGAAGGATGTGTCGTTATTCCATCATCTATGGTCAGAAAGTATAAAAATCCGAAAATACATACATTGGCCACCCATAGACCGGAGGCAAAACTTTATTTTATGGCTATGTGGAAAAAAGAGGGAGAGCATCGCTTAGAGGAGATGATCGCTCTCAGAGCAGGATTAAATATTGAAACATTTAAATAATGGACAGACAGGAAGATCTCTGATTGAATTCGATTCAGTCAGGGATCTTTTCACATTAAGAGTTTTCACATTAAGAGTTTTCACATTAAAAGAAAAGGTTACAATAATTTTATAAAAAGAGTTGACAAACATATGATACTAGTGTACTATAATGATAGTACAGTGATGCGCATTTAAAAGATTAATGATACAGACAGGGAAAGGAGAAATTTGATTGAGATATGAGAATGATCGTCCGATTTATCTGCAGGTGATAGAGGATATCAGCAGGCGGCTGATCCAGGGAGAATTGGCATTAGGTGAGAAGCTGCCCTCTGTCAGAGAGATGGCTGTGCAGTATCAGATTAATCCGAATACAGCCAGCAGAGTTTATAAAGAGATGGAGAGCAGAGGGCTTTGTTATACGAAGCGCGGCATGGGCACATTTATTACGGAGGATTCAGGAATGATTAAGACGTTACAGTCAGAGATGGCAGAGGATTGTTTGGATACATTTCTTCAGGGAATGCAGGCAATCGGTATCGGTTTGGATGAGATGATACAGCTGCTGAGAGAGCGGTATGCAAAGGAGGAGTTATAATGCTTGATTGTGTGAATGTTGTGAAACGGTATGGCGGTAAGTTTGCGGTGAATGGAATGTCCGTTGCTATAGAGGATGCACATATTTATGGATTGCTTGGGCCGAATGGCAGCGGCAAGTCCACATGGATGAAGATGGCAGCCGGTCTGATTGTCCCGGATGAAGGAGAGATGACACTGGATGGTGTGAAGATCAGTGCCGAGACGAAGAAGCATATTGCCTATATGCCTACAGAAGGTTATTTTTACAGCTATATGAAGATTAAGGATGTGGGCAGATATTATCAGGATTTCTTTGATGATTTTGATGCACAGCAGTTTGAGAAGCTGATCGCAGATATGGATCTGGAGATGAATATGAAGGTGAGAAATTTATCCTCAGGTATGATGGCGAAGCTGAAGATTGCTGTGACTTTGTCAAGAAAGGCAGAGCTGTATCTGCTGGATGAGCCGTTAAATGGGATCGATCTTCTGGCCAGAGATGAAGTTGTCAACACAATTCTGACGAATATGAGTGACAATGCTTCTGTTGTAATTTCAAGTCATCTGGTAGAGGAATTGGAACGAATTATTGATAAGGCTATTTTCATGAAAGACGGACAGATTGTATTAATGGGTGATGTAGAAGAGATTCGACAGGAACGCGGGGAATCTGTTACGGATCTGTATCGTCAGATTTATGGTTAGAATCCAGGAGGAATAATGTTATGTTAAAGCTTATAAAATATGAACTCATCAAACAGAAAACATCCAAAGTGATTATTGGAGCAATTTTAGCGCTGCTGGAGGTTGCTTTTCTGGCAGGTATGCTTTTGGGCAAAGAAGAAATCATGGCCATTGCTGCCGGAATGTTGACATTTCTGGCCTCGGTCACCTTTGTTATTGTTGGTTTGGAAGAAATTATTACTTATTATCATGATTTAAGAGACAAGAGCGGCTATATGCTTTTCATGACACCTTATAATGTTTATGAAATTATGGGAAGCAAGATTCTGACAGGCTTTTTCTCTATTGCAGCAGCAGCGATTATCTTTGGAATTATTGGATTCGCAGATATCACCATGGTATGTGCTAAGTACGGAGAGTTGCAGACGTTGTTTGATCAGATGAAATCATTATTCAGGTTTACTTTGCAGGTGAATGTTGACGGCATGCTTATTGTGTGGTCCATTATACAGGTTGTATTCAGCTGGGTTGGAATGGTGACATCCGCATTTCTGGCTATCACATTATGTATTACGATTTTTTCAGGTATGCGCTGCAAGGGACTGATCAGTTTTGTCATTTATTGCGTGTTGAATATTGCAGTAAGCGCTGTTGTTGTGCAGATTTTGAACTGGACAGACATGGCATCTGCAAATGGTATGATGGCTGTTTTTTCTATATTTGATATTTTATTTGCAGGTGCATGTTATGTGGCAACAGGTTATATTTTAAATAAGGAATTATCTCTTTAAATATAAGCCGTTTATTAAAAGTATTAAATATCAATGAAATGGCAATAGTTTATATTAAGTTAACAATTCTAGGCTATGATTACTTCTACATAGAATAAAACAGTACAATATGAGAGACTGTTGAGATATATGTCGGAGGTTGAGATATGAGCAGAGCAATAGGTATTGATCTTGGAACGACCAACAGCTGTGTGGCTGTTCTGGAAGGCGGAGAACCTGCTATTATAACAAGTGCGGAGGGGTTGAGAACAACCCCTTCGATTGTTGCGTTTACGAAGAAAGGTGAACGTCTGGTGGGAGCGCCTGCAAAGCGCCAGGCGGTGACAAATGCTGAACGGACAATTTCTTCAATTAAACGACAGATGGGGACGAATTACAGAGCGGATATAGATGGCAAGCGTTATTCTCCGCAGGAGATTTCTGCCATGATTTTGAGAAAGCTCAAGAAGGATGCACAGGATTATCTCGGTGAGACGGTGACGGATGCGGTCATTACAGTGCCTGCTTATTTTAATGATGCACAACGGCAGGCAACGAAGGATGCAGGAAGGATTGCAGGATTGAATGTAACGCGGATCATCAATGAGCCGACAGCGGCCGCCTTTGCCTATGGTCTGAATAACGGAGAAGATCAGAAGGTACTGGTTTATGATCTGGGCGGCGGTACCTTTGATGTATCCGTGATTGAGATAGGTGATGGGCTAATCGAAGTATTGTCTACTTCGGGAGATAATCATCTGGGCGGGGATGATTTTGACGACCGCCTGACAGATTATCTTCTGGCCGAGTTTAAAGCCAGCGACCATATTGATCTGAGTCATGATGAGGCGGCCGTTCAGAGAGTACGTGAAGGGGCGGAGAAGGCGAAGATTGAATTGTCATCATCCACATCGACAACCGTGAATCTGCCTTTTTTGACAATGGTGAAGGACATGCCGCATCATATGGAAGTGACTGTGACAAGGGCGAAGTTTGATGAATTGACCCATGATCTGGTGGACAGAACAGCAGGACCTGTTCAGAATGCTTTGAGAGATGCGGGGATTACAGCCAGAGATCTGTCGAAGGTATTGCTTGTAGGCGGATCGACACGTATTCCGGCTGTTCAGGACAAGGTTCGGAGGATGCTTGGCATGGAACCATCCAAGGGTATCAATCCGGATGAATGTGTTGCCATGGGGGCAGCTATTCAGGCCGGCAAGCTAAGCGGCAGTCTGCCGGAGAATTCTGCGGCAAGTTCCATTATTTTGATGGATGTGACGCCATTATCTCTGTCCATTGAAACGGTGGGCGGCATTGCGACACATTTGATCGAACGGAATACGACTATCCCGGCCAGACACAGTCAGATATTCACAACAGCAGCGAACTTCCAGACATCGGTTGATATCAAGGTGTATCAGGGCGAGCGCCAGTTTGTCAAGGACAATACGCTGCTTGGCAATTTCAAGCTCAGCGGTATCAAGCGGGCTATGGCCGGCGTACCGCAGATTGAAGTTACCTTTGATATTGATGTCAACGGTATTTTGACGGTAGCTGCCAAGGATATGGGAACAGGAAAAGCACAGCAGATTACGATCACATCGCGTTCGAATCTTTCAGAGGAAGAGATACAGCAAGCGGTTCGTGAGGCAGAGATGTATGAACAGGAAGATGGCGAGAGAAAAGGCTATTATGAACTCCACTCAGAATCAGAAGTGCTGATCGCCAAGACAGAGCAGGCGCTGAAGAAGGCTGGCAAGCAGTTGGATCGCAGTGAAAAGCATCAGATCAAGTCAGCGATGAACCAGTTGAAGAAGTCTGTTGTGAAGATGAAACCGATGAAGATGCAGGAGAATGATGCACATCAGCTTCAAAGTGAGAAGGAAATCCTGGAGAACTTAACGGCAAGGCTTTTTTCACTGGCGGAAAGTGACGAGAACAGGTAAAGGAGGCAAAATGTTTCAGATATTGATAGCAGATAGCGACAGAGCTTACAGAAGACGACTTTACCAACTGCTGAGGCGGGAAGGCTATTCTGTTCTTCAGGCTTCCGGCGGCGAAGATGTTTTGAAGGTGTTGGAGACATCGTATATTGACTTTATTATCCTTGGAGATAACCTGGTGGATCTGAATGTATATGAACTGATGGGACAGCTGCGGGATACGTATTCAGATATGCCATTGATGCTTTTGGCGGAGAAGAAAGAGCGGGATGGCCTCAGGAAAAGCTATATGGCTGGTGCAGATGAATATTTGACGAAGAATGTGGATGAAGAAGAACTTGTACTGAGAATTCGTGCGGTTCTTCGGAGATCTGGCAAGAATTATGATAAGAAGCTTCAGGTAGGGGATGTGATCCTGGATTGCGATTCTCTGTCCGTAACAAGGAAAGGGGACAGGCAGACCTTGCCTAGAAAGGAATTCTGGCTTTTATACAAACTGCTTTCTTATCCGGATAAGATTTTTACCAGAACCCAGTTGATGGATGAGATATGGGGACTGACGACAGAAACGTCACAGTCAACATTGAATGTACATGTCAACCGGCTGCGGAATAAATTCAGGAAGTATCCGGAGTTTGATCTGAAGGCGGTGCGCGGTATTGGATATAAGGCAGAAGTGCATGTTGACTAAGAGATCATTATAAAGCCTAACATACAGGCAGATTGACAGTGTCTGTCCGTATGTTAGGCTTTTGTCGATCTGGCGATAGTATAGGCTCAGATGTATAGAGGAAAATTAGAGTGTGTCATAGCGAACACAATCTGTCTTTTCAACAAACTGATCTTTGATGGCAGGCATCGCCTTAAAATGCGGTGTCTGCTGATGAGCCTTCAGACTGTCTTTATCTTCCCATATTTCCAGCAGAAAGAGCTGGTTATCGTTGTCAACAGGAAGAAAATAATGATAACGGATATTGCCTTTTTCTTGTCGGCAGGTTTCAGGAATAGTGGCAGCGTTTAACGCATCGTAGAAAGCTTTTGGCTGGATGCCGGGCTTCATGGTATAAGTAACATGTAATTCAATCATTGCGGCGCCTCCTTTTGTTGATTGCTATTTTGTCTATTGTTGTCAGTATAGCATGTTTTAACGTATTTTGCACTTTAATCCTTTAAATCCGAATCAAGCTAATGTGGTACTTGACAGATATTGGAAGATGTTTTATAGTCAAACAAGAGACTATGAAGAAGAGGGTATGATTATGCGTAATTTTATTTTTATTTCGCCACATTTTCCAACAAATTATGAGAATTTCTGTGTCCAGCTGCATGAAAATGGCGTGAATGTATTCGGGATTGGTGATACACCGTATGAAAACCTGACTGATTCCCTGAAGACAGCTTTGACAGAGTATTATAAGGTGGACAGCATGGAAGACTATGATCAGATGTATCGGGCGGTGGCTTTTCTGTGTTATAAGCATGGGTCAATGGATGGTCTTGAAAGCAATAATGAATACTGGTTGGAGCAGGATGCCAGACTGAGAACGGATTTTAATATTCCGGGAATGAAGACGGCTGACATGGAACATGTGAAGTATAAATCTAAAATGAAACCTTATTATGCAGCGGCAGGTATTCCAACAGCCAGGTATCATCTGGTGACGGATTTGACGGAAAGTCTTGCTTTTGTTGAGAAGGTGGGATATCCGGTTATCGTGAAGCCGGATAATGGCGTCGGTGCGACAACGACTTATAAACTGAAGAGTGAGGATGAGCTGCGGGCATTCCATGAAGAAGATTTTCATGGTGTGCAATTTATTATGGAAGAGTTTGTGCCCGGAGAGATTTACTCTTATGATGCGATCATGAACAGTAAGGGAGAACCGATATTTGAGACAGGCAATCATACCCCAATTTCTATCATGGCTAGTGTCAATAATCACGATGACAGTGTGTTCTATATTGAAAAACATATTGCGGATGATGTTCGCGCAGCAGGCAGAGCAGCTGTGAAATCATTTGGCGTAAAGAGCCGTTTTGTTCATTTTGAATTTTTCAGATTGACAGAAGATCATGACTATCTTGGAAAAAAAGGAAAGATTATTGGTCTGGAAGTGAATTACAGGCCATCAGGCGGTTTCACACCGGATATGATCAATTATGCCTGTAGTACGGATGTCTACAAAGATTGGGCGGACATGGTTGCTTTTGATCGGCTGACAAAGGAAGAGCATCCGGATAAATACTATTGTGTTTCGGCAGGATGCAGAAAGGAAAAACATTATCTGCACAGCTATGAAGAAGTGATGGCTGCGTATAAGGATGACATTATGATGACAACAGAGCTTCCTGAAGTTCTGGCATCAGCGATGGGAGACAGACTTTATCTGGCACGCTTTGCAGAAAAAGAGGCCATGGATGCATTTATCAGCTATGTCTTTGCTACGGCGTAATGGCATTGAATCCTGAATAACAGATGAATAAAATACAGGGACATTTTCATGGCAGGTCATGAGAATGTCCCTGTTGTTATAAGCAGGCAGATGAACTCTCCATTCGGAATCAGTGCATGATAATATCCGCAAACTGTCCCCGGGTAACTTTGATCAGATCCTGAGGTGAGAGAATCAGCTGAACACCGAGACGCCCGCCGGAGATAATAATCGTGTCAAAATCGGCGGCCGATTCATGGATAAATGTCGGAAACTGCTTCTTCATGCCGATGGGGGTACAGCCGCCCCGGATATAACCGGTGATGGCATTGATATCTTTGACATGGATCAGTTCAACATTCTTCTCACCGGCAGCCTTGGCAGCGGCCTTTAAGTTCAGTTCCTTATCAACAGGGATAGCAAATACGAAATAATTCTTGCTTTTGCCGACAGTGACCAGTGTCTTGAAACTGCGTTCATAAGGCTGACCAAGCTGATCAGCAATATGGCAGCCGTCGATAAATTCATCACAGGTGTAGGTGTTCATTTCATAAGGAATTTTATTCTTATCCAAGATGCGCATAGCATTGGTTTTGGCTTCTTTACCCATTGTAAGTCCTCCTGTATTTTATGCATTGTTTAACATTGTCAATCGGTTATATTTTATAGTATTTTCATCAATATGTCCATCCGTAAAAATAGAAAAGGATTAGTTGAAAAAAATAAATCATAATTTTTGTTGCATGAAGTCGGTGAAGGTGTTACGATTAATAGGAATGTCAAAGAAAGGGAGAAAAAGATGGGAAAGATAGGATTCGATAATGAAAAATATTTGAATATGCAGTCAGAACATATCAGAGAGAGAATGGCTCAGTTCGGCGGCAAGCTTTATATGGAATTTGGCGGCAAGCTTTTTGATGATTATCATGCATCCAGAGTTCTTCCGGGATTTCAGCCGGACAGTAAGCTGCAGATGCTTTTGAAGTTAAAAGACCAGGCAGAGATTGTAATTGCAGTCAGTGCATCTGCTATTGATCAGCACAAGAAGAGAGGCGATATCGGTATTACCTATGATCAGGAAGTATTGAGACTCATCGACCTTTTCAGAAGTGTGGGACTTTATGTGGGAAGTGTTGTGATTACACAGTATCAGGGACAGCAGTCCGCGGACGGATTTATTAAGCGACTGGGTGATCTTGGTGTGGCTGCATACAGACATTATATGATCGAGGGTTATCCGGCGAATATTCCGCTGATTGTCAGTGAGGATGGCTTCGGCAAGAATGATTATATTCCGACAGAGCGTTCATTGATCGTTGTGACAGCTCCGGGACCGGGAAGTGGTAAGATGGCAACATGTCTGTCTCAGCTGTACCATGAGCATCAGCGCGGTATTAAAGCAGGTTATGCGAAGTTTGAGACTTTCCCAATCTGGAATATTCCTCTGAAGCATCCAGTGAATCTTGCTTATGAAGCAGCAACTGCGGATCTGAATGATGTCAATATGATTGATCCTTTCCATTTGGAAGCCTATGGCAAGGTTGCCATTAATTATAACAGAGACGTTGAGATTTTCCCTGTCCTGCAGACGATATTTAAGACGATTTCAGGAACGTCGCCGTATCAGTCACCGACAGACATGGGTGTGAATATGGCCGGCAACTGTATTTTTGATGATGAAGCGGTGAAGAAAGCCGCAAGAGAAGAGATGATCCGCCGTTATTATATTGCTCTTTGTGAGCAGAAGAAGGGCAAGGAGAATAAGGCGGAGATCAGTAAGCTGGAAATGCTTCTGAACCAGGAAGGTCTTTCCACTGCAGATTATGCTGTTGCTGTTGCGGCTAAGACAACAGAAGAGGAGACAGGGGAACCGGCAGCAGCCATTGAACTTCCGGATGGAAGAATTGTTACCGGCAAGAATAAGGCACTGCTTGGCGCGGCATCCGCAATGCTTTTGAATGCATTGAAAGCCCTGGCGGATATTTCGGATGATGAACATTTATTGGCATCAGAAGTTATTCGTCCGGTTCAGGAACTGAAGGTGAATTATCTGGGTAATCATAATCCGAGACTGCATACAGATGAAGTATTGGTTGCTCTTTCTGTCAGTGCGGCCTCCAATGAGAATGCAAAGAAAGCACTGGATTGTTTGCCGATGTTAAAGAATTGCAATGCACATTGTTCAGTTATTTTATCATCTGTAGATACAGATATTTTCAGAAGACTTCGTATTAATTTAACGTGTGAACCGAAGTATCAGAACAAGAAACTATTCCATAACAATTAGTGTTGAAAATGAATCATCCGGTACATTGGTATTTAGAAAACAATGGCTTGCCAGGAACTGAAGACTGCAGCACAGAACTATCTGGATGCACAGCAGGCAAAAGAGTGATGGATAACAAAGCACTTTTTCTCGCATAATAAAAAGGTGATTGACTTAGAAGCAGCATCAAAATGGATATAAGTATAAAGAAATCGGGTAAAGATGGAGCGAAAATCTTTACTCGATTTTTTTGCATTCTGGGAACAGGTGAATAGTATGTGTTTGATAAAATAAAACCATCAAGAAACAATAAATGATTGTAAGAAAGAAAAGAGGTAGCATATGTTGGGATTAATGAAGTTTAAGAAGTTATTCTGGAAAAAGTCTGATGAACATGACAAACTCGACGAACTTGATCATGAGTTTATTGCTGGTTTTACGAAGAGAGAAATCATCAGTATGATACAGAATATGTCTGATGAAGAACTTGACAAAGCATCTGCGGATATTGACAAACGCATTGCTGAATTAGAAAAATAAAAGGAGGTATGAATCATGTGGTGGATATTGGTGATAATTATTATTGCTGTAGTGGTCATGGGATCTGAAAATGAAGGTAAATATAAGGAAGATAAATATAAAGAAGATGAACAGAAACAATGGGAAAAACAAATTGCACCATATGCACGTGTCAAATATGCCAAAATTACATATGTGCCACATAGCCCTTATGGAGAGAAATTTACACTGGTTCATCAAATAGATGTGAAGACTGATTCTATATATGGCAGGTGGTATAGATATTTTGTTGACAGTTCAGCTTTTACAGACTGTTCAAAACAGAGCATTATTTTATTAGATGAGAACAAAAAAGAAATACCATTGCAGAAAAATGTGCATATGATGTGTGAAAAATTGGCAGAAGGCTGTGGCAACATCGTTCTTACATTCGATGCATAGGTAGAAGAGCCCGAGACGGCGCACAACGTCCAGTGGACGTTGGTTATGCGCGGACCGGAGTGGAACGGAGAAGCTGAAGGTCCAGTGGACCTTCGCTAGCGCCGACCGAAGCGGAGCGAAGACCTCGAACGTTCGAGTCCGGCAGGACTCGTTTATACAAAAAAAGGTATCCTAGAAGGGAGAGGCTTCGTAAGGAAGTCCTCTCCCTTTGGCTTTTGTAATCAGCCGGAATGATTGGATTGTAGGTAAAATCAATCATAATTGGAGGATTACAAAATGGATAAGTACATTTATGACGAGAAAAACGGACTTTGGTATGAATTGCAGGGCGATTACTATCTTCCCTGCCTGAAACTGCCTAAAGAAGAATCAAGGCATATCGGCGTATGGGGACAGCGACACTTGCGGTATCTGAAACAGCACCGCAAGGTACTCTATTCCGAACTGCTGATAAGTGGCAAGCTGAACGATTACCTTGCAGACCTCAACGAGCAGGCAGAAGCAATGTTTTCTCGGCTGGTAAAACAACTTGCCGAAAAGGAGGGTTTAACGGAAGCACTCAAAGCGGAAAACCAAATGCTGTGGGTGCAGAAGATGAACAACATCCACAATGCTGCTATGGAGGTTGTTTCAAACGATTTGATTTACGCATAACAAACAATCGGAAAGGCTGCTGTCAACAGACGGCGGCTTTTCCTTTGCGGGTAGTATTCAAGAAGTCATAAAGTTCCGTGAGTAATGGAAGAAGCCAGCGTTTGCGGAAATGTCACAATTTACGGAGGTAAAGTTTCAAATACCGATTGTCTTTTTGCACTTGCTGTGATATTATTAGTATATATACTAACAAAATTGAAGAGAGGTGACATATTTGCGAAGAGACAGCAGCGAAACAAAGAGGAAAATACTGACCGTATGCGTCCGTCTCTTTTTGGAGCAGGGGTATAAAAACACCACTGTCAGTCAGATTGTGGACGAGGCAGGTGTGGCAAGGGGAAGCTATTTGAATCTGTTTCCTACCAAGGACAGAATTTTGCTGGAATTGACCGAAACGATGTTCGGCGGACAGTTCGGCGTGGCAAGAAGCATTGCAGACAGCAAGCTGCCGCCGGTTTACGCCTATGCGGTGGAAACGGCGATCCAACTGACACTGACTGAACTGAATGAGAACCTGCGAGAAATCTACATTGAAGCCTATTCCCTGCCCGACACGTCGGAATATATTTACCTGCATACCACAGCAGAGCTGAAGCAGATTTTTGGTGAAC
>OLOZ01001765.1_pt1 | contig 13926 bp, 15 predicted proteins | sample 1673021 | NCBI WGS metagenome assembly OLOZ01 (sample SAMEA3136747, study PRJEB25190) | human gut metagenome | biome: human gut; feature: human-associated habitat; material: faeces | place: Austria | collected 2013
AGCAGGAAGCCCGGCACAAGATCACCTATGTCTGGGTCAAGGGCCACGCAGGCCACCCGGAAAACGAGCGCTGCGACCAGCTGGCCGTGGCACAAAGTCAGGCACACGGAGGGAGACAGGGACGATGAGCGATACATTTCTGCCCGGCAGCGGGTTCGATACCTATGAACAGCAGGACAAGGTGCTGGTGGGCCTGTGCGGCGGCACGGGCTGCAAAGCAGCTGTCCGCATTTTACAGCAGCAGGGCTTTGCGGTGATGGGCGCTGTGGTGCGTCTGTGCACCGATGACCCCGTTGTGGATGCCGCCAAGGAAGCCGCCAAGGCTCTGGGCATCGAGTGCATCACCCTGAATGCCAGCGAACTGGCCAGCCAGCTGGCCGAGGAGACCGCTGCCCCGGCCGACCTGCGCTTCCCCGCCCTGCTGGCGGCGGCTGACCGGCTGGGCATCCAGTACATTGCCACTGGCCACCGCGCCCGGGTAGAGACCGGTGCGGACGGCGTGCACGTCCTCTGCCCTGCCGAAATTGCGGACGAGAGTGCCCGGCTTGCCGCCCTGCCGCAGGAAACGCTGGGCCGGCTCATCCTGCCCTTGGGCGATTTCAGCCCCGAGGATGTGGCTGAGATGGCAGCAGAATAAAAAAACAAAAGAGATGCACCCCGCCTTCCTGAAACCGGTTCAGGGAGCGGGGTGCATCTCTTTTTGCTCTGTTTTATTTCATCGTACAACGCTCGATAGAAGTCATCCGCTTACTTTGCGAAGATCTGGATCCAGTTGTGGCCCCACTGAGAATTGGCATCGTAGTTGTAGCCAAGGCACATATACTTGGCGGCGGGGTCCATGATATTGACACGGTGGCCTTCCGAAGCCATCCAGTCTGCAACGACCTTTTCGGGCGTGGTCTCGCCCCAGGCGGCATTCTCGCCGGTGGCGGTATCAGACACGCCGTACTCCTTCAGCACGGTGAAGCAGTTGGTGCCATCGGGGCGGGTGTGGGAAGCGACCTTTGCCACTTCCTTTGCGCGCTCATCGGCGGCGGCCTGCAGCTTGGCATCGCCCATGGCCAGAGGTGCCAGATTTTCCTTTGCGCGCTCAGCGTTGACCAGCGCCAGCACTTCCTGTGCGAAACCGTTCTCACTGGTGCCGCGGGCGTAGGTAAAGATCATCACCCAGTAATTGCCGTACTCGCCGCCCTCGTAGTAGCCAATGCCAACGGAGGTGGCATCCTTGTCCAGCATCCGCTCCTTGAAGAAATCGTAGCGATTCCAGGCGGCGACCACGTCCGAAGCATTCTCAGCAGCTGCCCAGTAGTTCTCGCCCACAGAAACATCGTCCACACCGTACTCCGGCAGGATGGTGAACTCGCGGCTGCCATTGGGGCGGTTGTAGGAATAATTGACGGTAAGTTCTTCTGCACGGGCCTGTGCGGCAGCATTCAGTGCGCTGCTGCCCATGCTCAGAGGAGCCACACCAGCCTGTGCACGCTCTGCGTTGACGAGCTGCAGCAGCTCATCGGCCTTGGAAGCTGCGTGTGCGGGCATTGCCAGAACAAACATCAGGCAGATGAATGCGGCGCAGCAGACCAGATTCTTCAGGACTTTCATCGAAGCGTTACGCATGGTGTTGAACCTCTTTTGTGTTACCCCATGAAAAAAGGTGTCGATTGCTGGTATACTCGGCAATCGACACCTGATGTTTCAGATGAAGGTCACTCAACACCCAATCTCCGCTGTGGAGACCCTCAGGTGATGAGAAGCAACTGGCTGCCATTTTACAGGCCCTATAGCTTTGCGTCACAGCCTTTCGACTGCTTTGCCGAGGATATTCAGTTTTGCGTGCCTTTCTTCTTTTGGGAAGAAATTTGAGAACGAAAAAAGGTGTTGTTCTGCAATACACTCAGCAAAACAACACCTAGAAATTCTAAGCAGGTCGCCCAAAGAAAGATTTCTTTGAGAAGCAGCTGGCTGCCATTTTACAGGCCCTGTAGCTTTGCGTCACAGCCTTTCGACTGTTTTGCCGAGAATATTCAATTCACCTTGAGGAGCCGTTTCCATTTCCTCGACGCTATCCTACCACATCGGACAGAACCTGTCAACTGTTTTGGAGCAGCTTTCTCAAAAAATCTTCTTTTTTGAAGAGTTCTTCCGTTATGCCTGCACCTCTGCCGCCTTTTTGCGCAGCTGGTCGAGGTCTGCGGCATCCGGGTGAGCCAGTGCCTTATCAAAGTTCTCGATCAGCATCTCGAGGTTGGGTGCATGGTTGGGCTGCTGCAGCATCTTTTCGTACTGCTGGCGCACAGTCATGGGCATCTTGCCCTGGCACATATAAGTTCCAATGACCGTGTTGCTCTCATCCAGCGATTTCTGCACCGCTGCCAGGATCTGCTCGAAATATTCCGCACTGCCGCCAAAGCCTGCGGTGCCGAACAAAAAGACCCGCTTCCCCTTCAGGGTCTGCAAAAAGGCGGTGAGGGTGTCATCGGCATGGCCCTTGTCCGTCCAGAAGCCGATGTAAAGGGTCTCAGCCTCCAGTGCCTCCGGGGCCGGTGCTCCGAAGTAGGTGCACTCATTCTGGGGCAGGCTTGCGCGAAGGGTGTCGGCCAGCAGGCGGGTGTTGCCGGTCTTGCTGCTGAAAACGATGGCGTAGCTCATGGTCATTCTCCTTTATTCTCTTTGAGATCAGATGCTTCCCTGTTCTTTTGCGTTCAGGGCATCATAGATACAGCGGGTGCCCTGATGGGCGATCAGGCCGCCCAGGCACTTCTTGTTGCAGCGGACACAGCGGTGGATCTTTGCCGCATTGCCGCTCTGCAGTTTGTTGACCCAGTTGGGGTCGGCCAGCAGCTGGCGGCACATTGCCGCGCACTGGATGCGGCCGCTGGCAAGCTGCTGCTCCACAAAATCGGGGTCGTTCAGGCCGCCCACACCGCAGAGCGGCACGCTGGTATACCGGCGCACCTCATCGCAGAACTTGAGGAAGCAGCCGGTCTCCTTGAACTCGGGGTGGCTGGCCGGCGGGATGGTGTTTTCCAGCGCAGAGTGGTTGGCCAGTGTCACATGGAAGCTGGTCACGCCTGCCTGCACCAGCAGGGGCACGAACACGGCCAGTTCCTCCTCCACCACACCGGCGTTGCCGTAATGGGGGTTCTCCTGCCGGACAGCCAGCTTGTAGTCAATGGCCATGCCGGGCACAGCGGCGTGCACTGCCTTGACAGCTTCCACGGCAAAGCGGGCGCGGCGCTCGGCACTGCCGCCGTATTCATCGGTGCGGTGGTTGAAGATGGCGGAAGAGAAGCTGCCACACATCCGGTCGCCGTGCACCTGCACCATGTCAAAGCCCGCCTGCTTTGCCAGCACAGCAGCCTTGCCAAAGCCCGCGATGATCTGATGGATCTTTTTCTGGGACATCTTGGTGATGTAGGGGCCCACGGCATCGTTCATCCGCTCCCGCAGCTGGTCAGGGGTGATCTTTTTCATCAGCATCCCCGGGATGCACTTGATGATGGACATCATGTCGGTATCGGTCTGGTGGAGCTGGGCGCAGACCTTACAGCCGTATTTGTGGGCAGTCTCGCAGATCTGCTGATAGAAGGCAAAGCCCTTTTTGTCAAACAGGGACTTCTCGAACCGGCTCTTGGCCACCGGCACGTCGCCGATGATGATCATGGCGCAGCCGCCCTTGGCCAGCCGCTCCATCTCTGCCAGATATTCCTCGTCCGAAAGGCCGAAGGTGGTGGGGGCAAAGATGATGCGGTTCTTCAGCTGCAATCCACCGTAATCAATGGGGCTCAGGATGGTGTCGTACATGTTACACACTCTCTTTCCTCGTCCGTGCTGCCTTTTGCAGCAGGCTCAGGAGCTGGTGCTGTTCCTCTTCGGTCAGCCCGCTCAAATTTTGTGCATCCCAATCGAAAAATACCTGGTGGCAGGTCCGGAATGCTCTCTCACCCGCCGGGGTCAGCCCCAAATGATAACTGCGGCCCTGCTTTTCCCGGGTCATAAAGCCATCTTCCACCAGCTTGATCACGCTGCGCTGGCAGTGGCCCCAGTCCAGGTGCAGTTTTTTGGTCATCTCAGCCGGGGTGCAGCCGGGATGTTTGCCCACGTAGATCACAAAATACATCATGCCAAAGCTCAGGCCAAACTCCTGCAGCTGCTGGGTGGTGTAGGCTGCGAACTGCTTGTAAAACTCCATCACGTAGAAGGATATGGTCGATTGGATCACTCTTTGCATCTCCTTTACTTGACAAGGTCTAGTATAATCGCATTACTTGATAAAGTCAAGTACTTTTTTCAAAAAAATTCTCCCTGCTCCGTATTTCTGTTTCGGGAGCAGGGAGAAAACGATTTTTTTGCCTCAGACCAGCGGCATGATATTTTCCGGGGCGGCAGCAAGGCAGGCGGGTGCTTTTGGCGGCGGGGCCGCCAATGTCTCCTTGGACACCTTCCACCACAGGCGGGCCTCACCGCCGGGCAGGGTGAAGATCATATTCCAGTCAAAGGGGTTCTCACTGGTGGAGACAGCCTGCACCGGCAGGCTGTTGGGGGTGCCGGGAGCGCAGGGCGCAAGATCATGGGCGCGGATGCCCACGGCGCGGCAGCCCTCGGGCACCGGCAGAGCCACGGTCAGCGGCTGTTCCCAGCCCGCCAGATGAACGGTATGCTCCCCCACCCGGGTGCAGGGCAGAATGTTCTTGCAGCCGGTCAGGCGGGCGGCGGCACGGGTGCGGGGGTCGGCAAAGACCTCCTTGGTCGTGCCTGCCCGGAGCACCTCGCCGCTGTCCATCACGATCATCTCCCTGCACAGGCGGTAGGCCTCGTCCCGGTTGTGGGTCACCAGCAGGGCTGTGCCCGCAAATCCGGCCAGCAGGCTGCCTACCTCCCCCTCTACCTCCTCGCGCAGGTAGCTGTCCAGCGCACTGAACGGCTCGTCCAGCATCAGGATGCGGGGTTTGGCCGCCAGGATGCGGGCCAGGGCGGCACGCTGCTGCTGCCCGCCCGAAAGCGCGCCGGGCAGGCGCTTGGCCAGTTCCTCCAGCCGCATGGCCCGCAACGCCTCGGCACAGGCGGCCCTGCGGGCGGCAGGGTCTTTTTCCTTTTTCAGTGCGCTGAGGATATTCTGTTCCACAGTCATGTTGGGGAACAGGGCGTAGTTCTGGAACAGCAGACCCACATTGCGCTGCTGGGGCGGCAGGTCGATGCCCTGAGCGCTGTCGAACAGCACCCGGCCATCCAGCACGATGCGCCCCTCGTCCGGCCGGACGATGCCTGCAATGCAGCGCAGGGTCATGCTTTTGCCGCAGCCAGACGCACCCAGAAGGGCGGTGGCGGTATCCCCCGCCGTGAACGCAGCGTGGAGGGTAAAACCATCAAACCGCTTGGTCACATTTACTTCCAGGCTCATGTGTGCTTTCCTCCCTGCTTCTGCCTGCGTTCCAGCAGGTTCACTGCCAGCAGCACCACCGCCGAGATAACGATATCCACCAGCACCCACTGCATGGCCCCGGCTTCATCGTTGGTGCGCCAGAGCTGGTAGACCGTGGTTGCAATGGTGGCCGTCTTGCCCGGCGTGTAGCCTGCGATCATGCTGGTGGCACCGTATTCGCCCAGCGCACGGGCAAAGGCCAGCACCGTACCGGCCAGAATGCCCTGACGGCAGCAGGGCATCCGCACCCGCCAGAAGATCCAGGTGTTGGAAAGCCCCAGCGTCTGTGCCGACCAGGCCAGCGTTTCGTCAAAACTCTCAAAGGCACCGCGGGCCGTGCGATACATCAGCGGAAAGGCCACCACGATGGAGGCAAAGATGGCGCTGTACCAGTTCATCACCAGCTTCACACTGAAATGTTCCATGAAAAAGATGCCCAGCGGCCTTTTTGCGCCGAACAGCAGCAGCAGGAAATATCCCACGACCGTGGGCGGCAGCACCATGGGCAGGGTAAGTACCACATCCAGCACGCCTTTGAGCACGCGCGGGAGCTTTGCAATATAGTAGGCCGCAAAGATGCCTAAAAAGAACACCGCCGCGCAGCTGATCAGCGCAATGCGCAGGCTGTTCCATAAGGGATACCAGTCCATACCATCCCCCCAGCGGATGCTTACAGTGCGGTGAAGCCGACGCTCTCGAACACGGTCGCAGCCTTATCGGTGCGCAGGTAAGCCAGGAACTCCTTGGCAGCCTCGGCATGGAGGGCGTTCTTCATCACGGCGGCGGGGTAGATGACCTGACCGCACATTTCCTTGGTAGCCTCGTCCACGGGGGTCAGACCGGCGCTGTACGCATCGGTGCAGTAAACGACACCGGCATCCACGCTGGCCTCGCTGACCTGGGTGGTGACTTCCTTGACGTTGGAACCGTAGGTGATGACACCGGCAGCAGCCAGAGCTGCTTCATCCAGATCATAGTAAGTCAGGATCTTCTGGGTGTACTGACCCACGGGCACATCACTGTTGCCCATGCAGAACAGGATATCCTCTGCCTTCAGGTGCTCAGCCAGGCTGTCGAAGCTGTCAATGCCCTTGTCGCTGCCCTCAGGCACACAGAGCACGACCTTGTTCTCCAGCAGATCCACACGGCTTTCGGCATCCACAAAGTCCAGGCCCTCGGTGTTCACCTCAGCGGAAGCGGTGCTGTCCAGCTGGTTCATCTGCTTCTGACCGGCGGAGATGAACAGGTCGCAGTCCGCACCCTCCTGGATCTGGGTCTTGAGGGTTCCGGAAGAGTCAAAGTTGAAGCTGAAGGTCACGCCGGGGTTCTCTGCGGAGTAGGTCTCGGCAATGGCGTTCAGGGTCTCGGTCAGGGAGGCGGCAGCAAAAACGATCAGCTCCACGCTCTCGCCGGAGGCAGCCTCAGAGGAGGCGGCAGCGGAGGATGCGGTGGAAGATGCAGTGCTGCTGGAGGAGCCGCCGCAGGCGGTCAGAACAGCAGATGCGGATGCGATGCCGGCAGCGCCCAGGAAGCCGCGGCGGGAGATCATAGTTTTCATAGTCTTGCTCCTTACAGTGGGTATGCTTTTGTTGTGCTTTTATTTTCACGCCCGGCACCAAAAGCAACGCCGCGGCGGTGAAACAGACTTATTTGCGGGCGCACTCGCCGTCCAGCCCGGCGGCAATGCGTACCCCGTGCTCCAGGCTGGGCAGGATGTACTCCAGATTCTCCTTCACGGCCTTGGGGCTGCCGGGCAGGTTGACGATGAGGGTCTTGCCCCGCAGCACGCTGGCGGCACGGCTGAGCATCCCGCGCGGGGTGATGCTCAGGCTGTGGTAACGCATGGCCTCAGCAATGCCGGGGGCGTTGCGGTCCGCTACGGCATAGGTGGCTTCCGGGGTGATATCCCGGGGGGCAAAGCCGGTGCCGCCGGTGGTCAGGATCAGGTTGACCTGACGGCCATCGGCCAGCCGGATGAGCTGTGCCTTCAGGGCCTTTGCCTCATCGGGCAGGATCATGGTCTCCTCCACCTGATAGCCTGCAGCGGTGAGCATCTCCACGATCAGGGGGCCGCTCTTGTCCTCACGCTCACCCCGGCTGCCCTTGTCGGAAAGGGTGATGACGGCAGCGCGCAGAGGCGGGTTTTCCGGCGGAGGCAGCAGGGTCACCTCGTCCCCCACGTGGATCTCGCCGCCCTGCAGCACCCGGGCAAACACGCCCTCCCGGGGCATGATGCACTCGCCGGTCTTCTGCTTGATGACGCAGTCGTTGTGGCACTCTTTGCCGATCTGGGTCATTTCCAGCACCACGTCCCCGATGGCGAAGCGGCTGGTCACAGGCAGATTGCGGAAATCGTAGCCCTCCACCACCAGATTCTCGCCAAAGGCACCGTAGTCCACCCAGATCTTCTTGCGGAAGTTCTCGATCTTTTCGGCACTCAGCAGGCTGACCTGACGGTGCCAGTTTCCGCCATGGGCATCGGTCTCAATGCCCCATTCCGGGGTCAGGCGTGCGCTTTCCACTTCGGTCTTGACCGTGCCCCGCTGGGGGCTGGTGCAGATCGCCAGAAGTTTTCCCATAGATTTATCCTCCAATTCGGTACATGCCCCGGGTCACGGGGATGTCCTGTTTCAATTCAAAATGATGTTCCTGGGGCTTTTCCCAGATGGTGGTACGGATAGCAGTCAGCAGCTCTTCGTCCGCCGCGCCACTGCGCAGCAGGGCTTTCAGGTCACATCCGGCCTCACTGGCAAGGCAGGGGCGCAGAAAGCCCTGGCTGGTCAGCCGCACCCGGTTGCAGGAGGCGCAGAACTTGCCGTGGACAGCGGCAATGAAGCCGATGTCCCCTTTCCAGCCCGGCACGGTGTAATAGACCGCCGGACCGTCGCCCAGCGCGGCACATGCTGCCCCGGGCAGCGGGGCCAGCTCCGGCCAGCGCCTGCGGAAGCGGGCCAGCAGCTCCGGGCCGGAGATACAGGGCATGGCCGCCCCGTAGCCGATGGGCATCATCTCGATGAACCGCACCTGCAGGGGCTTGTCCTGTGCCAGAGCGGCCAGCGCTTCCAGCTCACCCTCGTTCACGCCCACCTGGGGCACGCAGTTCAGCTTGACCGGGATGCCGCTTTCCAGCGCGGCATGGATGCCCGCCTGCACGGCGGCAAATTCATCCCGGGCCGTGATCTTTGCAAACAGGGCGGGGTCCAGCGTATCCAGACTGATGTTCACGCTGTCCAGCCCGGCCTCCAGCAGGGCGGGCAGCTGCTGTTCCAACAGGACGGCATTGGTGGTCATGGTGACCTTCCGGATGCCGGGGATGGCTTTCAGCCCCTTGACCAGCTGCTCTACGCCCTTGCGCACCAGCGGTTCGCCGCCGGTGACCCGCACGGTATCCACCCCGCACCGGGCAAACAGAGCGGCAAGGCGCAGGAATTCTTCGTAAGTCAGGATATCCTCCCGTTCCAGCTTGTCCACGCCGTCCGGCATACAGTAGCGGCAGCGCAGGTTGCACAGGTCGGTCACGGAAAGGCGGAGATAATGGATCTTGCGGCCCTTGGAATCAAACATAGCCGCCCTCCGCCCGGATGTAATGTCCGCTCTTGCCGCCGGTCTTTTCCACCAGATGGATCTCGCCCAGCTCCATGCCCTTATCCACGGCCTTGCACATGTCATAAATGGTGAGCAGGGCGGTGGAAACGCCGGTCAGGGCCTCCATCTCTACGCCGGTCACGCCGCTGGTCTTGACCGTGCAGCGCGCTTCCACAGCCCGGCGCTCGGGCAGCAGGTCAAACTCGATCTGCACCTTGGTCAGCGGCAGCGGGTGGCACAGGGGGATCAGCTCGCTGGTGCGCTTGGTGGCCATGATGCCGGCCACCCGGGCCACGCCCAGCACATCGCCTTTTTTCACGGTACCGCTTTCCACGGCGGCAAAGGCATCCGCATTCATGGTAATGATGCCGTGGGCTGTGGCCTCCCGGGCCGTGACAGGCTTTTCGCTCACATCCACCATCACGGCGTTTCCGGCGGCATCAAAATGTGTCAGATTATTTTCACTCATATTTTTTCACCTTAGTTAAGCTCCCCCTTCGGGGGAGCTGGCAAAACCGAAAGGCTTTGACTGAGAGGGTTTCAGCAGTGTCCGAAGCCGCAGTTGGGCCAGTGGCACTCGGCGCAACCCAGGCAGAGCCCGCCCTCGCCCAGACGGGCGATATCCTCGGCGGTAATGGGGTCATCGGCCAGCAGGCGGGGCAACAGCAGGTCAAAAATGGTGCGCTTGGCGTACATCACACAGCCGGGCAGACCGCAGACCGGCACACCGTCCAGATAGCTGACCAGGAACATGGCACCGGGCAGCACCGGCGCGCCGTAGGTAATAATTTCAGCCCCGGTGTTCCTGATGGCCAGCGGGGTGCGGTCGTCCGGGTCCACGCTCATGCCGCCGGTGGTAAAGATCAGCTCACAGCCTGCGGCCTTTGCTTCCAGAATGGCGGCCGTGATGCCCGCCGGGTCATCGTCGCAGACCTTGTGGAAGGCCATCTCACAGCCATACACCGCCAGCTTTTGTTCGAGGATGGGAGTAAACTTGTCCTCAATGCGGCCCTTGAACACCTCGCTGCCGGTGTTGATAACGGCAAACTTCTTCTGGTGGAAGGGCAGCACGTTCAGGATGGGCTTCGGCCCGGCAGCAGCCTGCATAGCCTCCATCTTCTTCTGCTCAATGACCAGCGGGATGATGCGGGTACCAGCCAGCTTGGCTCCCTTTTTCACAGGCAGGTCGCCGTGGATCGTGGCGATCATCATCTGGGGGGTGCTGTTCACCGCCAGCAGGGCCCTGCGGTCGATCTTGAGCAGACCGTCGCAGTCGGCGATCAGTTCGATCTTGCCCTCCCGGGGCTCGGTGCCGTGGATATTCTGACCGGCAGCGGCCTTGTAGAGCAGGGCGGCAGCTTCGTCCTCGTGGAGGATGCCGGGCTTTTTCTCCCAGACATAGAGGTTTTCCTTGCCGATGCTCAGCAGCACCGGAATATCCTCGGGCTGAATGATGTGGCCCTTTTTGAAGCGGGCCCCCTTGAACTCACCCGGGATGATCTGGGTGATATCGTGGCAGAGCACCTGCCCTGCCGCGTCTTCGGTACGGATCAGTTTCATGGTTTCTTCCTCCCCCGTTACAATGCAGGCATCTGTGCAGCGATCCAATCGGCCAGCGCTGCAGGCTCGTCCAGTGCAAAATCCGCGCCCGGAACATCCCCCACGATGGCCAGCGGCTCAAAGGAGACAGGCTCCTCCGAGACAGCTTTGCGTACCACCTCGATCTTGGGCCAGCCGCTCTCCTTGAAGCCCTCCATCAGCACCAGATCATAGCCGTGGCGCTCAAACAGGGCCAGCAGATCCTGCTCGTTCAGGCGGAATTCCTCCGTCAGCAGGTAGCGGCTGCCCGAAAAGACCGCCACGCCCTCGGCCCCGGCCTCCCGCAGGCGGAAGCTGTCGGTGCCCGGCACGTCGGGGGTGAAATCGTGGCCGTCATGCTTGATGACACCCACCTTCAGGCCCCGTGCCCGCAGCAGGGGGATGAGTTTTTCCAACAACGTCGTTTTGCCGCTGTTGTGCGCACCGCTCACGGCCAGCACAGCCGGGCGCTTCAGGCTCAGCTCGGCAGCAAGCGCCTGTTTCTTTTCACTGTACAAAGTTCAGTACCTCCACTTCTTCGCCCGGAGCCACCGGGCCGCTGCCCGCAGGCAGCTCCACCAGGCAGTTGCAGCCCATCATGGCCGACAGACTGCCCGAGGAATGCGCCTCCGCGTTGCCCTCGCCGGGGATCTCCACCAGGCCGCCCAGCGCTCTGGCCCGCAGAAAGCGGGTTCCCTTGCTGGGCTTGGAAAAGCCGGTGGTCAGCCTGCCCCGGGTATGCACCGGGATGCAGTCCTCTTCCCGCCGCCCTGCGGCCCGCAGCAGGGCCGGAACGGCATACTGCTCCAGCGTGGCAGCAGCGGCAAAGGGATTGCCGGACAGACAGAACACCAGCTTTTCTCCCACCTGTGCAGCGATCATGGGGCTGCCGGGCTTCTGGGCCACCCCGGCAAAAACAGGCTCCGCATGCAGCATTTCCAGCACTGTGGGCAGGTAATCCTTCTGCCCCACCGAAACACCACCGCTGGTGATCACCGCATCACACCGGGTGAGCAGTTCTTTCATCCGGGCGGCGATCTCCTCCAGGTCATCCGAGCAGTGGGTGCGCTCCACGGCAAAGCCCAGCTGCCGCAGGCGGGCGGCATTCTGGATCCCGTTGGCATCGTAGATCTTGCCGGGAGCCCAGGCCTCACCCGCTTCCAGCAGCTCACTGCCAGTGGCAAGCACGCCCACGGTCAGGGGGCGAAAGATCTCAGCATCCGGGATGCCCTGACCGGCCAGCACACCGATGTGCGCCGGGGTCAGCACAGTTCCGGCGGCGGCAATGGGGGCACCGGCGGCGATATCCTCACCTCGGAACACCACATTGGCGTTGGGCTGGAGTTGGGCGTAAATGCGCACCTGCTCCTCCCCGCCATCGGTCAGCTCCTGCATCAGAACGCAGTCCGCGCCGGGGGGCAGGGGTGCACCGGTCATAATGCGGGCAGCACACCCGGCAGGCAGGGCAGCGGCGGGGGCATCCCCGGCGTAGAGCTTCATCACCACCGGCAGGGTGACAGGGGTCTTCTCCCCCGCCCCGGCCGTGTCGGCACTGTGAAGGGCATAGCCATCCAGAGGGCTCCGGTCAAATGGGGGCTGATCCATCCGGGCGCACAGGTCCCGGGCTGCGATCCGCCCACAGGCATCATCCAGCGGCACCCGCTCCGTGGCAGGCACCGGGAGAGCCGCAGCAGCATCCAGCACCCGGCGCAGGGCCTGGGCTGGCGTGCAAAAAGGCTGTTTCATTGCAAAAATCCTCCATCGCTCCCCGGGGCACAGTTTGCCCGCTATGGCCCGGACAAACTCCCGGGGAGATCTCTTTTCGATCGGCAGGTGAAAAAAAGCGGAGACGTTCTGACCGAAAATCAAAACGCCCCCGCAAAAAACCGAACATGGCCCGGAGCGGCAGCTTGCAGGCCGCCACGCCGAGGGAGCCGCTTCCTTTTCCGCTGTTGCAGCAACGGGAAGGAGGCAACGCTCCGGAACGGTGGATGGGAGGAGTTCTTTTTTTCAAATTGCAGCGTTTCTTCTGCGGGAAGGCGGCCGGGTTTCCCCTGCCACCCTTGAATGCCGGCGTTGGCCCTTAGCATTGCGGCGCGGTGTCCTGCCCCCTGCGGGGTTTAGACAGCCTTGCTCAAAGAAGCTCTTGTACCCTAATTCAATTGTGTATGATCTTTTAGTCGCAGAAATCATCCACGTCGCTGATGGCTTTTGCATAGCGGCGGGTGAGGTACTGGGTGGAGAAGAGGAACCGCTCGTTCTGATTGTTGGTCAGCTCCTCGATGTCGGCAAACTCCGGCCTGCCCTGCATGGTCTTCCAGGTCTGCTCGATCTCCTCCGGCGCAAGGCCGTAGGGGGAGCGCTGGAAGTACTTCAGCGGGGTGGCACTGGGGTAGATCCGTGCATTGAAGCGCACCATCTCAGCAAACATGACACAGAGGTCTTTGTCCTCAATGAGCTGGGCGATCATGGCGTAGTTGTCGCTCATGTTGGCGTTGGAGTAATAGTAGGTATCCTTTGCGCCTGCACGGACAACGATATCCTCACACTGGGGATCCTGCGGCATCTGAGCCAGCAGCTCATCGGCGTTCTCCACCTCACTGACCAGCAGTGCGTGGGGCGTGATAAGCGCGGCTGCGCTGCGGGAACGGATATAACCGGCCAGCTCCTGCGCGGGGGTCAGCTCCGGCAGCTCCGGCGCGGTCTGGGTGGGCTGATCCGCAAAGGGATCGTTTTCAGCCTCCGGCTCACCGGCCAGAAAATCCAGCAGCTGAGGCTTTGCGGCCTCGTCCTGCACAGTTTCGGCGGCTTCGGGTGCGGCCCCGGCAGCCTGCATTGCTGCAAGCTCTGCGGTCTCCCGCTCCACGGCGGCGATCACATCCTCGCCGGTCTTGGCGGCGCTGCCGTCAAAGCTGCTGCCCGTTTCCTTCAGGCGGCGGGCCGTCTCGCTGGCGGCATCGATGTCGAACACCTCTGCCTTGGGCTTTTTCTTGGCGGCCAGCTCTGCCTTCTGCAGGTCCAGAACGGCCTGCTCCGGATCCACGCTGCTGTCCACAGTGGTGGTGTAGCCGGGTTTACGTCTGCCAAACAACATGACGATCGTTCCTCTTTCTATGGGATTTATTCAGCTGCTGCGGTGTTCTGGGCGTAGATGCCGCGCTTTTCCAGATCATCGGCCATGTCAGCCAGATCATACTTCTCCAGCGTCTCGCGGGTGGGCACACCGGTGGTGCGGTCCCAGCCGAAGATGTCGTAGAACAGATCCTTTGCCTTCTCCATGTCGGCGCGGTCCAGCTTGGTGGTGCCTTCCTCGAATGCCTTGAAGTCGGGGTCCTTATCGA
>OLOZ01001767.1_pt1 | contig 13914 bp, 10 predicted proteins | sample 1673021 | NCBI WGS metagenome assembly OLOZ01 (sample SAMEA3136747, study PRJEB25190) | human gut metagenome | biome: human gut; feature: human-associated habitat; material: faeces | place: Austria | collected 2013
GATGATCGGTGCAATCGCAAATGTATAACGTCTTGTCAATCTCCGGAGTTCTCCTTTTGACAGCTTCGAAGGATCTACCTTGATGCCACCTTTCGCTCCGCCATACGGAATATTAGCTACTGCACATTTCAGTGACATCCATACAGACAGTGCTTTTACCTCGTTCAGATTACAATCCGGATGAAAACGGATACCACCTTTAAAAGGTCCGCGGATATTTGAATGCTGGACTCTGTATCCCTCAAATACTTCTACATGCCCGTCATCCATTTCGATCGGAAGATATACTTTTGTTTCTCGTTGTGGATTCTTAATAATCTCAAACATGGATTTGTTGATATGCCCAATCTCTACTGCTTTCTCCATAACATCAACAACATTTTCATATGGATCGTAATTCTTAGCTGGTGACTTCATTGGTTGTGCTCCTTTCAAATTCCTGTCGTTTCCGTGTTGTTCAAAACACAATAGCGACTATAAACCTGTCGAAAAACGAAGTCAATAATTTCGAGTCAGGAGCTTGTATATTTATATTATTTTGCAGAATACTTGATATTTGTAAGTATTGGAGTTAGAATACTTAATAAAATTAAGTGTAGAGGTGTCCATCATGAAAGAATACGAAATTGATGAAATAGATCGAAAAATTATGAATTTACTTCGTGAAAATGCGAGAATGCCGATTAAAGAAATCGCTGAACATGTCTTTCTGTCATCGCCGGCTGTATCAGCACGTATCACAAATCTGGAAAAGCATGGATATATCGCCGGATACCATGCCGTCCTGAATCCCATGGCACTCGGCTACTATATCAAAGCCTTTATCTGCCTGGAACTGGATCCGCAGGACAAAAAAGAATTCTATCCATTTATCCAGAACCAGGAGCATGTCATTGAATGTAACTGCGTTACCGGTGATTATTCCATGCTTATTGAAGGACTGTTCCACACCACTGATGAGCTGGATCAGTTTGTCAATGCACTTCAGCAATTTGGCAAAACCCGAACGCTGATCGTATTCTCCACTTCCGTAGAGCACAGAGAAATCACCTGCTATACCTGATGAATAAATCGCAGAAAAGCTTCTTTTCCCTCTTTATCTCTGCTGTATACGCCAGCCTGTTCAAGCACTTTTGCAAATATCAGTCCAGTCTCTTCCTGAACAATCGTCCATGCATTATCTTCTGTAATATCATAGCGGGCAGCAATATCATTCGCCCATTCCGCATGTACAGCTGTCAGCGGGTCTTTCGTCATATCTTCACCTGATACAAGCTTATCAGCTACCGCTGCCAATTCTGTCTTCAGCCTGCCAGGAAGAATTGCCAGCCCCATCACCTCAATCAGACCAATATTCTCTTTTTTGATATGATGAAGCTCTGCATGTGGATGATACACTCCCAATGGATGCTCTGGTGTAGTCAGATTGTTCCTCAATACCAGGTCAAGTTCAAAGTCTTCACCACGACGTCTTGCGATCGGAGTAATCGTATTGTGTGGCTCACCGTCTGTCTCTGCCAGGATCATAGCCTTCTCATCTGTATATCCGCGCCAGCTGAGAAGGATTCTGTCTGCCAGTTCTACCAGGCGCTCCGGAACTTTCGCCGTAAGTCTTATAACGGACATTGGCCATTTCACAATTCCTGCCTTGACATCCTTATACCCATCAAAAATTACATCTGTCTCAATCGGCGCCCTCTCCATGGCAAATGTATAATGTCCCCCCTGGAAGTGATCATGTGCCAGAATAGAACCACCTACAATAGGGAGATCCGCATTGGATCCCACAAAATAATGTGGAAACTGTCTTACGAAATCTAAAAGCTTCGCAAAACAGGCGCGGTCAATCTTCATCGGCGTATGTTTCTCATTAAAGCAAATGCAATGTTCGTTGTAATATACATATGGAGAATACTGCAGATACCAGGCTGTCCCATTAATCTCTATCGGAACGATACGATGATTCTGTCGCGCCGGAAAATTCAACCTTCCCGGATATCCTACATTCTCAACGCAAAGCATACATTTCGGATAATCTGATGCAGGCTGCATCCTCGCAGCTGCTATAGCTTTCGGATCTTTCTCCGGCTTAGACAGATTAATCGATATATCCAGATCACCATACTCTGTAGCTGTCTTCCACCGGATGTCTTTTGCCACACGGTCTTTTCGAATATAGTTTGTGTCCTGACTGAACTGATAATACCAGTCTGTCGCTTTCTGTGAAGATTCTTTCCGAAGCATCGCAAATCGGTCCATCACCTGCGACGGACGTGGGGTCAGGCACCCCATCAGCTTCGTATCCAGCAGATCCCGATATACAACCGAATTCTCTGTCAGTACTCCTCGCTCATATGCATCATCTAACAATACATCCAGAAGCTCTGTCAGATTTATTGTCTCATTTTTCTGCAGTTCTTCTAGTGAATAGGTATCTATTTCCAATACATCCAACAGGCTGTTCACTGCCCATATTTTTTCTTCCGGTCGAATCAATTCCTTATCCAACGCATACTCTGCCAGACCGGTAATTGCCTCATTTCTATTCATGACGCGCCTCCTCTGTTTTCACCACATATTTTAAAGTACAATTCCGCCGGTCGGTCGTATATTCAACACGTGGCAGCATCCTTTTTTCAACATCAATTCCATTTTTTCACAAAATTCAGATACACTCTCAGTCGGAACAAATGCCTGGATTGTACCGGCAAATCCGCCTCCATGTACACGGCAGGCTCCCTTTCCATTCAATGCAATTTCTGCCGCTTCCAGTGCAATCGCCATATCCTGAGCTTCTACAGCTCCGGCAGGTGTAATATTCTGCAGCAATTCCCAGGATGAACGTCCGGATTCTTTTACCAGCTGCAGGAATGCATCCCTGTCTCTTCGCTCCAGCGCATCTGCCTCTTCCACCGCTCTTCTGTCATCTGCATAAAAATGTAAGGCTCTGAGAACTGCCCTGTCTCCAACCGCTCTTCGAAGTTGCGGCATTGCTTTCAATACCTCTTCTTCCTGCACTTCACGAAGCACTTTTTTCCCAAAGAATGCAGCCACTTTTTCCATTTCCTGAGGAATAGATGCATACTCTCCGGTCAATGCCGCATGGTCTGCGCCACAGTCAACAATGCACAACGCAAGACCCAGTTCTTCCAGATTCGCTGTAACTGAACGCACAATCGGTGCAGACGGATCTGCAAAATCAATAGCCACTGCATCTCCCACAGAAGAAGCTGTCTGATCCATCAGCCCACTCGGTTTTCCAAAATACTGGTTTTCTGCCTTCTGCCCAATCTTTGCAAGAGTTACTGCATCCAGTTCATCCTGGCAAAACAGATGATTGCCAGCCACTCCCAACAATATCTCACAAGCTGCTGAGGAAGACAGTCCCGAACCTGGCAGGACATTAGAAACGGCATACATATCAAATCCGCCTATTGTATATCCTGCTTTCTCAAGTTCTGCCATTACTCCCCGCACCAGAGATGCTGTCGTCTCTTTTTCTGCTTCCTGCTGTTCCAGATCTGACAGATCTACTGTCGTCATCGGCCAGCCCTCTGACTGGAAGTGAACGGTCTGAGTCCCATTCGGTGACACACATGCAAGAAAATCCAGATTTACTGCTGCCGCCAGAACATGTCCATGCTGATGATCCGTATGATTCCCACAGATTTCTGTACGTCCCGGAGCAGAACACAACGCTGCCAAAGTATCCTCTTTTACACCAAATGTTTTTTCAAATCCATTCATGACTTCTGTCGCACGTGTTCTGTATGCGTTTATATCTTCACATCCAGTCTGTATCAATGACTGATCCATCTCCCCATTCTTCAACATTTTATATAGATCATTCCAAGTTCTCATAGCTTTCGTTCTCCTCTTTCTTTTATTTTTTCAGAAAATGCTCACGGTTCGGATATTCTTCCCGGAACGCTGAAAGTGCTGCTCGTTGTAAAATGTAAAATTCCCTGTCCATATGAAACATGTGCGGAGTCTGAAATGCGATCGTGCTGATCTGCTCTGCAATTTTTTTAATCACTCCTTCATCCGACAATTGTCCCATACCAAAGACCAGTGAAGTAAACCCTCTTCCTTGACTGCTTACTTCCATGAATTTTAAAAACACATGTTTCAATTCTTCCTGTAAGATTTCCCGGTATCTGTCCTCCTGTACTTCCGGACTATTCAGATACATATCTGCTGCGATCCTGGCAGCCTGTCGTTTCTTTTTCCCGCCAATATCAAGCGTACCGCCCTCAGCCAGATATTTTAACTCCATAAGACATCCAACATATGCGTCTTTCTTCGGTTTTTTTCTGCCATATCTGGCAATCCACAGCTTTTTTCGAAATGCATCCTCTTCTGTTGGATTACTCTCAATATTCTCTTTCAGTAATACCAGACGTTTATCCGCATCCATCTCCCGGTAAAATTCATCTGTCCACGTTTTATCCATTCGCTTTACTCCGATCATCTGTCTAAAAACTCCTCCGCATTGCTGCTGTCCACCTGCTGATACTGCGATACGTAATATCTGCCTTCCTTCAGTTCCTTTCTCACCTGATGTTCACCTTTGAACACTTCAACCGCAAGCTTCGCAATCTGCAATGCCTGATCCTCTTTGTCGTTATACACGGTTCCCTGCATTTCCCCAGCTTCAATTGCTTCCAGTGCATCATCCAACCCATCGATACCGAAAATAACCGGTCTCTGAGAAGGTTCATATCCTGCCTTTCGGTAAGCTTCTACGGCTCCCAATGCCATTTCATCATTATTAGAAAGGATCAATTCAATCCCTTCTCCATATTGACTGATCAGACGGTTCATTCTGTTTTCTGCCTGCCCTCTGTTCCAGTCAGCAAACTGATAACTGAGCTTTTCAAGAGATATGCCCGCATCCAGCACTGTTCTGACAGAATAGTCCGTTCTGCTGATCGCATCCTGATGCCCTGCCTCTCCTTCCAGAAGCACATATTGTATCTTTCCATCCTGGTTCTTATCTACTTCCGGATGATTCTTAATATACTCTGCTGCTGTCTCACCCTGCATGACACCTGACTGTTCAGCCTTGCATCCCACATAATACAGATATTCCCACTGCATCAGATCTTCTTTAACCGGTTCCCGATTAAAGAAAACGATTGGGATATCATCCTGCTTTGCCAGTCGAATGATCTTTGCCGGAGCTGTTCTGTCTACCAGATTCACACACAGCACATCACATCCGGCATCAATCATTTCTTCTATCGTTTCATCCTGATTTTTCTGATCATTGTCTCCATTCTTAACGGAAACTATAACTTTCACATCTTTGGTACTCATAGCTTTCAGATCTTCTTTTAACTTATCCGTCAGTGCATTGATAAACGGATCATCCTGTGTATATGTCACTACACCAACCCGAAGCACATCCCTGTCTGTCTGTATCCTCTGGTCCTGTTGACACCCCGTAACAGCAAATGACATTGTGCTCACAAGAACCAGTATACTTTGTGCCATCCTGCCTTTTTTACTCATAAGAATACAACAACCTTTCCATATCATCATCTGAAAACAACTCTTCCCCATCAAGCTCTCTGACTCCTGTGTTACAGCTTTCCAACTGGTAGAATCTGTGATTTAATTTTTCAGCAATTTCCTCTACACTCTTATAACCAATCTCATATCCATCAAGAAGTACAATATCTGTAATATATCCATAATCCAACAACGCGATAGATTTGATACTGCTACCAATGCCGTATATTTCTGCTCCGTAATAAGTGCCGTTTTCCGCCTGTTCCCCCAGTTCAACCAACGCATCGGGATCCAGTACGACCAGCGCATCTACCTTCTCCTTCACACTCACCATTTCAGATGCTTTCTTTTCCTTTTGATTGTAATAGTACCAGGCAATCTCACAATCTGTGCCTTCCAGTGCATCATTCAGGCCTCTGACACCGTTGTCACTGATATCACTTTTTCTCCATCCTCCCACTACGCCAATTCGCTGTTGTCCATCTTCCTGCAAGCGCGCCGCCAATGTCTGACCAATTTCATAATAATCCGGCTTAATCACCGGCAGACCAGACGCCTTCTGCTCTTCATCATAAATATCTTCTGTGATCAGCAATGTCGGAATGTCTGCACACTCGTTCTCCAGCATTTCCTTTGTCTCACTTCCGGGCGACGGACATATGATAAATGCATCTACCTGATTATCCAACTGTTCTCTGATTGCTTCCCGCTCAACATCAGCATCCTCAATCTCATCTGTATTACAAATAATAAGATGAATCTTATTCAGACTTGCTGACTGTTTCATTCCTTCAATCAATGCATCCCAACGTTGATCTCCTGACTCCGGGAGAATGATTGCCACCCTTGGTTCTTCGACATTCTGATTAAATATCTTATATACAAAAAACAGCGTTAAAACAAAAAGAATCACCTCTGCTGCCATAAATCTGAATTTACTCTTCTTCATCCGGCATCCTCCTCTGTCCATATGTTTGCTTTTCTAATTGTTCCGCATTTTCTTTTGTATAAGGAATAGCCGGAATATGAATCACAACTTTCGTCCCTTCATCCAATTCACTGTATACTTCCAGTCCATATTCCGGACCAAACATAAGCCTGATTCTGGAATGAACATTGATCACCCCTACCCCGGAACCATGTTTTGGAACTTTACTGTTATCTGTCAGAATATTATCCCTTATGTCTTCCGGCATACCCATTCCATTATCCTCTATGCTGATGTAGATATCTTCACCTTTCTTCTCTCCACGTACAAGAATCTGACCATCATCATCCTCGTCCATATTACCTACTCCGTAATATATTGCATTTTCCAGAAGCGGTTGAATCACCAGTTTTACAATACAGTAATTTTTAATCTCTTCATCTATCAGAAACTCTACCTTAAATCGTTCTTTATAGCGTACACGCTGAATATTCATATAACTTCTGCCGTGCTGCAATTCGTCTCCAATAGAGATAATCGTCTTTCCCCTGGATAAACTTACACGAAGAAGTTTTGCAAGCTCTGAGATCATCACAACCGCTTCTTTATTTCTCTGCGCCTCGATCATCCAGGTGATTGATTCCAATGTGTTATAGAGAAAATGTGGGTTAATCTGACTCTGAAGTGCATCCAGCTCACTTTTTCGTCTTTCTGTTTGCTGTTGGATAATCTCTTTCATTAGCGTTTCAATTTGTTCATATGATTTCTGTACCGAATATCCCAGATGACGAATTTCTGCCGATCCACCGATATAAATATCTGGCATTGCTCCGGCTTCATATGCCTTAACAGATTCATCTAACTCTCTGATCGGTCTGGATATCTTTCTGGAAATAAAACGGTTGACCTGAAGCAGCATCATCACCAGAATAAGGATTGTTGTAATAATATAATATCGGAATTTATTAATACTGGTTTCCTGCACACTCTCCGGCACCACACCGATCAGCTTCCAGCCCGTATACGCAACGCTTCCCACTACTATATTCTCTTTCTGTCCGTCCGTCTTCATCTCATAGATTCCATCCTCATAAGATGCCACTTTATTATTCTTTTCCTTAAAAAGTCCCCTGTTAATCTCCGTCCACCGGGGATGATAAATAATCTCTCCATCTCTGCTGCACAGATAATAATAGATTCCACTCGATGTCTCATTGATCCGCTCCAGCATATCTTCAAGTACTGAATATTTCATATCTACAAGCAACACACCGCTGCCTGATGTACTGCCATCATTAATATCCACCGAACGACTCAGCGACACCACCCGATGATAGCGAAATGTTCCGTCATCAAACAGATTCTGAACATGCGGTGTGGAAAAGTGAATATTTTCTATCTCAGATCTGGCGTCCTGGTACCATTTCTGGTCGGCAACTTTTACATTATCCTTAACTGTCGCCACTGGTTCTGACTCAATCAGCATCCCATCATCTCCATACAGGGCAAGGCTCTGAATTTTATCTGTATTCGTTTCATACAGCATACTGAACTGCCTGGTAAATTCCTGACTTGAAATATCATATTCCTGCACAATATTATAATTTGCTGCATCCGAAATCTGCCGAAGATCCAGAAGTGATGAATTTAATCTGTCTATTGTACTTTCTACTGTCATCTCTGTATTCGCTACTGCGCTCTTATCCGATGCCAGTTTAAAACGATGATACAGCAGAAAGCCCATAACCGTAACTGTTACAAGAGACAATGTCATCAGTACAGACAGAATAATCGACTGTATATTAAATTGGGCAAAGGTTTTCCTTATTCCGGAATCATTCTTCATATCTTTCATTCTGTTCAGCCCTCATAGCCAGATTATTTTTGCAGATACTTTGTTCTGTACTTGGACGGTGATACTCCGAATCTCTTTTTAAACACATAACTGAAGTAATTAGCATCCGGATATCCGACCTTCTCCGCAATCGTATAACTCTTATCATTCGTATTCACCATCAGATCTGCCGCAATGTCCATTCTGTAATCTGTCAGATATGTAATAAATGGCTTGCCTGTCTCCTTTTTAAACACCGAGGAAAAATAGGAATTAGATACCCCAAGTACCGAACACACTTCATCCAGCGATATTTCTGCTTCCATATAGCGATTCTTAACCAGATTCTGCGCCTCTGTCACAAGCCTTCTGGATGTACTGTTCCTTGCATTCTTTAACATATCACTAATTGTCATGGATACTTCTATCAGCCATGCTGCAAGTGTACTTTCATCCATCTCCGGTACTTTTTCATAGTTGCTCTGCATATCTTTGGATATTCCATTAAAATCTATTGAATTATTTACACAGAATCTGTAAAAGCCACTCACAATCTCCATTGTTGCCAAACGATACTGTTCGATCGTATCTGCGTTTTTATGCAATATCTCAATTTCTTTTTTAACTGCCTTTTCAATCTTTTCCTGATTACCTACATGCACTGCCCGAAATAATTCCTGCATCCGGGTCTCTTCTGCCTGTATGGTCAGATTCTGTTCCTTCGGCACAATCTCTCCGATACTGATCGCACGTTTCGTTCCATACAGTACTCTGTAAGACACCGCTTCCCGTGCACCTTCATAAGAAAGATGGATATGAAACAGACTATCACTTGTTCTTCCTATTCCTGCAGTTACAACTGCTCCCATAATCCGATATGCCCATCTGCAGAACCGGTCACACGCATCTGTTAATTCCGCAATTTTCTCTTCCATCTCCAGTTCCACGATCAGGAGTGTATTCCCCAGATATATAAATTCCTGACATTTCCATTCTGTCGCCAGACGCTCCTTGATTTCCCGTTCAACTGACATTGACAAAAGCACAGGATCTACCCCATCCGGCACATGAGTGCTGGATGTGTGGAAAATGACACAGCAATACAGCGGACCCTGCATTTCCACTCGGTATGCCGAAAGAAATCTCTGATATTCCTGTTCGCTGATCCGACCTTCTATTAATGACACGAATAAATTTGAACGCAATGCAGGCAGTACTTCCTTAAAATAATCTTCCAGCTTACGCACATTTAATTTTTCTTCACGCTCACGATCCAGGGTATCTTTCAATTTTGTCAGACCAGCGGATAATTCCGATGCATTGATCGGTTTCAGCATATATTCCTTAATCTCAAGGCGTACTGCTTCCTGCGCATATTCAAATTCATCAAACCCTGTACACAGCAGAATATAGATATTCGGATAGTCCTTATTCAATCTTCTTGCTAACTCTAGCCCATCCATATATGGCATCTTAATATCCGTCAACACCACATCAGGCTGAAGTTTTTCCACAAGTTCCAGTGCCTTCACCCCGTTTGTCGCACTGCCTACCACTTCAAATCCCAGTTCATCCCAATGGATTAATGCCTGCATCGCATCAATCACTTCCACTTCATCATCTACCAGGATCACTTTGTATTGTTCCATTCTAATACCCCTCTGTCATCCTCCGAGCTTCTGTTATCATTATATCAGAAAATCATATGACACTAAACAATCATATCGTAAAAGCCGCCTTTTTCATCTCTATCCGACGAACAAAGGCGGCTTGCTTATTACTGTTTTTCTAATTATTTCTTCTGTACATATTTCAGACAGTCAAGCGTAACCGCTGCAAGAATAATAATTCCTTCGAAAATGAACTGAAGGTTGGTATCAATTCCAAGAATTGTCAAAGAGTATGTAAGTGATGTAAAGATCAGCACACCAGTTACTACACCTGAGATCTTACCGATACCACCGGTAAATGACACACCACCAACCACACAGGCTGCAATGGCATCCATATCCCATCCCTGTCCATAAGCTGCACTTCCTGAACCGATCATTCGGTTACATTCCAGCCATGATCCACATCCATACAGGATACCAGCCAGAATGAATGCTCCCATTGTCACCTTGAATACAGAAATACCAGATACTGCTGCTGCCTCCGGATTTCCTCCTACTGCATACAGGTTCTTACCAAATGTTGTCTTATTCCAGATAAACCATACGATAAATACTGCTGCTGCAGCCCAGAGAATAATTGTCGGGAACTTACCGATCTGTGGAATAAAAATATTTGGAATAGCAGCATCAATTGCACCAAACGAAACACCCTTGGTAGCATAAGTTACAAGTCCAAAGATGATCAGCATATTTGCCATCGTCGAAATGAACGGATGCATCTTAAACCTTGCCATAAAAAATCCGGCGATCATCGCAAACATAGTTGTAAGGAAAATACATGTAGCTAATGCCAGTAATGCTTTCTGCACAGGTGCCATAGCAGAAAAATCAAAAACGTGACCAAACACACTACCTGTATTGATACCGTTATGCATAATGATCGTTGCTGTAACCATACCCATACCGACCATACGTCCTACAGAAAGGTCCGTACCTGTCAGGAGAATCAGTCCTGCAACACCAAGAGCCAGGAACATACGCGGCGATGCCTGCTGTAAAATGTTCAGAATATTAGTTACTGTAAGCAACTGAGCATTTTTCACCATCGGTGTAATGATACACAATGCAATAAAAATCATAATGATAACAATATACAGACCGTTTTTGTACAGGAACTGAGATACATTAAACGAATATTTGTAGTTTTCCCAACTCTGGATACGTTTCTGTGCAAACGTGAATTTGGACATTCTCAGAAGATCGATCAGATGGAACTTATGCATAAATGCATCATGTCTTCTGTCTTTGATCTCCTGGATCCTGGATTCATGTGCCATCTGAGCATCAAACAGTTTATTCTTATAATTGTATTTTTCTGCTTTGATGTCTTCTGCATCTTTCAAACTATTCAGTCTCTGCTTGTGTTCAGTCTGAAGATCCTGTTTCAGCTTATCATAATTACTGTTTTCAGCTTTCTTTTCTGCCTCACAGCTCTTTGCGACAATATCGTAATACTCACTATTATAATGCTTGGCAAGATAACTTTCTGCTTCTGCAATCAACCTGGAAACTTCCTGCTTATTAGCATTTTCTACTGATTTTGCTTTTTCCAGTTCTTGTTTATACTCAGCAATAAGTTTTGCCTGTTCTTCTTTTGATAAATTCTTGTTTTCTTTCGCAATTGCAATACAATTGCTGATATTATTAACCTGATCGGTTCCGTCAACGCGCAGTGCGTCAATCTGATCCTGTATTTTGCCAACGTATTCATCTATCGGCTGCAAAAGCTTTGCTTCTTCTTCAACCGAAAGAATTACACTGTTCTCTGCCATATCCACTGCTCCTCTCTATTATAAGTACATTGCACTAAGTCTCAATAATTCTTCCTGATCTGTCTCTTTGGTGTTAACGATTCCGGCCAGACGACCATTAGACATTACTCCGATACGGTTCGTAATTCCCAGAATCTCCGGCATCTCAGAAGAAACTACAATGATTGTTTTTCCCTGTTTTGCCATATTAATGATCAGTTCATAAATCTCATATTTTGCTCCTACATCGATTCCTCTGGTAGGATCGTCCATCATAAATATACTCGGCGAACGTTCCAACCACTTTCCAAAGATAACCTTCTGCTGATTTCCTCCGGAAAGACTTGAAATCATATCATCCGGTCCCATACATTTTGTGTGCATGATTCGGATCTTTTCTGCAGTCGCACGTACCATACGATCATGTGACAATGCAATTCCATTCTTATAATGATTCATATTTGAAATAGTCGTATTAAAGGTAAGGTCACCTTTCAGGAACAGGCCATTTGCCTTTCTTTCCTCCGTAATCAATGCAAATCCATGATCCATTGCCTCCCTTGGAGAATTGAAATTCATGATTTTACCATTGTATATTACATTACCCTCCGCTCTGGTACGCATTCCAAATATAGTTTCCAGAAGTTCGGTTCTTCCGGCACCAACCAGACCATAAAAACCAAAAATCTCACCTTTTCTAATATCAAACGAAATGTTCTGAAGCTTTGGTGCATATTTCGTCGAGAGATTCTGTACTGAAAAAACTGTCTCTCCCGGTTCATTATCCACAGGTGGAAAACGGTTATCAAGAGAACGCCCAACCATAGCTGCAATCAGCTCATTCATATCTGTGTCCTTGCTATCTTTCGTCATAACCAGATTACCATCTCGCAATACTGATATCTCATCACAAATTTCAAGGATCTCGTCCATTTTGTGAGAAATATAGATCAACGAAATTCCCTGTGCTTTCAATTGCCGCATCATCTTAAACAGCTTTTCTACTTCCGGTGCTGTCAGTGAAGATGTTGGCTCGTCCAGTACAATCACCTTTGAATTATAGGAAATCGCTTTTGCGATCTCACACATCTGACGCTGCGATACAGACATTTTCTTCATCGGCTGCGTCAGACTCACTGTAATTCCAAGCTTTCGGAACAACTTCGACGTTTCCTTTTTCATTCTTGCCTCGTCAACGATTCCGAATGAATTTTTCGGATATCGTCCAAGGAACATATTATCCACTACGCTTCTTTCCAGGCACTGATTCAACTCCTGATGAACCATTGCCACCCCATTTTCAAGCGCATCCTTCGGACCCGAGAAATTTACTTCCCGTCCATCTAATATAATTGTCCCCTCATCTTTCTGATAGGTTCCAAATAGACATTTCATCATTGTCGATTTTCCGGCACCATTCTCACCCATAAGTCCCATGATAGATCCGGGTTTGACATTCAGGTCGATATGTTTCAGAACCTTATTCCTGCCGAATGATTTGCTCATGCCATTAATCGATAAGATGTACTTATTCTTATCCTCTGCCATAGCTCTGCTTCCTTTTCTTAGAGAAAGAAGGGCATCCAGCCCGACGCCCTTCTTTATTTCATTCATTTACTGTTTTACTTACTTCTTAGTTAGAAAGGATTGATGTATATGCTGCTGCGTTATCTGTCTTAACCATGTTAATTGCAAATGCATCATACTCTCCAGGATTACCAAGACGGTTTGTGATGTTAGACTCTGTCTGTCCATCTCCACCGATGTAATCTACAGTTAAGTTGAGAAGATCATCGTAGTTCTCAAGCAGTGGCTGATATGTAGAACTCAGGAAATTATCAGATGAGTTATAAATGTTCAGCCATACTTTCTTAGATGGGCTCTTCTCTGAATCCAGCTGCTTAGAAACCTTGTCATAAATCTTGGTAGAATCTGTAAAGTCTTTGTAGTTATCAGCTGTTACTGCAACATTCAATGCGTAGTAAGATCTGTCTTCTTCGCTGTATCTGTAATCTTCACCTTCTGTCAGGCAGTTGCCAGCTTCATCAGCTGTACCGATACCTGTGTCAATATCTACTCCGTCAAGTGAGTTACGAAGAACTCTCAGTGTCAGATAAGCCTGAACATCTGCATGCTGTGAAATTGTTCCGCCGTATCCTTCGCCGATAGCTGCTACTGCATCACTGTTTGCATCATATCCAAATGTTGGAACTT
>OLOZ01001770.1_pt1 | contig 13900 bp, 11 predicted proteins | sample 1673021 | NCBI WGS metagenome assembly OLOZ01 (sample SAMEA3136747, study PRJEB25190) | human gut metagenome | biome: human gut; feature: human-associated habitat; material: faeces | place: Austria | collected 2013
TCAAGATGCAGATGTGTACGCAGTTTATTGAGAGGGAAAGCGTGAAGAAGATATAAGAGGTACACAGTTGGGTAACTAATATTTCACGCAGGTCGGTGCAACGCTCCGGTGAACTAACGACCAACTCTGACTAAGACGTTCGGGAAAACCCTCACGCCTAAGTCTATGTAGGTCGTGGATTTTACCTTCGCTAAGAGCGCACCTGAAATGACATGCTTAGGAATATCAGTTGCCCAAATGCTGCTGGTTGGATAGAACTTGTATAGCGAAAATAAGGAGAAATATAGATGGCAGATAAACAATTTTTAAAGGGAGCCATAACTGGTGTGCTTTGCGTATCCCTGGTGCTGGGCGGGGGATATGTGGGGCTTCAGAAAGCGGGACGTGCGGGAAGTAATGTACTGTCGGATGTGGCAGTTACCCAGAAGATTAAGTATCTGGAAGATATTATAGATCAGAATTATCTGGAAGATGTGGATGAGGATTCGCTGAAGGAGGGGATTTATACCGGGCTTCTTTATGGGCTGGGGGATCCGTATTCCAGGTATTATACGGAGGAAGAATACGAGGAGGAGATGAGAGACACCGAGGGCTCTTACTCTGGAATCGGCGTGAGCATTACCCAAAATACGGAGGGTGGTATTCTGGTGGTGGATTGTTATGAGGGCAGTCCGGCAGATGAGGCCGGGCTGAAGGCGAATGATGTGATCACGGCTGTGAACGGAACGGATGTAACGGAAATGACGCCTGCTGAGGTCTCAAAGATGATACGGGAAAAGGAGGACGGTACTTCTATTCTGACCGTTTATCACCAGGAGGCAGATGAACCGGAAGAAATTACAGTGACTTTGAGCGATGTGGAGCTGCCCACTGTTTCTTATGAAATGCTGGAGGATTCTATAGGGTATTTGCGAATTACAGAGTTTACCATGGTGACACCCCAGCAGTTTGAGGATGCTTACAAAGATCTTCAGGCAAAAGGCATGGAGAAGCTGATCGTGGATCTTCGTGACAATCCAGGTGGGGTGCTTTCTTCTGTGTGCGATGTGCTGCGCCAGATTCTGCCCGAAGGACTGATCGTGTATACAGAGGACAAATATGGGGAAAAACAGGAGATGAAGTGTGACGGAGACACCCCGATCGACATTCCGCTGGCAGTGCTGGTAAATGAGAACAGCGCCAGTGCATCGGAGATTTTTGCCGGAGCTGTGAAGGATTATGAGATTGGAACGATTGTGGGAACCACCACTTATGGAAAGGGAATCGTTCAGAGCATCCGCCAGCTCTCTGATGGAAGTGCGGTGAAGCTGACTACGGCGAAATATTTTACCCCCAAGGGCAATGATATCCACAAGGTGGGAATCACACCGGATGTGGAGGTAAAACTGGATGCCAGCCTTTTGAACCGGACGGATTATACCCATGACGAGGATAATCAGCTTCAGGCCGCAATAGAGGCGGTTTCTCGTTGACAAAACCACTATGTTGGATTAGAATGGTAAAAGGATTTTTGCAAAATAACGCGCCTGATCTGCGCGATAAACAGGCGAATCAGCCGACAGTTATTTTGTTGACAGGCAATAGCTGTGAAGGCATTGAACAGTTATGACAGGCACAATAAATGTGGAGGAACCATCAATGAAACACAATTTTAAGAAAATCGAGCCGAAATGGCAGAAAAAGTGGGAAGAGCAGCAGGCATTTAAAGCTGTTGACGGAAGTGATAAACCGAAATTCTACGGCCTTGTAGAGTTCCCATACCCAAGTGGTGCGGGAATGCACGTCGGACATATTAAGGCATATTCCAGTATCGAGGTACTTTCCAGAAAGAGAAGAATGCAGGGATACAATGTACTGTTCCCCATCGGATTCGATGCATTCGGACTTCCTACTGAGAATTATGCGATTAAGACGAATACACATCCTCGTGAGATCACAGACCAGAACATTGCGAAATTCACCAATCAGCTGAAGAGTGTTGGATTCTCCTTTGACTGGAGCCGTGTGATCGATACCACACAGGAAGATTTCTATAAATGGACCCAGTGGATTTTCCTGAAAATGTTTGAGAACGGACTTGTTTTCCGTGATAAGACATTAGTTAACTATTGCCCATCCTGTAAGGTTGTTCTTTCCAATGAGGATAGTCAGGGCGGCAAATGCGATATCTGCCACAGCGACGTTATCCAGAAGTCCAAGGATGTCTGGTATTTAAGAATCACCCAGTATGCAGACAAGCTTCTTGAGGGACTGGAGGATGTGGACTATCCGGCGAACATCAAGCAGCAGCAGGTAAACTGGATCGGTAAATCCACAGGTGCTTTCGTAAACTTCTCAGTTGACGGAATTGATGAGACCCTGCAGATTTACACCACCAGACCAGATACCCTGTTCGGTGTAACCTTCATGGTTATCGCACCGGAGCATCCGCTGATCGACAAGTATGCTGACCGCATCACAAACATGGATGCGATCAAGGCTTACCGTGAAGAGTGTGCGAAGAAGACTGAGTTCGAGAGAACCCAGCTTGTAAAAGAGAAAACAGGTGTATGCATCCAGGGACTTGAAGGCGTAAATCCTGTAAATGGCAAGAAGATCCCGATCTACATTGCAGACTATGTAATGATGGGATATGGTACCGGCGCGATCATGGCGGTACCGGCACATGACCAGAGAGACTATGATTTCGCCAAGAAATTTGGTATTGACATTATCCAGGTTATCAAGGGCGGCGATATTGAGAAAGAAGCCTACACAGGTGACGGCGAGATGATCAACTCCGATTTCCTGAATGGCTATACAAATAAGAAGGATTCCATCAAGCGCATGCTGGAAGAGCTTGAGAAGAAGGGCATTGGTAAAGCTGGTGTTCAGTATAAGATGAAAGACTGGGCATTCAACCGTCAGAGATACTGGGGCGAGCCAATCCCGATCGTTCATTGTCCGAAGTGCGGTGATGTAGCGGTTCCATATGAGGAGCTTCCGCTTCGTCTGCCGAAGATCAAGGATTTCCAGCCAGGTGAGGACGGACAGTCTCCACTTGCAAAGATCGATTCCTTCGTAAACTGCAAATGCCCGAAATGCGGCGGCGATGCCAAGAGAGAGACTGATACCATGCCACAGTGGGCTGGATCTTCCTGGTATTTCCTTCGTTATGTGGATCCACACAATACAGAAGCTCTTGCAGACCGCAAGAAGATGGAATACTGGATGCCGGTTGACTGGTACAACGGCGGTATGGAGCATGTAACCAGACATATGATCTACTCCAGATTCTGGCATCATTTCCTGTATGACATGGGAATTGTCAATACTCCGGAGCCATATGCGAAACGTTCTGCACAGGGTATGATCCTTGGCTCAGACGGTGACAAGATGAGTAAATCCAAGGGCAACGTTGTTGACCCGCTTGATATTGTAAATGAGTATGGTGCTGATGCACTTCGTACCTACGTTCTCTTCATGGGTGACTACGGCGCAGCTGCTCCGTGGAACGACAGCTCCGTAAGAGGCTGCAAGCGTTTCCTTGAGAGAGTTGCAGGACTGACCGATATTATGACAGAGGAGCCGGCAGCCAAGGATATGGAGGTTAAGATCCATAAGGCAATCAAGAAGGTATCCTCCGATATTGAGGCTATGAAGTTCAACACTGCAATTGCCTGCCTGATGACTCTCATCAATGAGATTTATGCTGTTGGCAAGATCAGCAAGGATGACCTTGTAATCTTCATCAAGCTCCTTTGCCCGTTTGCACCTCATCTTTGCGAGGAAATCTGGGAGACCATCGGCGGAGAAGGCTTACTTTCCCTTTCCCAGTGGCCGGAATATGAAGAGAGCAAGACTGTAGAGGACTCCATAGAAATCGGTGTCCAGGTCAACGGTAAGGTTCGCGGAACCATCGTAATCCCGAACGGCTGTGCGAAAGAGGAAGCTCTTGAGCTGGCTAAGAAGGATGAAAGAGTGGCTTCCTTCCTGGAAGGAAAGACTCTTGTGAAAGAGATTTATGTACCGAATAAGATCGTAAACTTTGTTGCGAAATAAAGATTACTGGAATTGAGAAACTCCCTGTCAGGAAGCTGGCGGGGAGTTTTGACGTAGCCAGAGAAAATGCAGAGATAGTCCACTGTTGGTTGTAGAAGTATATAGAAAATGCATAAAACGATTATGACTGCTTTAAGGAATTAAATGTCTGCTCATAATGTAGAATGCGATTTTTTTGATTTTCCAATAAAGTGGTTCGCTTTAATTCAATGGCAATTGCGTAATCTACAAGTTCTTTTCCAGTGCTGTCGAGAAGACGATATTTCTCGATAAGCTGCTGTTCGGAGAGGGATTGAACATCGACAGCTGTAGTCGCTCTTTCTTCTGTTAATCCTAACAGGTAATCGGTAGAGACGTGAAAAAACTGCGATATCTTTATAAGAAATGGAAAGCCAGGTTCCCGAATGTCCATTTCGTAATTGCGCAAAGTGTTGGCAGGAATGCCAAGCTCAGCCGCGAAAGTGTCGCGATTGCGATAACCATGTTCTTTACGCAGCTGCATAAGTCTTTTTCCAAAAGTCATGATAAAAATCCCTCCATTTTCTATTATTGATTGACAAAATCATATAGAATAGATATAATATACTCACCAGAACAGTTGGAAGGTAGATGCTCTCTACCTGATCCTGTTATATTGGGTGTTGACTATTGAGATAGCCGTTCCGCAACTTTTCCAGGGTTAGGACGGCTATTTCTTATGTATGGCGAATTCCAGAATAGAAACAAGTAAAATACCTGCGGTTAAAATAATCATAAATTCTTCATAGGTTGAAAAATGAGTAAAAAATAAGGAGCTGAAAAACGATGAACGGACTCAGCCGAAAAATATATCTCGAACTCCCCCTCCCAACCGAAGACGATCCCCGCTCAGACCAGCAGCGGATCCTGGATAGCCTGGCGGCAGCAGGTGTGGAAGAGCGAGTTCATATACCTGTCCACATTTTGCGGAAGTTATACCCCTTGCTGGACAACGCAAAGTGGAAAATAACGGTTTCCCTTGCCTGGAATGGGGAAAACTGGGAAATGGTGGAGATTGAGGAAGGAGATACCACCGCGCAGCATTATGGGCTGGCGGTGGATCTGGGAAGTACCACTGTGGTGGCGAGACTTCTGGACTGCAACAGTGGAGAGATTTTGAAAGAGGTCAGCTGCTTCAATAAGCAGATCCAGTGGGGGACAGATATTCTGTCCAGGATTTTTTACTGTAAAGATAATAGGGAAAAGCTGGAAGAAGTGCGGCGGGCTACGGTGGAATCCATTTGTGAATGCATGGATAAGCTGGATGCAAGCCACTCCGCGCTCTCCATGGTAATCGCAGGCAACACCACCATGATTCACTTCCTTCTGGGAATGGATGCATTCTGCGTTTTCTACACACCGCACGCAGTCCATGCCGACTGCCCCGGCTTCCAGCTGGCGCGCGATCTGGACATTCCGCTGAAAGGCTACGTTTATTGTTACCCTGCCAAGTCAAACTACCTTGGTGGCGATATTATCAGCGGCATGATTGACACTGAATTATACAAGAAAAACGAGATCAGTGTTTTCTTCGATATCGGAACCAACGGCGAGCTGGTGATTGGAAATAAAGAATTTCTTCTATGCGGCGCAGGCGCAGCAGGACCAGCGCTGGAGGGAGGCGTGGTGCGCACTGGAATGCGGGCAGACGTAGGGGCAGTAGATGAAGTGAAGATAAGGGATGGAAACATCTTTGTGCATGTAATTGGAAAACAGGCAGAATGCTTTGAAGTTATGCATGGAGAGAGAAAAAACCAGAAAAATATCACAGATTCAGTACAATCTAACACTGAAAAAATGACAAATTTATTGTCAGAAGATGTATCAGATGAGAAATGCAAAGACAGTAATGGAAAGAGAGAAACTCCGCCTCAGGGAATCTGCGGTTCCGGCATCATTGATCTGATTGCAGAGCTTTTCCTGGAAGGCTGGATTGACATCCGTGGCAAGCTTTCCCCGGAAAAAAGCCCTCTTATCCAGGAGAGAGACAACCAGCTCTGTGTGGAATATGCCTCCGGTCTGTACTTCTACCAGAAGGACATCGACGAATTTATCCGCACCAAATCCGCCGCTCACACCATGGTAGAAATCATGCTCCGTGAATCCGGTCTTGACTTAAACCAGGCAGACCGCTTCTACGTGGCAGGAGCCTTTGGCAAATACGTATCCAAAGAATCCGCCATCACCATCGGCATGTATCCCGATATGGATCGCGACCACATTATCAACGCTGGAAACTCCTCACTGGAAGGAGCTCAGAAGCTTCTTTTAAACCGAAGTCTCCTCACAGATATTGACCAGATCCTGGAAGAAATGGTTTATATTCAGTTCGCCGAAGTGGAGGATTTCCTGGAATTAATGGTAGCGGCACAGGCATTGCCACATACAGATTATAAGCGGTATCCTACGGTTATGGAGAAACTAAAAGAACGGCAGAAAGATATAAAGTTATAAACTGCTTTTTGATTTATATCAATGAAAATTCATTTTCAAATGGTTGATTTGAAGAAGTTCTTTCGATATACTTAGAAGTAATAGAAATCATCGAAAAGGACTGATTACATGCCATTACTCGAAGAAAAAGTTTATACAATAGATGATATATATGCGCTTCCAGAAGGGGAGAGAGCGGAGCTTATTGATGGACATATATACTATACGGCACCACCTAACAGAACACACCAGAAAATATCCATGGAACTGTCAGCCAGAATTCTTGAGTACATCCGTTCCCATAAGGGGAAATGCGAAGTCTATGCTGCTCCATTTGCAGTATATCTGGATGACACGACTAGTACTTATGTAGAGCCAGACATTTCAGTGATTTGCGACCCGGATAAACTGGATGATCAAGGCTGCAATGGTGCACCAGACTGGATTATTGAGATTGTTTCTCCTGCAAGTAAACGAATGGACTATTATACGAAGCTTTTTAAATACAGAACAGCAGGTGTAAGAGAATACTGGATCATAGATGCGGCTAAGAATCAGATATTTGTATATAATTTTGAAAAAGAAGATACGGAACAATATACACTGCAGGATTCAGTAAAAGCAGGAATTTATGAGAACCTGGTGATTGATTTTAGTAAACTGGATATTTAGAAAATGTATGTAAGGGTAGGCCTGTTTTGCAGCTTGCCCTTTTTGAAATTCGTACAGTAATAATGAGAAAAATGTAAAAAATATCTAAATTTATAGTAATTTAGCACAAAATATGCTATACTATCCCCAAACCAACAGACAGGAAGTGTACGAAATGACAGCACCCAAGAAACCACCAATTACGAAAAGTTTCGGATACGCATTTGAAGGAATTTTCACCTGTATCCGCAAGGAACGGAACATGAAGATTCACTGTATCATGGCGGTCCTGGTAGTGATCGCAGGCATCATCCTGAAGCTTTCCCCAGTGGAATGGTGCATCTGTCTTGGCCTTTTCGGACTGGTGATGGCACTGGAGCTGGTGAACACCGCCGTAGAATCCGTGGTGGATCTGGTGACCAGCGAGTACAAGCCCCTGGCGAAGATCGCCAAGGACACCGCAGCAGGCGCCGTCCTGATCGCCGCCATCATGGCCGCCATCGCCGGACTGATCATTTTCGTACCTAAAGGGCTGGTATTTCTTGGACTTTTATGAGAAGTCCGATCTGCTGAAAACGAAAATCCCACAGGGAGTTGGCAGATACAGCTGTAAATAAGAAAGGAGCACACACTATGGAACTTGGAGAAGGCATCAAAAAAATATTACTTGCAGGAATCGGCACTGCAGCAGTGACCGCAGAGAAATCCAAAGAAGTTCTGGATGAACTGGTAAAGAAAGGTGAGCTCACTGTAGAACAGGGCAAGGTCCTCAATCAGGAACTGAAGCACAATATCAAAGAGAGCGTGAAGAAGAACGTAAACGTAACCCTGAAGCCGTCCAACCCGGACGAGCTGAAGGAAGTCCTTGGCAAAATGACTCCGGATCAGCTGGCCGCCCTGAAAGAGCAGATCAGCAAGATGCAGGCGAAAGACGTAGACGCAGAGGAGACTGCCGAAGAAGAGGAAGAGGCAGAAGAAGTGGAGGAAGCCAAAGAAGAATACGAGGACGACCCTCAGGAATAAGCAATAACATTTTCCGAAAAAGAAATAGTATTGCCTTGTTTAAGAAGTGCAGCAGGAAATCCTGAACGGCATTGCAGAACGAAATAAAGAAATTTATGAAGGCAGGATGAGGAGAAAGAGTACCCGAATCCTGTCTTTTCAGTGAGGGGAACAGACATGGGTGTGACAAAGAATGACAGTACGATGAAGTCAGAAGCAGACCAGGCACAAAGAAAGAATCTGGAAGTGGAAATCCAACAGGATAAAAATGAGAAAAACAGCACAGCCGGTAAGAAGTCAAATGGCAAAGACACCGGCACGTATAAAGAAAGGCTAAAAGAAATTACAGCCGTCCTCCACAAGCATGCCATCACCCGAGGCGTCTCCCCGGAGAAGCTCCGCCTCATTCTCACAGATCTCGGCCCCACCTTCATCAAGCTGGGACAGATCATGTCCATGCGCTCCGACATTTTGCCCAAGCGCTACTGCGACGAGCTGATGAAGCTTTGCTCTGATGTAGACCCCATGCCATTTGCAGAAGTAGAAGATGTCCTCCGGGAAGCATTTGGCTGTCCCTGGCAGGAAGAATTTCAGGAAATCCAGGAGAAGCCTCTTGGCTCAGCCTCTATCGCCCAGGTACACCACGCCGTCCTGAAAACCGGCGAAGAAGTTGTGATAAAGGTTCAGCGAAAGGGCATCTACGAGATCATGGCCCGGGATATCGGCCTGATGAAGAAGGCAGTGAAGCTCCTTCCCCCTGTAAGCATCAAGGAAGCGGTAGACCTGAATCTTGTGCTGGAAGAGCTGTGGCGCGTCACCCAGGAAGAGATGAATTTCCTGACGGAAGCAGCCAATATGGAAGAATTTTCCAGAAAAAATAAAAATGTGGCATTTGTGAAAACGCCTATTCTTTACAGGGAGTATACCACAGCCAGTGTCCTTGTTATGGAATACATCGATGGTATTCCCATCGACCATAAGGAAAAGCTTCTCGCAGGCGGCTATGACCTTGATGAGATCGGCAGCAAATTTGTGGATAATTTTATCAAGCAGGTTATGGACGACGGCTTTTTCCACGCAGACCCCCATCCGGGAAATGTGATGATCCAGGGCGGCAAAATCGTGTGGATCGATATGGGAATGATGGGACGGCTGAATGATCGTGACCGGGAGCTGATCGGTCAGGCTATCGAAGGTGTGGCACTGAATGACATTGGAAAAATTCAGGATGCAGTGCTGGCACTTGGAGAATTCAAGGGGAAACCCAATCAGAGCCGTCTTTACACAGACATCCGCGACCTTATGGCAAAATACGGCACCGCAGATTTTGGCGAAATCGATATCGTAGAAATCCTTACAGATCTGATGGACGTAATGAAGGAGAACAAGATCGTCATGCCCCATGGCCTCACCATGCTTGCAAGAGGGCTGACTCATATGGAAGGGGTACTGGCAGATATCAGCCCGGAGATTAATATGGTGCAGATTGCAGCTGCCCGTCTGAAAGGGAACCTTCTGGATGAAGGAAACTGGAAGAAGCAGATGAAGGGCACCGGGAAAAAGCTGTATCGCTCCATGCTCCGCGCTGTGGATATCCCTGCGCTGGCAGCAGATTTCCTGCAGGGCTGTATGAAAGGCCAGACCAAGATCAATCTGGATCTGCATGCTTCAGATGACCTGGCATGGCTGATGCGCCGCCTGATCCGAAACATTGTGCTTGGTCTTTGGGTAATGGCACTTCTGATCAGCTCCAGTATTATCTGTACCACAGATATGACACCGAAGATAATGGGAATTCCGGCTTTGGGAGTGCTGGGGTACTTTGGGGCGCTGGTGATTCTTATGTATCTGTTTATCAAGCACTTTATGAAAAAGTAGTGGAAAAAACCAGTGGGAAAATCGGGTTAAGTGGATAAAATTACCAAACTTTGTCGGAAAAGCCAGAAAGAAACCTGGGGGGGTTGACACTAATAGGGCAGGGTGGTATTTTATTAAGAAGACTGGAATGGTGAAATTTGTCGAAATTGGAAAAAAAGGAATAAATAATACCGCTGACGCATAAACGGTGGTTACAGATCAGGAGTGATGTGACCTAAATATGCCTGAGAAAAAGCATAACCGGGAAGCGTTGGCGGGAAAATATAAATTTAGATAAGTTATAAATAAAATAGATTTCACCATTGCATTTTAGAGAATGGAAGGATTCTGTCAACTGTATTTACCTAAGCTGAACGGAAGAAAAGTACTTGGGAGGGAAAAGGAAAATATGTATCGGAAGGACTCAGAGGGCTGGTTAAAACATGCGGATTTTATTGTTCTGGATATGATCTGTCTGCAGCTGGCATTTATTTTGGCATATGCATTCCGCGGGTACGGATTCAATGTGTATGGAGATATATTGTATCGAAATATGGCAATATTCCTTGGATTTGCAGACCTGGTGGTGATCTTCACCTCCGGCACCATGAAAAGCGTGCTGAAAAGAGGTCACTATAAGGAATTTGTCTCCACCTTGAAAAATGCTGTGGCAGTAGGTGCTCTTGCAATCGCTTACCTGTTCATAATCCAGGAAGGCCAGAGCTTTTCCAGAATGATCCTGATTACCACAATTGTGATCTACCTGATCCTCACCTATGCCATAAGAGAAATCTGGAAAAATTCCTTACATAAAAAAATGGAAAACGGCGGCGACAAGAAGCTGCTGATCATCACCTCCAAAGCGGTAGCAGAGAACGTAGTGCACAGCATGCAGGAAAACAATTATGCCAGATATTCCCTTGCCGGAGTGGTTGTGATCGATGAGGACTGTACCAGTGAGAAAATCTGTGGAGTCCCTGTTGTGGCAGGCGAAAGTGACGTGCCTATGTATGTCTGCCAGGAGTGGATCGACGAGGTGCTGATCGTCATCTCTGAAGATCTGTCATACCCGGACGGGCTTATCGACAAGCTCACCGAAACCGGCGTAACTGTTCATCTGAACCTTGCAAAAATCACCAACCAGACTGGCAAAAGACAGTTTGTGGAAAAGGTTGGAAGCTATACAGTTCTGACCACCAGCCTGAACTATGCATCCTTCGGACAGCTTTTCCTGAAGCGCCTGATGGATATCTGCGGCGGACTGGTTGGCTGTCTTCGTTGGTCCCGCCATCTACCTGGCATCCCCGGGCCCGATTTTCTTCTCCCAGGAACGTGTGGGAAAGAACGGAAAGAAATTCAAAATGTACAAATTCCGCAGCATGTATATGGATGCGGAAGCGCGGAAAGCCGAGCTTATGAAAGAGAACAAACTGGGCGATGGAAAAATGTTCAAGATGGACTTCGACCCCAGAGTAATCGGAAATAAGGTGTTGCCGGATGGGTCACATAAGACCGGGGTGGGAGACTTTATTAGAAGGACGAGTCTGGATGAGTTTCCGCAGTTTTTTAATGTGCTGAAAGGAGTCGGCGGTATAATAGAGCCAACCGAGAAAAAGCTTGATTTTACAGGGTTTTCGCTGGCTTAGCTAGGTTCCTTAGTATGATTCTTATGATTTGTCATTAAAGGAAACCAATCGTATTTCCAGCGGGAATATATATAATAAAGTGGTTTCCTGGATGCTTATTTTGACCCAATCATAAATAAGTAAATGAGAATCATAAATAATAGAAGGTAATGGCTGAGCCTGCGAATGTCCCTCGAAAGACGTTCACAGGTTATCTGTCGTTGGAGAAAAATATAAGAAATAAATGAGAAAAAAGAGATAAGAAAGTAGCCTTCGATTTTGTCGGGGGGGGGTACAGTAAGGGAGATATGAAATGCTAGGAATATCAAAACGAAAGTGTACGATGGATACCCCAGTACATATTAATGGGAATGAAAAGAAAACTGAATATCGAAACTCTTATATCGCATATCTAAATATTCAAAATGTGATTCTCATGTGCTGCTTACTTGTATATAAAACAGAAAAAGGATCAGATAAGGTCATGAGTTCTTTATTTGATTTTTGTGCTGGATATTGATATAAGCCTTTTAGAATTATAAGAACATCAGGTATCATGGTATTGATAAATACATTTATGTTTTCATTTATGAAATTTGTAGAAATACTTTCAAAGATGTGGTCTATTCCACTTAATGGAGAATCATTTTGCAAAGGAGCAATTATTGTTTGGAATTATTTTCTGATTTCTATTGCTGCTTTAGCGGGACAAAACAGTTTTGAGCTGAGAGATGGATTACCATATTGGCTGTCAGTCATTGAATATTTATTAGGGGTTGTTTTATTTGCGATGTTTGTTAATGCGTTATATGCGAGATATAAAGAATAGGTGACAGAAATTCAGAGTGCAGATTTTTCTGCACTCTTATCATTTTTAATAATATGATTTCATGGATGATTCTAAAAAGATCATATTAGGGATTCTATTTGAGATAAAAAAGTAGAAGATTTTTGAATACAACTTGAACTGTCCTCAATGTCAAGATGACATACAGTATAATCAGCTATCCAACGTTTCTGTTTTACATATTTAAAGTTATCCAGAAAAGTATCGGCAAAAATATGTTGATCAACGACAAGATTTTCTAATTGTTGCTCTAAAAATCTATGGCTGGCAGATACGTTTAACTGGTCTGGTTCCCAATTATCTAATAATTCATTACTTTCCAATAAGGCTTTTACTGCATGCATCATAGAATAATAGCATCGTGAAATTGCGATATTATATGAATGTGCTTCATGAAGTTGCCTTGCAGCATCGAGATTTTCTTTGGAAGTAGTTATCTCATAAATTAGATTAACAACAGGTTTTATTAGAGAAATTTCTAATTCAGTTGCTAAAGCAGAAGTGTCTGAATGAATTTCTTCTGCTCCCTCGATTAAACGATTGTAAATCATTTGTCGTTCATCCTTGGCAATAGTTGTATCTCCAAGAATTGCATGAAGTATATGAATGAGATTATCAGAAGTATTTCCACGTAAATTATAAAAACTGTCAAAAATAGGAAGATATGAAATGATTTCTCCCTCACGTTTATTTTTCCATAAAGCATTAACTAGAGCAATTCTTTTATAAAATTCATGTTCAAAATAGTCGTTAAACGATGAATAAAGAGTTCTATCATCTCCAAACATAAAACCAATTAAGGTAAACATTAAGCTACTACGAAAGGCAGTTAATAAAGATTGTTTTTGAACATCTGATTCACTTTTCCAAGCACCTAAATAAATTGATGTATCACCAAAATCAAAAAGATTGATTATATCAGTATATAAAGGTTTTAATAGATCAACAGCTATATAATCCCAAGTGTCTACACGTATTTGAGGAATAGCGTCTTCGAGCAATGAAAATTTGGTCTGGTCTTCAACAGTAGAAAGTTGTATTCCAAAGTGTTGAAGCCAACTTGAAGGATTGCTCAGAGGTTGAGATATTCGAGGAGTATCCGTTAAAAATAAGTGAAATAATTTTAAATAATCTTCATCTGAAAAATGCTCTTTATTAGCATATTTTCGGAATAAATATTTTTCATCAGGATCAGAAAGAGCTTGTAAATACAATAGGTTTGCTCCTTTGGGCAAATCTATCGAATTTGGAGTTGGGGAATCAATATGTATTGTCATTACTCGTGGAAAAATATACGGATTGATTGAATATTTTGTCATAAGAAACCTCCTATCTAAGAACGCAAGGAAGCAAGAACGCAATGTAGTATAACAAGAACGCAGAGACATGAAAATCTCTGCGTTCTTGCTATTTCCCAGGTTTATAA
>OLOZ01001778.1_pt1 | contig 13833 bp, 13 predicted proteins | sample 1673021 | NCBI WGS metagenome assembly OLOZ01 (sample SAMEA3136747, study PRJEB25190) | human gut metagenome | biome: human gut; feature: human-associated habitat; material: faeces | place: Austria | collected 2013
GCTGCCGAACATCCGCAAGTACGTGGCCGTGGACGGCGGCATGTCCGACAACATCCGCACGGCTCTCTACCACGCCGACTACGAGCCGATCGTCGCCAACAAGGCGGGGCAGCCGCGCACCGAGATCGTCACCATCGCCGGCAAGCACTGCGAAAGCGGCGACGCCGTGGTCATCGACATGCCCATGCAGCGTCCCGACCTGGGCGACATCGTGGCCGTGTTCGGCACGGGCGCGTACAACCACACCATGTCGAGCAACTACAACGGCCAGCCGCGCCCGGCAGTCGTGTTCGTGAAAGACGGCGAGGCGCGCGTGACCACGCGCCGCGAAACGTACGAGGACCTTTACAGTCGAGACATTTAGGAGCAGCAACATGACGGTTAAACTTGGGCTCGTGGGAACCGGTACCGTGGGCGGCGGGTGCATCGACATCATCCAGAAGCACAAGGACGACTTCCTGCGTCACTTCGGTGTGGATATCGAGCTGGCGCGCGTGTGCTCGCTGTCGTCGGCCGAGGCCGAGGCCCACGGGGTCGGCCACCTGTTCACCGACAACTTCAACAACATCATCAACGATCCCGAGATCGATATCGTGGTGGAGCTCATCGGCGGCACCACCATCGCGCGCACGGTCGTATTGAACGCGCTCGCTGCCGGTAAGAATGTGGTCACAGCCAACAAGGCGCTCATGGCCACCCATGGCAAGGAGGTCATGGAAGCTGCCGAGGCCGCCGGCAAGGAACTGGCCTTCGAGGCGTCCGTGGGCGGCGGCATTCCCATCATCGATCCGCTGAAGCACTCGCTCATCGCCAACGAGATCACCTCGGTCATGGGCATTGTGAACGGCACCACCAACTACATGCTCACCCGCATGGCCGACAACGGCCTGTCCTACGAGGATGCCCTGCATGAGGCGCAGCAGAAGGGCTTCGCCGAGGCCGACCCCACGGCGGACGTGGGCGGGTTCGACGCGGCGGCGAAGATCGCCATCTTGGCTTCCATCGCCTTCAACTCGCGCGTGACCTTGGACGATGTCTTTACCGACGGCATCACGAATATCTCGCCGGTGGATATCGAGGCTGCTCGCGACATGGGCTACGTCATCAAGCTTCTGGCCATCGCCCATCGCCGCGAGGATGGGGTCGATGTACGCGTGCATCCCACCATGATCCCGACGAACCACCAGCTGGCCACCGTGAACGGCGTGTTCAACGCCATTTACGTGGTGGGCGACTTTGTGGGCGAGACCATGTTCTTCGGCGAGGGCGCCGGCGCGGGTGCCGCGGCCAGCGCCGTCATGGGCGACGTGCTGGAAGTGGCGCGCCACATTCAGCAGGGCGTGGCTCCCATTGTGGGCTGCACCTGCACCGACGACCTGCCCATCCTGCCTATGGACGAACTGGTCATGCGCTACTACCTGCGCTTCTCGGTGACCGACCGCCCGGGCGTTCTGGAAACCATGGCCGGCGTGTTCGCACGCCACAACATTTCGGTGAAGTCCATCGTGCAACGCGGTCGCTCCGGCGCCGAGCGCGTCGACCAGGTAGTGGTCACCCATCGCTGCCGCGAGCGCGATATCCGCGAGGCTCTGGAAGAGGCCCTGGCCTTGGACAACGTGGTGCTGGACACGCCTTCCGTTATTCGCGTGGAGGAATAAGTGATTGGCATCATTTTCGATTGCGACGGGACGCTTGTGGATTCCATGGGTGCCTGGCACGATGTTGATCGCTGGCGGCTGAGGCCGGCATCACGCTGACCGAAGCCGATGCCGAGGCAATCACCACCATGTCGCTGCCCGAGGCGAGCGCCTACCTGCACGAGCAGTGCGGGCTGGGGGAGAGCAGCGAGGCGGTGCTCGAGATGATCTTCGAGCGCATGCGCGCCTTCTACGCCAACGAGGTTGAGGCCCGCCCCGGCGCGCTGGCCTTCGTGCGTGCCCTGCACGAGCGCGGCGTGCCCATGGCGGTGGCCTCCTCCACGCCGGCCGACATGCTCGCCCTCTGCGTCGAGCGCTGCGGCTTCGCGCCGTACATGAAGGCGGTCGTCTCCGTGGACGATTTGCAGACGAGCAAGCGCGAACCGGCCATTTACGACCACGCGCGCAGCTTTCTCGGCACCGATCGCGCCCACACCTGGGGCTTTGAAGACGCCGCCTACGCCCTGGACACCCTGCGCGACGCCGGCTATCGCACGGGCGCCATCTACGACAACGATGTCTCCGGCACTCGCGAGGAGCTGCTCAAGCGAGCGGAGTTCCTCCTTGCCAGCTGGGAGGACTTAAGCCCCGACGAGTTCCTCGCCAAGGCGGGCGCCTAGCGCGCAGCTGGCGTTCGCTGAGGATGTGGCAATCACCCGCCGAGAGCGCAAGGGCCCGTCCGGCTGCCTTGGTGCTAAGCGATAAAAATGTAAGGCGCACGCAACAGCGGTGTAAGTGCGGTCTGTCATTATGGGTTCATCGAACAAGAAGGGACGGAAAGTCCCCAAGGGAAAGGAGCCTGTGATGATCGTTTCAATTTGCGCTGCCGCCCTGCTCGCTGTCGCCGTCTTCGCCCTCGCCGGCTGCATCGCCGCGGTAACCCTGTAAGCAAGCGCGCCCTCCCGACGCCCGCCCCGCCCCGCTCCGCCAAGGCGGACGTTCGCCTGTGAAAAGTGTTCCCCAATCGGTATGCTTTTCCAACGGGATGTTCCTGTTGAAAGTATACCGGTTGGGGGGCACTTTCATGGTGCCGTCATCGCCTCCCCAGTTCAGGAACACTTCGTTAAACATCGTTGCTTGTGTGGCTTTGGGCTTGCTGGTAGGGTGAAGCGGGAAAGGCGACTTTGCGGAAGGCTGGCGGCGTGCTTAAGGACAATATCAAAAGGCTGCGTGCGGAAAACGGGTTGAGCCAAGACGACTTGGCTGAGCGCGTGCACGTGGTGCGCCAAACCGTCTCGAAATGGGAGCGCGGCGCCTCGGTGCCCGACGCGGAACCCTCGCCGCGTTGGCCAACGCCCTTGACACTACCCCCAACGAATTGCTGGGTATGCCGGGGGCAGGCGCCGCGGCTTTCCCTGAGGGCCTTTCCTGGAAGGCCTCTCTTCTGGATGAAAGGCTCACCCACGAAGCAGGACGGACGGATCGCCTCATGGCAGCCCTTCGATGGATGGCGGTGGGAGCGGGCATCGTATGCGTCACTGTCCTGATGGCCTGGCTGCCGACCCAGCATTTCATCCCTGGGGCATGGGCTAGCCCGACTGATAACCCGAATTACAATCGCATCGTATACACGATGAACGGCGAAGAGAAGCAGCTGAGACTTTTTCTAGATAGCGAACACTACGATCGTGTCGTTGCGCTTGCGGGGGACCACGATCTGATCGCGCAACTCGACGCGGAAGGCGAATACAACCGACCGAATAGTTGCGAGGCGCTTTCCGACCGAGCGAATGAGGAAATTGAACGCAATGGGGGAACAGTGCTTCGCCACGAGCTGTGGATTGAAGGCGGGAACCTCAACGACGGCGACCCTCTCAATGACGATATGCCTTACTCCACTAGATTTTTCGCCAGTCCTGATGTTCAGGATGCATCTTGGGGGTAGGTTCACGTTTTCCCTAAATGTGATGGTGGGATTTTCGGAAATGAAGTAGACCGAGAACCTTGACACGGCTGATACAACTTACCTGATACACGGCCTGAGTTCTTCAGGCAGATTACGGTTAATTTGCGGCAAAACGGCTCAAGTTGCGTGATGTTTTCAGAAGGATCGTGTAACGGTGCAAAAAGAAAGCCAAGTTCAAGAAGGTTTGCGGAAGGACGGCTAAGGTCAACAGAGCGATGCCCAACTCACCTCCCCCATGAAGGACGAGGTGCAAGAAAGCAGGCTTTGGACTGGGAAGATAGAGCTATGGAAATCAGAAAATATGCTAATTTGCAAACGAATTGCTAATTAATTTCGCCAGTTCAAAACGTAGTTACTAAGAGCTGTCTAAGTTGGCGGCTCTTTTTGTGACTGGATGCATCAATTAAAATAGGATGAATGAGAAATCGAGAAGGATTAAATCGATTCATTCTCGCCCTGACGGATATACCGTCCACGACAAGCGCTCCCGCACCTTCGCCACGGAATTGGGCGATATAACCTGATTCTGCCCCGTTTTCGTTGACAGGTCCTATGCCGCTCGCGGGCGGCTCTCTTCCATGTGCGCCCGCTCGAACTCGTCGGGGCTCATCCACCCGAGCGCAGAGTGGATGCGGGCCCTGTTGTAGAAGCGCTCGATGTACTCGAATATCTCGATGGCAGCCTCGTCGCGGGTGGCGAAGGTGCGGGCGTGCACGCACTCGCTCTTGACGATGCCCTTGAGCGACTCGGTCACCGCGTTGTCCCACGGGCTGGCCACCGACCCCATCGACGGCCGGATTCCGTGGCGGCGCATGGTGGCGCCCAGCAGCAGCGACATGTACTGCGCCCCGTGGTCGCTGTGGTGCACGCAGCCGGCGGGCGGCCGCCTGCGCTCGATGGCCATCTTGAGTGCGTCGTCGGCCAGCGCGGCGTCGATCCTCGGCCCCATCGACCAGCCGACGATCCTCTTCGACCACACGTCCATCACCACCGCCAGGCAGGGCCGGCCCTGGTGCGTGCGAACGTAGGTGATGTCGGCGAACCACGCCTCGTCGGGGCCGGCGGCGGAGAAGTCGCGCCGCACCAGGTCCGGGGCGCCGGCGGCGCGGGCCACCCGCCTCTCGCCGGACGGCCTTCTAGCGTTGCCTCTGGTCACGCCGCGCCACCCGTTCTCGCGCATGATGCGCGCCACGCGCTTGCGAGACGTGCGCCCGCGCCCGCGCCAGGCGCAGTGGCCCTGGCGGGTGACGCCGAGCGCCGAGCACAAAAGCGACACCCTGTAGCGGGCCGAGAACTCGGCGATGAACTCGAACTTCGCCTTCTTCACAGCTCCCTGCTCGCGAAGAAGGCGCTCGCTTTTAAAAGGATCTCGTTCTCCTTGCGAAACCGCTCGTTCTCGCGGCGCAGGCGCCTGAGCTCCTCCTCGGCCTGGAAAGGGTTGTCCGCCTGCGGCAGGCTGCCGGCGCGCTCCTTCTTCACTCAGTCGGCCACGCTGCCGGCGCCCGCACCCCAGCTCCCTGGCTATCTCGGCGTAGGTGCCGCCCCGCGCGTGGTAAAGGTCCACCGCCCTCTTCTTGAACTCGGCGGTGTACTTCGGGCACTTGACCATCATGGTCGTGCCTCCTCTCTCCCGCTCCGGCCATGATGCCGAATCGGAGGTCGATGTGTCAACAGAACCGGGGCAGAATCAGATCGCCCTGGGGGAGTCGAACTGGAGGATCCAGAAGGCGACTTCCGCAGACGAGTAGCCGAACCTCTGCGAGCGGATCTCGCCTGTCAGGGAATCTAAGGCGACGGCCGTGATGGAACGGGCGTGGACATCGAGGCCGATTGAGGTAACATGGTTCATGGTGAGCCCCTCTCGTATTTGTGGCAACCTGGGAAGAACTGCCGGTTGTATGGACGCGACCATTATCAGCCCAAAGATCCACGGTCATATGAGAAGACGATATTAAGCAGGGGCTCACAATGTTCTACTCATATCGTCTTGGGGGATTCATGAACATTGAGCATATCCGAGAGTTTTTAACTCTATCAGAAACACTGAGCTTCACCAAAACAGCGAGTCTGCATTACCTGACTCAACCAGTTCTGAGCCGGCACATTCGTGCGCTCGAAGAGGAATTGGGCATGATGCTTTTTGAGCGCTCAACGCATCAGGTGGTACTCACCCATAACGGCCAGTACGCCTATTCAAAGTTCAGCAGGCTGATCGATTGCTTCGACGAGGTGTTGCACGATATCAGAATTCACAGCGAGGCGACGACGGCATCATTGAATTTCGGGATCATCCACTACGGAATAAATAACTATCTCGAACGATTTATCACTGCCGTGGATCAGGTGAGACCGGGCACCGAGGTCAGCGTTCTCCCTTTACATGCGAACGATATCATCACTGCGCTTTTTGCGAACGAGATTGATGCGGGACTGACTGTTGGGCCTGCTATTTCAGACTTCGATAGCTTGGATTCCTTCAAAGTTGCCGATGAGGCAATGTTGTTGATGGTGCCAAACGCAAGCGAAATGGCAAATTCTGCTGAAGTCTCGTTAGCCGATTTGCGAGATTGTCGCGTCGTACTCGCAAAACGCGAGTCATGGCAAAAAGAGATATTCATTGGGGCTTTTGAATCAGCTGGATACAGTTTTACCGGCACGGAAATCTTAGGGGCCGAGCAGATTGAGGTACTCCCTCAGGCTTTGATTCGCTACGACGGAGTAGCTCTTGTTCCAGCACATATCGGCACGATGGGATCGAATCAAGTTAAGCTCGTTCCCGTGAAAGAGAATCCGAGTGTCTCCATCTGCTGTGTTTTCCGACGGGACAATAGAAACTCGAGTCTATTGAGACGCCTGCGCGACGCACTGAAGCAATAAATCACTGGTTTGACCTCGTATTATTTTTCTTTTGCATCATGATGCCTTTATTCGTATTTCAATTTCGACATTAACGAGCATAGTCTAATCTCCGTCCCCGAAAACTAGTCCTCCGTAGGACGATCACGAATGAAGGAGAAGGATTATGCCGCACAAGCCACAAAACAGTATTTCGAGACGAACGTTCATAGGTGGAGCTTCCTTGACTGGTATCTCCACGCTAGCGCTGGGAAGCCTTATAGGCTGTCAGCCTAGCGCTATGCCCGCTACCGGTTCAGGCGCTGACGGCCCATCTGGCACATCAGACGGTACTTCAAAGGCATCTGTCTGGGATATTGAGCCCTTGGGAGAGCCTGCGGAAACAATCACTACTAAGCTATGCATCGTAGGCGCGGGAGGCACTGGCTTATCGGCTGGCATCCAGGCTCGCCAGCTCGGGCTAGAGGATATTCTGGTGATTGAAAAGCAGCCGATGACCGGAGGATCGTTTATCGGATCCGAGGGTCTTTTCGCTGTAGGCTCTCATTACCAACTCGAAGCAGGAGCCCATGCCACCTCTGCAGAGCTCATCGCCCAGTGCATGAATTACCACCATTGGGTTCCAGATTATGCCCTTTACCGAACCTTCTTCGACAAGACCGCTAGCACTATTGATTGGCTGGAGGATCTAGGAGTCGAGTTCAGTCACGTCCAGGCGCTAGGCGACTCATATCCAACCTGGCATATCTACAAAGGCTCCAAACACCCAGGCGTGGAGTTCATGGAGTCAATGGCAGCGGCCGCCAAAAAAGTCGACTTGCAGATTGAATGCAATCTTGGCGGAAAGCAAATTATCTTGGACGATGACGGGAAAGTCGCAGGGCTACTAGCGGTTAGAGACGACGGCACCGTTATCAAGATCGAATGTCAAGCCGTAATCCTTGGCACAGGTGGCTATGCCAACAATGTCGAGCTGACATCGTATTTAACAGGAAATCCCCCGGACTTCTTCAATGTTGCAGGGACCCCGGGCCGCGATGCCGACGGTATCAAAATGGGATATGCTGCTGGTGGGGCGCTAGCTAAAAGCCCTGGAACTATCCAGGTAACTGGGCCTGCATGTCGTGGCTCAAAATGGGGAAAACCGGTTGTAGCCGTGACTCTGCAACCACTTTTGTGGGTTAACCAGGATGCTCAGCGTTATATCGGAGAGGATATGACGCTAAAGAATTTCACCTTCTCTGGCACGGCTATGCTTAACCAGCGAAAAGTATACGCGATATGCGACCAAGCCATGATTGATCGCTATGTCACAGGAGAAGGGCTTCAGGTTCCTGTAGGCGTATATGCGCTAGCTGGGGAGAAACTTGACGGTATCGACGATCCTGATCTTGATTTTTATGCCGAAGTTGAGAGCCTCATGGATTACAGCGTATTCACCGCCGCCACAGCTGAGGAGCTGGCTGAGAAAATTGGCCTCGACCCTCAGGCATTGGCCGAAACTATTCGCACTTACAATTCCTACTGCGAAACTGGAGTCGACCTGGATTTCGGCAAGGTTGCTGATCAGCTTGTCCCCGTTTTAGAGGCAAACGGCCCACTTTATGCGTTCGATTGCCAAGACAACTACCCCACAACTTGCGGCGGACTGAAAGTTACCACCAAAGTCGAAGTCGTAGATAAGGACGGCAAAATCATCCCTGGCCTCTATGCTGGAGGGTGCGATACAGGTGGATTCTTCGGAGACGCCTATGACGTAGGAATTGCTGCAGGCTCAACAGCTTCTTGGGCTATCAACTCTGGGCGCATTGCCGCTGAATCTGCCGTCGAGTACTTAGCGTAATAGCACGCCAAACCGCCCTCCTTAGCCCGCCAGTTTGAACTGGCGGGCTTTTGGCTGTTGGCAACTGACGATATTCTATTCGCGAACGACTCGACGCATTGGGGATCGCTACTCTGGTCGTGAACCCAATGAAGCGAAGCCAGCTGGTCGAGTCGGTCCTCATCGCCACCGACGGCACCTACTCCTTCACCGACGTCATTCCCTACGGGGATTAGCGCTGCAATCAGGTGACAGAGCCACAACCCGATAGGGGATGGTTTGTTGTGTGATATTCTTATTCAAGATGAATAAGAATAGGAAAAGGTGAGCCATGAACAAAGAGGAACCAATAAAGACGCTTATGTCGATTGACGGAGAAGTTGGACTTACCCTTAGCCCGGAAGCTGAAAAGCCTCGGGCTTCGGCGCTCTCTTTGCGACGTTATCGAGAGATGGTTAGCGCATACGAGGAACTTCGCGAAAGGTACGGTCGATGAATCTTACGTTCAAAGGGTTTCTACGCCTGTATTGTCGTGAGCTGACGGGATTGCAAACCGACAATCTCAAGCGCTTGCGTGATGCTGTGGCATCGGATGCTCCGGCTGCGGCCGAGGCGCTCATGGTGTTCGCGGCGATTCAGGGAAAAGCCCGCTACCTGCTGGAACTGAGTCACGGAACGTGGATGGAAGCTGGCTATGCGCAGGTCATAGGTTCATTGGCCGATTCTGCGCGAATCGAGGATTACCTGCGGTCAAGCTCGGCGCCCGAGCGCTATCGAAAAGTCTGGAGAGCCTTCGAGGCGAAACGCGATGCGATTGTGGCTGATAGGCGCGTGTCCGAGCTCATGAGAGGGAAGACCCGTGCGGCGATGAGGGAGAAGGGGATAAGCAGCTATCGGCTTTGCGAAGACCTGGGGTTGAACAAAGGTAATGTGTATGCCTATCTTAACCAGGGAGATGTGACCAAAGTGAGCCGCGCTACAGCGCGACGAATCATGGAGTACGCCTGTGCTGTCTGATTGGATGGGAAAGATAAGAGGCAAGGCGTCAAAGCGCCAGAGTTTTCCGACGATGTTCGGGGAGGCGGCGGTGTATGCGATGCCTGCGGAGGACGGGTCGCTTGTGCGCATGCTGAATGTGGGCGGGGTGCTGCAGTCGGCGACCTATCTGGACGAGCGCTGGGCAACGTGCCCCTTTGCGTACCTGCGATCCTTCGATCACCTCTTCGAGGCGGCGCTTCCCGAGGCGCCGGATCCGCTGATCGTAAACCGTGTGCTCATGCTCGGCGGCGCCGGGTTCGCCTATCCCAAGCAGCTGCTGCTGGAGCATCCGGGCGTTGCTCTGGACGTGGTGGAAATCGACCCGGCCATGGTGCAGATCGCCCGGGAGCGCTTCTTTCTCGACCGCTTGGAGGCGCAACTGGCCGACGAGGGACGCGCCGACGATCTGCGCATCTTCGTGGAAGATGGCGAGGCGTTCTTGCGGCGGCCAGACGGCGGCTCCTACGATGTCATCATCAACGACGTTTTCGTCGGGCGCGAGGCGGCGCCGTTTTTCTCTAGCGACGAGGGCATCGCCTGCGCCCACGCGCGCTTGACGCCGGGTGGCCTGCTTATGGCCAACTGCGTCGTGGAATACACCGGCGACGCCATGTACCGCCTCTTCTCCAAGGTGGAGCGCCTACGCGGCCACTTTGCCAACGTGTACGTCATCGACGCCTCCGACGACGAATTCGGCGGCGCCGACAACTACCTCCTCATAGCCACCGACGGCTTCTATCCCTTTACGGGGGTTATTCCCTATGGGGATTAGAGCTTTTTGCTTCCTGGACAGCTTAAGCCATCGCGAGATCTTTGGCTACGAGGGCCCGCAAGTAATCTGATCGGGAGGAACCTAAAGCGGCGGCGCGTTCGTCCATGGCGGCGATGACCGAAGGCGTTTCCTTGAAGGTTACAGGTTTCATAGTCTCGCCGAACGCGGCTGGGCGTCCGCGGCCAGGTGCACCGTATTCGGAGCGGTCCCAGGTGCCGTTCTCAAAGCTGGCGGCAACTTCGTCTAGTTGCTCTTCGGTCATCCCCAAAAGCTCGTTGATGTGATCGCGTTCCATGGGGCTACCTCCTAACTAGCTTAAGTTCGATGAGCGTTTTTCGAGAAGGTGGCGTCATGGCGTGGAAGATGATCCAACGCCCATCGCGTGCTTTTTGCGCCACCTAGCGATTATGGCCCTATTGGGCTCCTAGGGCTAGGAAGTTCATCACGAGCGACACCATGGCCTCTTTCTCACCAGGCCGCGACTCGGCAATCATAATGGTGGTGGCCACGAGTGCGTCATCGCCGATGAGCTTGCGGCCATCCTCGTACAGAAGGCCGTTGCGGTCGAGGAAGTACAAAAAGAGGCTGGCGGCGATGCGCTTGTTTCCATCGTGGAACGAGTGGTTCTTCACAACAAAGTACAACAGGTTCGCTGCCTTCTCCTGCACGGAGGGATATATCTCCTGACATCCGAAGGACTGGTAGATGGCCGCGATGCTGCTGTGGAACGAGTCGTCCTTCTCTACGCCGAAGATGTCGCTCTCGCCTGCGAAGCGCAGGCTGCCGATGAGGTCGCGGCACTCCTCGTAAGACAGCACGTACACACCCTTCGACCCATCGGGGCGGGCGAGGCGCTGGTGGTCGTAGTCGTCCAGAAGGTCGAGGGCGGGTGCATAGCTTTTCACGATCTCTAGAATCTGCGCGGCGCCGATCTCCTGCGGGAGGCGCTCCATGACTGAGATGACCTGAGCGAGCTGCGCCAGGCGCTTCTCGTTCTCGGCGCGGCCCTCGACGATATAACGACGCAGGACGTCGGTGGCCCAGCGGCGGAATTCAACGCCGCGTTGGGACTTTACGCGATAACCGACTGAGATGATGACATCGAGGTTGTAGTATTCGACCTGGTACGATTTGCCATCAGAAGCAGTTGTCGCAAATTTTGCGACAACTGGTTTCGGCGAGTCTTCCAATTCCTCCTTAAGCGCGTTGGCGATATGCTTGCCAATGGTTTTGATATCGCGGTCGAACAGAAGGGACATCTGCGAGCGATTGAGCCAGATTTCATCCTTTCCGGCGTCAACCGCGACATCCAATCTCACCTCCCCATCGGCGGATTCGAAAAGGACGATGCTCGATGTGCTGGCTGCTTCAGACATGCTCAAGTCTCCTTCCTACGTAAAAAATGGATAGAAGACGCTCAGCAAATAGGCGAGAATTGCGCGAAACATGCTGTAAGAAAGAGCGTTGCTATCAAGATAGCACAAACATCACAGCATAGCTTCCACAAAGTCAGGAATTGAGCAATACCAGCGCGTGCTGCTACCTTGCGAGAGCCGCCTCTTAGCTCCCGAGGCGGCAGGCGAGGTCGGCGCGGCGGTTGATGCCGAGCTTTCGGTAGAGGTTGCGTGCGTGGGTCTTCACGGTATTGGGCGAGACGACGAGCTCCTCGGCGATCTGCGGCGCCGTACGCCCTTCCACGAGGAGGCGTAGCACGTCCTCTTCGCGGCGGGTGAGGTCATAGGTGCGGGCGGCCTTGGCGCAGAGGGTTTGGATGTCGGGCTCTTTTGCCGCTTCCGGGTCAGCCAGCTGCGAGTCAGCGTCGGCGCTGTTCTTTGCCGACCCTCTTTCTGCGGCTGAGGTGCTCTTTGGTTCGTGCTGCTTTTGTGGAAGGTGGGCGGCGGGTGCAACAAAACGAGTTCCCGAAACGTCTAGTAGGTAGAGAGCCGAAACGGCACGAGGGCGAGGAGGTCGACGTGCACAAGTTGAGCGATATTATGGTCGTTATGGGGCTAGCCGTCGTGTTCGTGGGCATTGCGATGTTCATCGCCTGCTGGGGGTAGGCCGCCGGTCGTTCGAAATCGCGCCATAAAACCAATTGGGAGAGCGCTGATTCCCGTAACCGCTGCATAACGAGGGCTTATCGGGTTGGCAGACGTTGCGTCAGCTGGTCATGGTTTCACGCGGAGCCACCTTACACTGGATGCTGAGAAGCATGCGTTCAGAGCAAAGGAGGCCGGCCATGGGAGACGAGAAGCGCGAGCCCCGCCGGGAGGCAGAGCGCCTGGAAGATGCCGCCCGCAAAGCCGAGACCGATCTGCGGGACGACCTCAAGAAAGCCGTGGAATTCGAGAAGGCCGACCTGTCCGAGACCCATCGCGAATGGCACGACCAGCTGCACAACGACCGCGCCGAGCTGGCGGCCGATATTGCCCGCGACAAGGAGAAGGTCCGCGAAACTCTCGATGACGCGCGCCATCCCGAACGCATCGCTCGGGCGGCCGAGGAAAAGCTCGCCCATGTCGCCGACGAGGCCCGCGACGTTGCGCACGTCGTGGAGCATCCGAGCGTCGTCATCGGCGACGTCAAGGGGGCCGTGGCCGAGAAGAAGCATGCCCTCGACGAGACCGCAGCTACCATCGCTGCCGAGTTCACGAGCCCCGCCGACAAGAAGCGCCTGCCCGTGGTTCTGCGTGTGTTCGGCGTGCTGCTCATAATTGGTTCGGGCGTCGCGCTGCCGGTCATCGCAAAGACCATTTACCAGGCCGTGACCCTGTTCGAATCCGGGGCTATGCGCGGCGAAGGCCTCTCTACGATTGTGGTGACCTTTGTGAACTTGGCCGTGCTGGTGGTCCTCGCCATCACGCTCATCGTGTTCGGCGTGCGCCTCATCCGCAACCAGCGGCGCTGGGCGGCGCTGCTCTCCTACGGGCTGTACGTGCTCCTTCTGGCGGGCGCCCTGTGCTCCATTATGCTGACGGGCGTCAGCTATGAGCTCATTCCCTACGGCATCGGTTTCGCGGTCACCGTGGCCCTGCAAAGCTACCTGGATCCTTCGCTGCTTGAGGAACGCCGTGCCCATCGCAAGGCACGCGAGGCCGAAGAGCATGCGGAAGGGGAGGCTGGCACGCTCGGCCGCGACCCGTCGGGCAAGGGCTACATCACGCTGAACTTCTTCAACCTGTTCTGGATCTTCGTCGTGGCCAGCGTGCTGGGGCTGCTCATGGAGGAGATCGTCCACTTCCTGTTCGTGGTGCCGGGCCAGTGGCAGGACCGAGCGGGACTTCTGTTCGGGCCGTTCTCGCCCATCTACGGCTGCGGCGCGGTGCTCATGACCATATTCCTCAATCGCTTCCACAAGAGCAACTGGCTTGTCATCTTCCTCGTGGCGGCCGTCATCGGCGGCGCCTTCGAGGCCTTCGTGAGCCTGTTCATGCAGTACGCGTTCGGCGCGGTGGCCTGGGATTACTCCAACATGCCCGGCTCGCTGTTCGGCGGCCGCACGTGTCTTCCGTTCATGGCCTGCTGGGGTCTGCTCGGCGTGGTGTGGATCAAGCTGCTGCTGCCGTTCATGCTGCGGCTCGTAAACCTCATTCCGTGGAACTGGCGCTACGGGCTGACCGTGGTGGCCGCCGTGTTCATGCTGGCCGATGCCGTGATGACCCTGCAGGCCCTGGACTGCTGGTACGAGCGCCTCTCCGGCGACAAAGTGGACACGCCCATCCAGCAGTTCTACGACCACGAG
>OLOZ01001779.1_pt1 | contig 13811 bp, 10 predicted proteins | sample 1673021 | NCBI WGS metagenome assembly OLOZ01 (sample SAMEA3136747, study PRJEB25190) | human gut metagenome | biome: human gut; feature: human-associated habitat; material: faeces | place: Austria | collected 2013
CATGCTCCTCAGTCGCTTTAAGCGACAAGGCTAAATATCGGCGGATACGCCTGTAGCTTAGGATATGCACAGTCATGCGCTTTTTCCATGCCAGATATGGCAGGTTCCCACACTGCAGGTAATCCGCTGTATATCTGCCTGTGTTTATGCTGCTCTTAAGAGTTCCATTTCTGAAAATAGTTCTCTTAAGTCCGCATATACACATGAGATCCTACGCTTTACTGAAGGGACTTTTGCCTCCAGCAAAGACCTTTCCGTTGCCGGAAGGGGTTTTAAGAGTTCCCGGATAAAATATCTTGCTCCAATATTATAGGACGCCGAAAGATCACAGTTATATCTTTTTCCATTCTGGAATGTACATAAACTGTGATTGCCTGGATCACGGACAACTGTTCCCGACCCATCACAGGCAAGCCTGCTGGTATTCCATGCACAGATCCTGGATATCCGCATCCCTCTGCGATGCGCCTGATGTTCACATCTTATCTGGATATCCCTTTTTCTCCACAAATGCAGCTTCTGTTTCTTTCTTCCGGATATCTTTCCTTTTGTTTCCAGATACTCAAACACGATCACATCCGCGTGGTTTTCTTCCGCATATCCTGCAACTGCTCCTGCGATCTTTCTTCCAAGTTCTGTGTTAAGACGCTTCGCATAAGCCCATCTGCTTTTCACCTGTACAGGACCATGTTCCCGCTGGAACCTGCGTATCCGTCCCAGCACACGGTACATCCGGTCTTTTTCACTGGGAAAATCAATAAATTTTCTTCCCAGGACAGTTCCATCTGACCGCATAATAGTGCAGACTGCATCCGTATTGATCCCTAAATCCACACTGCAGATGATCTGTTCTTTTACAGGTGCCTTTGTAAGCGGCACCTCTTCTGTATAAGAAAAACGCAGGAAGTATTTACGATGCCTTTTTTCCAGCACGGGAGCTGCTGTTCTTTTTCCCGCCCAGTATTTCCTCAGATATTCCATATCTGTATGGCTGAGACTGACCCGGAACCATTTCCAGTCATGGCCGTCATAAAGTTTCAGGTACGCTCCATCTTTTTCCTCCGTATCTTCACGGTACATCACATCACGGTAAAATACCGGCATAGCATGATTACCACACACCAGCTTCGGCGTGCCGCCTTTCTTATCCATTTTTTTCCACAGTTCCAGCCTCGTCTTATATGAGGATACGCTTCCCAAGGCATGCTGGATAGCTGCCCTTCTGAGATAAGAAGGCATCTTTGGAAATCGCAGGTCAAAATCAAACCTTGCCTGATTCTTTTTTGTGGTATGCACCAGATGTTCTGCAGTATTGAAACGTTTTTTAGGTTCCGTGATCACTGCCAGTTCATCCCATGCCTGGGCATAGATCTCAATCAGGCAGCTGACCGCAGTGCGATAAATATCCAGTGTCTGGCGGATCGGAATATTCTGTTTTCGCAATCCTACGCCATAACTGGATACTGTCCTCATCTTTTCTCCTCTTTCTTACAAATATAAAAACGTGTTCATTCAGATTACTGTTTTTCTTTTTGCCCTTCGATGTAAGAACATACCTGTTCCCTGCTCCTGTCACTTACCGTCACTGCACAATAAGATGGATTCCACAGATGCCCTCCCCAAAGCTCCTTCTTCAGTTCTGGATGCACAAGAAACATCTGCCTGGCAATGTTCCCCTTCATGATCTTGATCATATCCGAGATATAAAACTGTGGTCTGCAATCTACAAGCAGATGGATATGATCCGGCATAACCTCCATTGCCAGAATCTGAAATTTATATTCTTCTGCAAGGTCACAGAGCATTTCTTTGCATTCTGCATCAATACCATCTTTTAAAACTTTTTTCCGATATTTTGTACACCATACCAGATGGTACTGCAGTGAATACACATATCCTCTACCATATGAAAGTCCATTATTATTGATATTAAATATATTTTTCTCCATGTTTTTATTATACCATACGCAAGAAGAGTTTACAAACATTTGTTCTGTTCATTTTCAAAAATAGTGCGTCTAACTCATCACTACTGAAGTAACGAGAATGCGACGCACAGTTATTCAATAATCTTCGTAGTTTCTCAGAATCCTCACCTATTATATGCGCCGACTCCTCGTATCTCATTACATAAAACGGAAGTAACATCAGTAAATTCTTCTCAAAAATGCTATCCTTTGTATAACGCTCCACCTTCACCGTCGGAACACGATATACACACACCTGCCCATCCGGAAGCAGCAGCTCCACTTCCTCAACATCCGGCGTATTCTTCGTAGATCTTAAATAAATTACACATGATCTCGGAAACTCCACATAAAACTTCCGTCCTACTCTCCGCCTACTCTCCAAAGCAATCGCAAAATCATACTCAAACATTCGGATCGCCATCGTAATATCATCCGTACTCTGACACTCAATATGATACACCTTATCCCCGATCAAAAGCTGGGCATCCGTGATCAGTTCCCCGTCCTCCAGCTGATGCTCATTCCGAAGATGCACGATCTTCACATCCTTCGGATATGAGGTATGAAACACCTCGTTGATAAGCGGAACGAGCAGGTAAGTCATCTTCTCCACCATTGTCCGGAAAACATCGTCAAATATAGTATTGTTATTCATTAACACTCCTACTGATATATAAATTATACCACACAAAGAAAACATAAAACCCCATAAAACGGATTTTCATAACCTTCACAGTAACAAAAAATGGAAAACGCTTCAGAACCCGAAGCTCCAAGAATGTCCATACAGACAAAAGATCTTATAAGATATACCAACCATACCATACACCAGAAAAAAAATCACGCAAAACCCATCCAAAAATTCCACCACAATTCGACACACTCCCAGTCGACAACGAAGCGCCTCGACACACTCCCAGCCGACAACGAAGCACCTCGACACACTCCCAGCCGACAGCGAAGCACCTCGACACACTCCCAGCCGACAACGAAGCGCCTCGACACACTCCCAGCCGACAGCGAAGCGCCTCGGCCCACCCCCTTCCCATCAAACCCCAAGGAAACTCAGCCTTTCCTCCACGCCGTCCAGCGCAGCGCTGACGGCTCATCCAACTCCCGCCCAGCCACCCTAGCCCTACCGCCTTGAACCTCACAGCCCGAGCCGGGGATGCTGTCTGGTCTGCCTCTGCAGGAGGGGAGCTGATTCTTGGCTGGCGGAAATCTGCGTTGTTTTTCAAAAGTCCGCTGTCTGAGCGGCTGCAAGACGCGAGTTCGGACTTTTGGAAAACGCTTTTAGCAGATTCCCGGCAGCCTAGAAGCCAGCCCCCGACGAAGCCGCAGACCAGACAGCATCCCCGGCTCGGGCGTACGTTCACCCCCACCACCCTCTTCCCACAAAAATAAAAATCTGCTATAATACAACCACACAACAAAAATCAAAAATAACAAAGCGAACAATCACCAATCAATCGCATTCAAAATCCAAAGAAAGACAAGGTAAAACATAAATGAAATTTCCACCCAACATCAAAATCCCCGACTCCCTCAAAGGAGTCTTCAAAAAAAGCTCCACCCCGGATCCCCTCAGAGAAACCCGGCGCAACCCCAAGGACAACATCCCCCTGAACTTCCGCGAACGCAGCAATGCCCGCGTAAGTCTTATGGCATCCGTCATCGTCCTTGCGATCCTGGTCCTCTTCTTCAATCAGCTGGACTACCGCCTCATCCGCAAACCAGCTATAGACGCCCAGAAAAAAGCCACGGCAGTCAAAGCCAAGGCTGATCAGGAAGCAGCCGACACCACTGCCGAAACTACCACTGCCTCCGTCATCGCAGTAGGCGACAACCTCTATCACCAGAGTCTCATCGACGCAGGCGCATCCTCTGACGGCAACTGGAACTACGACAAGATCTACACCCACATCCAGGACGCCATCAAGGACGCAGACATCAAAATGATCGATCAGGAAACCGTCTTCACAACCGACCATGACAGCGTAAGCTCCTACCCATCCTTTGCAACACCCACAGAAGTAGGAGACGCCATTATAAAAGCAGGATTCAACGTAGTAGAATCCGCCAACAACCACATCGATGACTTCGGAGAAGGCTTCCTCACAGACACACTGAACTTCTGGAAAACCAAATATCCGGATGTCACACTTCTGGGGATCCACGACTCCCAGGAAGATGCCGACACCGTCAAGATCCGTGAAGTAAACGGTATCAAGATCGCATTTCTGGATTACACCTACGGCACAAACGTAGGCGGCATTGAAGGAAAAGACTACATGATCGACATGATCCGCAAAGACAAGATCACAGCCATGATCCAGAAAGCAAAACAGCAGGCCGACTGCATCATCTTTGTAGCACACTGGGGTACCGAAGACGAAACCATGCCAAACGAATACGAAAAACAGTGGGCAGCCTACCTTATGGAGCAGGGCGTAAATGTCATCATCGGCGGACATCCACATGTACTCCAGCCATATGGCCGCCTTACTGATGGCAAAGGCAATGAAACTGTAGTCTTCTACTCTCTGGGAAATTTCGTATCCACCCAGCAGAAGCTGGAAGAACTTCTCGGCGGAATGGCAAAATTCACCATTCAGAAAACCGTACAGGACGGCAAGACCTCAATTGAGATCCTGACCCCTACAGTGGAACCTCTGGTCATGCATTACAACAGCGATGCCGGTGAATTCGGACCATATATGCTTTCCGATTACACAGAAGAACTTGCATCTCAGAACGGTGTACAGTCATACATTGGCTCCGGTGTATTCACTCTTGACAACCTGAAAAAGAAGTTCAACGAGATCATGTCCATGAATGTCACTCCATCCACAGGAACCAACCTCCTGGATGTGACCATTGACACAGACCTGAACATGATCGATGCATCCGGAAATGTCGTAGAAGATACCGACTCCATCACAGCAGAAAAATATTACGCAGATAAAGGCATTGACATCACTTCCGAAGACTTTAACTCTGCTGATAATAACTCAGGCAGCACAGACGACTCCTCGGATGACGGTTCCTACGACGACAGTTACTCTGACGATGGTTCCTACGACGACGGTTCCTACGATGATGGTTCCTACGACGACGGTTCCTACGACGACGGTTCCTACGATGATGGTTCCTACGATGATGGTTCCTACGATGATGGTTCCTACGATGATAGCGAAGAATAGCGATAACTTTTCGTAACCAGTTTATACCCAGATCCATAAAATACCGGAGATCCGGCACCTCTGAAGCCAACACTTCAAAGGTACACAGATCTCCGGTATTTTTATTTTATCTTTTATATTTTCTTTCAAAGATTTCGCTATACAGAATATCAGTATGTAAATATACCAACTCCATAAGCTTCCAACGGATATGCAAAAGAAAATTCCCGGTTGTCACAATTTTTCTTTTCGGCTTTAAATACCTTGCCCTTCGGAAGAAGCCCCTGCTCATCCATGATCAGCTTGTACTGTTTTTTCTTCGGAACGCCTACACGGTAATCCGGACGTGCTACCGGTGTAAAGTTGCATACTATCAGGATATTATTACGTCTTGTAGGAGATTTTCTCACAAAGCTGAAGATACTTCTGTCGCCATCGTTGGCATTGATCCACTCAAATGCAGATGGATCATTATCTGCACCGTAAAGTGCCGGATATTTGCGGTAGATATGCAGAAGATCACTGACATACTGCTGCAGCTTCTGATGATTTTCCTCGCCAAGAAGATACCAGTCAAGCTCTCTGGCCTCACTCCACTCACGCAGCTGTCCGAAATCCTGTCCCATAAACAGAAGCTTCTTACCCGGATGCCCGAACATAAAAGTATATCCGGCCTTCAGGTTCTTGAATTTATCATCCAGCTCTCCTGGCATCTTCTCCAGCATAGAACACTTCAGATGTACTACCTCATCATGAGACAGAACCAGAACATATTTCTCACTGTATGCATAAGTCATAGAAAATGTCATCTTATTATGATTAAATTTACGGAAATATGGATCTAGCTTCATGTATTCCAGGAAGTCGTTCATCCAGCCCATATTCCACTTCAGAGAGAATCCAAGCCCGTCGTCTTCTGCCTTACCTGTTACCATCGGCCATGCGGTAGATTCCTCTGCGATCATGACAGTTCCATGATTTCTTCCGAGAACAACGGTATTCAGATGCTTAAAAAATTCAATAGCCTCCAGATTCTTGTTTCCGCCGTATTTATTGGCGATCCACTCACCGTCTTTCTTACCGTAATCCAGGTAGAGCATGGATGCAACCGCATCTACACGAAGACCATCAACGTGGCATTCCTCTACCCAGTAAAGAGCGTTTGCGATCAGGAAATTCTTCACCTCCGGACGTCCGTAATTGTAGATCTTGGTTCCCCAATCCGGATGCTCACCCTGTCTCGGATCTGCATGCTCATATACAGCAGTTCCGTCAAAGTTAACCAGTCCGTGTGCATCCTTCGGAAAATGTGCCGGTACCCAGTCAAGAATGATACCGATCTTCTGACGGTGAAGATAATCCACCAGATATTTGAAATCCTGCGGTGTTCCGTAGCGGGAAGTCGGTGCGTAATAGCCGGTTACCTGATAGCCCCAGGAACCGTCAAAAGGATGCTCTGCGATACCCATAAGCTCCACATGGGTGTATCCCATTTTTTTGACATACTGTGCAAGCTTCGGCGCCAGTTCTCTGTAGGAATAGAAACCATCCTCATCCTCTGCTGTCTGCGGATGCTTCATCCAGGAACCCGGATGCACCTCATAGATAGACATGGCACTTGTGTCCGGATCAAAGTTCTCGCGATTTTTCATCCAGGTATCATCTTTCCATTTATAGTTGGTGATATCTGTAATACGAGAGGCTGTTCCGGGACGCATTTCAGCGGCATTGGCATATGGATCTGCCTTATAAAGCTCCTCACCATGTGCACCTGTAATGTAAAATTTATACAGCTGTCCGATCTTCGCTCCCGGTACAAATGTCTCATAAACGCCAATGGGTCCAACTTTTTTCATGGGATTCTTCTCCGTATCCCATTCGTTGAATTCACCTATAACAGAAACCGCCTGTGCATTAGGTGCCCACACTGCAAAATAAACCCCTTTTTTCCGGTTCTGCGTATCTGGATGTGCTCCCATCTTCCTGTAAATATCATAATTCGTGCCCTGACCAAACAGATACTGGTCAAGCTCCGTAAATTGTAATTTCTTTCCCATTTTCAGGTACCTCCCTTTATAGTTCTGCCACCGTCCATTCCCCAATTTTAAGTGGAGTTTTTTATTCTATAATTATACCAATCCCCATATTTTCAGTCAAGGAAAAACCCTCTCCGGCTAATATGTGTCTATTATCCGACAGTGTCAGATAAAGTCAAAAAAGAGACCTGAATGACGCACATTTTGTCATTCAGGTCTCTCCTGTCATTTTTTAATATTCTTCGCTTCCATCGTCATAAGATTCGTCGTAGGAACCATCATCATAGCTTCCATCATCGGAAGATCCATCCGAATAATCACTTTCGTCAGAGCCATCGGAATAGTCCCCTTCATCGGAAGATCCGTCACTGACATCAGATCCGTCAGAAGAATCGCTTCCATCGGAGCCATCCTCTGAGGAATCCTCTGAATCGCTGGAATTTCCTGCATATCCTGCAACACGACCAGCCTGAAGAGAGCTGTCCCAGAAGTCAGAATAGGAAGCACTCTGTAACGTAACATCCTTCGCTTCTGCAAGCTCGCTGACTGTTACAAGCTTATATCCCTGGTCGATCAGTGCCGGGATCAGCTTCTCTGTGGCACACTTCACAGATGGTTCATGAATATCATGCATCAGGATGATAGAACCATCTCCCAGTGAGGAATCATTCATGATCTGGTTATAATCTGCATCCGCATCCATCAGCTTCCAGTCCAGAGAATCCGTAGACCACATGAAGAAAGGCTTGCCAACTGCACTCATCTGCTCATCTGTGATCGCGCCATACGGTGCACGACATACCGTTGATGCCTGCCCACAGGCTTTTACCAGTGCATCATCCGTCTTCTGGAACTCCTGCATAACAGAATCCAGATCCATATTTGGCAGCGTCTGTTCCGGATGATCCCAAGTATGGTTACCGATCTCGCAGCCAAGCTTTACCATTCGCTGTATGGTAGATTCACGGCCCTCCACATTCTGTCCCAGCATAAAGAACGTAACATGGATATTGTATTTCTCAACAGTATCAAGAAGTGTCTCTGTATACTCTCCAGGACCATCATCAAAGGTCAGAGCGATCATCGGGCGCTTCTTGGAAGGATCATAAGAGCCATCCTCATTAAAATAATAGTCCTTCACACCTTTCTCCACCCATCCGGTCTGCATGTATCCCTTTTTATCAAAGCTGTATGTTGTTCCGTCAATATCCGCAAAACCATTTACATAATATGTACCATCCGGATTCTGATACCACTTTCCTGTAGAATCCTCATGCCATCCCGGAGTCATAACAGAAAGCCTTTCGCCTGCTGCACTGCCCTTTACCGGCATCACCGTTGCATCCGTACCGGAATCCGCGCTGTCTGTATCCGAAGCAGCCGTATCCGTCGATGCCGTACCGTCCTTCGTACTGCTGCCTGTGGAAGCTCCGGCAGTATTTGCCTGGACATTTACTGTCTCCGCATCCTTATTGCTTCCGCCGCCTGCATGGTTGACGATGGGAAGAATTACCCCTCGAACAACAAAAACCAGCAGAAGAATCGCCGCAACTACACAGGTTATCCGCTTCATCATCCGCCGCCGTCTTAACTGCTGCTGTTTTCTGCGCATCCTCTCACGCAAAACTCTTTTGTCCATTTTTTACATCCCCGTTTATATACTCATATCTTTCTTTGATATTTAATGTCTGTCTTTAATCATACCGCATTTAACGCTTAAATACAATGGAAATTCCCGAAAGAATCTCTTAATTTGTTACTGTTCACTCCGTTCTCAGTAACACACTTCGCGATGCACATGTAAAAAAAATGGCACCCGGAACACATTCCGGGCACCACACTTTTTTAGCTGCTGATACTGTCAGATCACTCCTGACCCGCTGCATCCGATGTGCTGCTGTCTGCATCCTGATCCGCCTCGCCGTCTTCCGGCACCATATCTGTAGCCTCTGCCGCTTCCAGCTCTTCATCCACGGTACCTTCCGCACTGCTTCCGTCCGAGGAAGGATCATCTCCGTTTACTCCCTGGGTATCACCGGCAGAAACCTTCTCCTCAACCGTTGCATTGTCCAGGATAAAATCTTCCACTCTGAGAAGCCCGATGGATTCATCCACGGCTGCCTGTCCGTATTTATCTACCAGCGCAGCCAGATCCTTCACACTGTATGCTTTGATCAGTTCATCCTGGATACTGAGAGATTTTTTATCTTCAAGCGTCATATTCTCCGCATCCATGATCCCCTGTACGATCAGGTTCTGCTTTACTTTAAACTCCGCATACTGACCGCTCTGCTCCTCAAAATCATCCATGGAGATTCCCTGAGCTTTTACAAAATCCTCCAGCGTCATATCGCCCTGTTTTGCATAATTCTCATACAGACTGCGAAACTCCGTCTTGGCTGTATCCAGATCCTCCTGTGGATATTCCTTCACTTCAGATGCTGAGAGCACTGTGTTCCATGCAGTTTCACGCAATGTGTTCTGTGCACTTGTCTTCGCTTCATCCTCCAGTGTGGTACGGATTTCCTTCTTATAATCATCCACACTCTTGCAGTCTGTATTCTTGGCTACCCAGGTATCGGTAAGCTCAGGTGCACGCTTAAAGCTCTGCAGAGTGACCTTAAATACCACTTCCTGTCCGGCCAGCTCTTCCGAAGAGTATTCCTCCGGGAAAGTCAGATCAAGATCCTTGGTCTCACCTTTTTTCATTCCGATGATCCCGTCCTCAAATCCGTCGATAAACGTTCCGGAGCCTATGGTCAGCTCATAATTATTTGCAGTGCCGCCGTCAAAAGCCACACCATCCTTGGTTCCCACATAATTAATGGTAACTACGTCTCCGTTCTGAACGCTGCCTTCCGTTACTTCCTCAGCCTTGTTCTGTAGTTCCTCCTTGATCCTTCCGTCAACCATATCATCGGTTACGGCTTCTACTGTATTATCAAGAGTCAGTCCCTTATATTCTCCGATGGTCACATATTTGCTCACATCATCCACAGAAACAAGCCTTGTGTCTCCGGAGGCTGCCTCTTCACTGTCTTTATTGGAATCCGTTTCTTCTGACTCTTTGGAATCTGCAGATCCGGAATCTTCTTTATCTGTTGTATCCTGCGCTTCTGCTGCAGGTTTTTTGTCATCTTTCTGGTCTGTTGATGTGCCACATGCAGTGATCGCCAGTGCCGCACACAGTGCAAGAACCATGAGATATGCTTTTTTCTTCATAACCTACTCCCTTCATCAAGTACTGTCGGTTCGATTATAATCTTTTTTTATACAGATTTGTAAAGTGTGTTTGCTGTCTTACATTTCCGGTACCGGTGTCGGTCTGGAAGAATCCCACACCTCCGATACATCAAACAGGTCACTGAGCATATCCGGATTGTAATACATTCTGTATCCATCCAGATTCCGTCTTCCCTGACGGAAATATTCACTTGTGATCTGCACAAAATACTGACTGGAATCTACATTGCAGAAATAGCGGTAGCCACGGCTTTTGTAATACTCATACTTCTCATTATCCGAGGTGTATCCTTCCCAGTCGCCGATATCCGCACCAAAGGCAAAAATGATCATATCGGTTTTTCCGAGGATGGGTGCCACATATTTTTCCCATTTTTTATTATCGGTCTTCAACTCCGCTGCTGTGGAGCTTGTAGCGTTTCTGTGACCCCAGGTATGGCTTGCAAATTCCCACCCGTCCTTTTTCATGGCCTTCGCCACTTTTTTGGCTGCTTTTACTTCTTTATCATAGTCAAAATCCGGATTGGCCTTGAGAAAAGCCTTCTGGTCATCCTGAAGATTCTTCTTGGTCTTATATGCCCCATCTGTACGGTAGCCCAGAACACCATTATAACCGGTCATTGCCAGAATACCCTTTCTTCCATGATAGGAAAAATCCGGATGTTCTTTGATAAAGGAATCCAGGATCGGCACCACATCGTAATCTCCGGTCACAACTGTACCGTCTGCCTTCTTATACTCGCATTTGATATCTCCGTTGTCGTCGATCACCAGCTTTGTGGCAAATCCGTCTCCGTCCATATAATGATAGTAGCTGACGTCATCCTCTGAAAGAACAAAAGGAATCTTGCCTTCCGGCAGCATGATCTTTCCCCTGCTCATGGTTCCGTCATCATTGATCACAGCCATATCATGAGGACTCACCAGTACGTAACCCTTATCATACATGATCTGGAGCATTTTTTTGAACTCGCTGACTGTGGTCATCATCTGATTATATCCGGCCTCATCGGAATCTCCGTCAAAGGCCAGTGAGGTATTCACGATCAGGGAATGAAAAAATACATGGGTGATATTCTCAAGTGGATATTCCACACAGGCATCTCTTTTTTTCATGTAGGCTGCTGCTGCTTCCTGCATCTTGTCACTGGTAGCAAATTTCCAGTTGTTTTTCAGCACGGAGATCGCGCCGGTGTAATCATACTGCTGTGCCAGTTTTTTGGCTTTTTTGAGAAGTGTTTTTTCGTCTGAGGAAGTACTGTCGGAGCTGTTCTCGGCAGCTTCCCTTTTCTGTGTTTCTTTTTCTGCCTTTTTTTCTTCCTTCGGTGTCTCGGTAGCTGCCGGCTGGTCCTCCGGGTCCGCTGCTACTTTGGCTTCTTCGGACTGTTCTTCTTCGGCTTCTGCAGCTTCTGCTTCCGCTTCATCAGACTGTGTATCCTCGTCATCCTGTGTCCCGGAGATCATATTGTCCACCTGAACAGTGACCGGATGGTTTCCGCCCACAAGAAGTGACGCCGCAAGCACTGTTGTCAGTACACCTGCAATTTTTTTCTTCATAATAATATATATGCCCCTTTCTAAAAGTCCCCTCGTATCTCCGGATATGACCGTTACATCGGCGTTACCGGTGTCGGTCTTGCCGGATCAAAAACATCTTTTACGTCAAAAAGATCGGATAACAGTTCCGGGTTATAATACATACGGTATCCATCCAGATTTCGTCTTCCCTGACGGAAGTACCGATCCCGGATCTGTACATAATACTGGCTGGAATCCACGTTGCAGTAATAATTATATCCCTGCCCCTTCAAATATTCGAATTTATCCCCGGAATACTCCTGGTCATTGGTAATGTCGGTTCCAAAAGCAAAAATGATAACATCCGTTCCCCCGATCAGCGGATCTACATTTTTCTTGAAACGTTCGGTATCTGCCTGAAGCTTCTCCAGTGTGACCTGTCCCACATTCTGATGTCCCCAGGTATGGCTCGCAAATTCCCAGCCTTCTGCCTTCATGGCATCGGCAACCTTTTTTGCGGCTGCCCGTTCTTTTTCCAGGCTGAAATCCGGATGTGCATCCAGCCACTGTACTTTATTTTCATCCAGATCTGCCGGACGGGTCTCATAGCTTTCGTCGGTCCGGTATCCCAGGATCCCGTTGTATCCGGTAAGTGCCAGGATTCCTTTTGCACCGCGGTATGAGAAATCCGGATGCTTTTCCACAAAACGGTCGATCAGCGGAACCATGTCGTAATCTCCCACGGATACGCTTCCGTCATCTTCCACATATTCATTGCGGATCTTTCCTTTATCATCCACGATCAGCTTCGTGGCATAGCCGTCACCGTCCATGTAATGATAATAGCATACATCATCCTGTGAGAGGACAAACGGCGTTTTCCCAGGCGGAAGAAGGATCTCTCCCTCTGTGATGTTCCCGTTGTCGTCTGCCTTTGCCATGTCCTTGATGCTTACCATCACATAGCCCTTGTCATACATGGTCTGCGTGATCTTGTTAAACTCATCAATGGTTGTCATGACCTGATTATAATCTGCTTCTTTGTAGTCTCCGTCAAACGCTTTGGATGGATCCTTGATCAGAATATGATAAAAGACATGTGTCACCTTTTCAAGGGGCCATGCCGTACAGGTTGCTTTTATGTCTTCGTATTTTTTTGCAGCTGCTTGCATCTTCTTATCAGAATCATAGGACGGAGCCTTTTTCAGAAGATCGATAGCTTTGTCATAGTTATACTGACTGGCCAGAAGCTCTGCCTCTGCGAGAGTATCTTTGGAAGCGGTCTCTGTATTTTTAGTACCTGCTTCTAAAGCTTTTTCTCCGGAAACAGTCTGTTCTTTCTGTTTGTCAGAAGAAACCATCTTCTCTTTTGAAGCCTTCTCACTTCTGCCCTTCAGCGCACCGACCCCTACTGATGCCCCGACTGCGACGATCATTGCCGCTGTTATGATGGCCAGACGTTTTCTGCGTTCCTTCAGCTGGCGCTTTCTGCGGCGTTTCAATACCTCTTTCCGCCATTCTTCGTACTCAGGAGTTCCCATTTCCGGTCGGGTTCCCCCGGGCTTTTTCTCTTTCATATAATATTTCCTCCATCTCTGGTTTATCCATTACATATGTTAGCTCAAAGATAGTTATGTCCTGTATTCTCTGCAGCATACACAGATGAACTGCATCGTAATCATTATAACTGGTAACTGCTGAAATTTCCACCGTTCCACCTGTCTTTTTCACTTTTTTAATTGCCTTTTTGACAAAACAATGCTAAAATGTTGTTTGCGTAATGTAACCGATTGCGAAACAAATATATATACAGGGGGATTCTCAAATGAGTACAGTTACCATCGTTCTTCTGGTCATCCTCG
>OLOZ01001787.1_pt1 | contig 13747 bp, 11 predicted proteins | sample 1673021 | NCBI WGS metagenome assembly OLOZ01 (sample SAMEA3136747, study PRJEB25190) | human gut metagenome | biome: human gut; feature: human-associated habitat; material: faeces | place: Austria | collected 2013
CGAACATGTGGACCAACCTCATTGAGATCCTGCTGATGCTGGCCATCCCCGTCGCGCTGACCCGCACGTTCGGCCGCATGATCGGCAACATCCGTCAGGGCTATGCGCTGCTCGGCGCCATGGTCGTCCTGTTCGGCATCTCCTTCTTCGCCGTCGTGAGCTTCGAATCCTTCGTGGACGATCCGCTCACCTCCCTCACCGGAGGCTCCATGGAAGGCAAGGAGGATCGCTTCGGCATCGTCTGGTCCGCGCTGTTCGGCACCACGTCCACAAGCACGTCCACCGGCGCGGTCAACTCCATGCATGATTCCTACACCGCGCTCGGAGGCATGATGTACATGTTCAACATGATGCTGGGCGAAGTCTCCCCGGGCGGCGTCGGCGCAGGGCTGTACGGCATCCTCGTCATGGCCGTCGTGGCCGTGTTCATCGCAGGCCTCATGGTCGGCCGCACGCCGGAATACCTCGGCAAGAAGATCGGCCCTCGCGAGATGAAGATGGCCTCGCTGTACTTCCTCGTCATGCCGGTCACCGTGGTGCTGTTCGTGGCTCTGAGCTTCGCCATCCCGGGCATCCGCGAAGACACGTTCGCGGCCCTGAACAACAGCGGAAACCATGGTCTGTCTGAAGTGGTCTACGCGTTCGTGTCCGGCGCCAACAACAACGGCTCCGCATTCGCGGGCCTGTCCGCCGACACCCCGTGGTTCGACACGATGATCGGTCTGGCCATGCTCATCGGACGGTTCCTGCCGATCATGCTGGTGCTAAGCCTGGCCGGCTCGCTGGCCAAGCAGGATGTCGTGCCGGAGACCGCCGGCACGATGAAGACCGACAACAAGTTGTTCGTTGGCCTGCTCGTTTTCGTCATTTTCATTATTTCCGCGCTGACGTTCTTCCCGACGCTTGCTCTGGGACCGTTGGCAGAAGGTTTGGTGGCATAACATGTCTTCCGCGACCGCAAACGACGTCATCAACGACGTGCGTACCAGCAACAACGCATCGTTGCCGGCGATGCTGGGCAAGAGTCTGCCGGCGGCGTTCAGGAAATTCAGTCCCGCCAAGATGCGGCACAACCCCGTCATGTTCGTGGTATGGGTGGGCGCCGCATTCCTGACGCTCCTCGGAGTGTTCCAGCTGTTCATTCCGGAACTGCGCGCGGGCGAGCCGGTGTATTTCACCTGGATCATCGCCGTGTGCCTGTGGGCCACGGTGCTGTTCGCGAACCTCGCCGAAGCCGTCGCTGAAGGGCGCGGCAAGGCTCAGGCCGACGCGCTGCGCAAGACCCGCACCACCACGCCGGCCCACCTGGTCCACGGATACGATGAAAAAGGCGATCCTGACGCACGCTCGTTGTCCGTCGCCATCATCGAAGTCCCGTCCTCCGACCTCAAACTCGGCGACGTGGTCGTCGTCGAAGCCGGACAGCTTATCCCCGGCGACGGCGACATCATCTCCGGCATCGCCTCCGTGGATGAATCCGCCATCACCGGCGAATCCGCCCCGGTCATCCGCGAATCCGGCGGCGACCGCTCCGCGGTGACCGGCGGCACCCGCGTGCTGTCCGACCGCATCGTCGTGCGCATCACCCAAAAGCCGGGCGAATCCTTCGTCGACAAGATGATCGCGCTGGTCGAAGGCGCGAACCGTCAGAAGACCCCGAACGAAATCGCCCTCGACGTGCTGCTGAGCTCGCTGACCATTATCTTCCTGATCGTCGTGATGTGCCTCAACCCGCAGGCCGGCGCGGTCGGCACCTCCGTCAGCCTCACCGTGCTGGTGGCGCTGCTCGTCTGCCTGATCCCGACGACCATCGGCGCGCTGCTGAGCGCCATCGGCATCGCCGGCATGGACCGTCTGGTCCAGCGCAACGTGCTCGCCACGTCGGGCCGTGCCATCGAAGCGGCCGGCGACGTGACCGCGCTGCTGCTCGACAAGACCGGCACCATCACGTACGGCAACCGTCAGGCATCCGAATTCCACGCGCTGCCGGGCATCGACCATGACGACATGGTCCGCGCCGCGGCGCTGAGCTCCCTGGCTGACTCTACGCCGGAAGGCCAGTCGATCATCGCCCTGGCCGAACGCGAAGGCCATCACTTCGACATGATGCCGGGGGCGGAAGCGGTGGAATTCACCGCCGAGACCCGCATGTCCGGCCTGGATCTGCCCAACGGCGACCGCATCCGCAAGGGCGCCACCTCCGCGGTGGAAGCCTGGATCGAACGCGAAGGCGGCGTCATGAGCATCGAAGTGCGCGACGCTCTGCACGACCGTGTCGACACCATCTCCGCGCAAGGCGGTACCCCGTTGGTCGTGGCCGAACAGCTGTCCACCGGCGAAGTCAAGGTGCTGGGCGTCGTCCAGCTCAAGGATGTCGTCAAGGAAGGCCTGCGCGAACGCTTCGCCGACCTGCGCAAGATGGGCATCCGCACCGTCATGGTCACGGGCGACAACCCGCTGACCGCGAAGGCCATTGCAGAAGAGGCCGGCGTCGACGATTTCATCGCCGAAGCCAAGCCGGAAGACAAGCTCGCCTACATCAAGGCCGAACAGGCCAAGGGACAGCTGGTCGCCATGACCGGCGACGGCACGAACGACGCCCCCGCCCTGGCCCAGTCCGATGTCGGCGTCGCCATGAACTCCGGCACCGCCGCGGCGAAGGAAGCCGGCAACATGGTCGACCTCGACTCCGACCCGACCAAGCTGATCGACATCGTCCGCATCGGCAAGCAGCTGCTCATCACCCGCGGCGCGCTGACCACCTTCTCCATCGCCAACGACATCGCGAAGTACTTCGCGATCATCCCGGCCATGTTCATGGACAAGTTCCCCGGTCTTGCCACGCTGAACATCATGGGACTGCACAGTCCGTTGTCCGCGGTGCTGTCCGCCATTATCTTCAACGCCATCATCATCGTGATCCTGATCCCGCTGGCCCTCAAGGGCGTGCGGTACCGCGCCGAGTCCAGCGACAAGATCCTGTCCAGGAACCTGTCCGTGTACGGTCTGGGCGGCGTGGTCGCCCCGTTCGTCGGCATCTGGATCATCGACCTGTTCGTGCGTCTGATTCCGGGATTCTAAGGAAATTAGGTAAGGGAAACGATTATGAAATCTGCATTGTCGTTGAATCTGCGCAGCTACTGGGCCGGACTGAAGGCCGTGCTGGTCTGCACGCTCGCCGTGATCGTATACACGGCGTTGATGACCGGCATCGGCGCTCTGGGATTCCCCGAGCAGGCCAACGGCTCGATGATCACGAACTCCGAAGGTCAGATTGTCGGATCGTCCCTGATCGGACAGTCCTTCTCCGATGCCGACGGCGAAGCCATCGACAAGTATTTCCAGCCCCGTCCGTCCGCAGCCGGCGACGGATACGACGCGGCGGCGTCCAGCGGTGCCAACAAGGGACATTCCGATGAGGAATATCTCAAGACCATCGAAGAGCGCCGCGACGCCATCGCCGAACGCGAAGGCGTGGACGTGAAGCAGGTCCCCGCCGACGCGGCGACCGCCTCCTCCTCCGGACTGGACCCGCACATCAGTCCCGAATATGCGGCCATCCAGGTCGAGCGTGTGGCCGAAGCCCGTGGCATGGACGTCGAAGATGTCGAACGGCTCGTCAAGGAGCACACCACCGGCCGTGGTCTGGGCTTCATCGGAGAGCCTGTGGTCAACGTCGTCACCCTGAATCTGGCGTTGGACGACATGGAGTGAATCCGACTCTGAGGCGCATCGGATACGGTGCGCCTCGGATGTCATCAGGCCAAATGGGATAATCCGTAGATGAAGGACATCCCGGACGGATGCGGCATCGTCGTGCGCGGCGGTGCCGCATCCGTCCGGCTTGAGGCCACGGAACGTATGACATGCGGCGGAACTTCGAAATGGAGGGAATATGGCGGTGACGAAGCGGGGTGCGCTGAGGGTTCTGCTCGGTGCGGCGCCCGGCGTGGGCAAAACATATGCGATGCTGTCCGAAGGCAGACGGCTGGTCGAGGAGGGCAAGGACGTCGTCATCGCCCTGTTGGAGACCCATGGCCGCAAAGCCACGCAGAACGCCGCCAAAGGCCTGGAGACGGTGCCTCGGCGCTGCGTGAAATACCGTGGCATGTGGTTCAATGAAATGGATCTGTTCGCCGTCATCGCGCGCCGCCCGCAGGTCGCCCTCGTCGACGAGCTGGCCCATACGAACATTCCCGGATGCACGCACGAAAAACGCTGGCAGGACGTGGTCGACCTGCTGGACGCCGGCATCGACGTCATCACCACCATCAACGTGCAGCATATCGAATCGCTGAACGACGTCGTGCGGTCCATCACGAACAGCGAACAGCGTGAAACCGTTCCCGACAAGGTGCTGCGTTCCGCAGACAGCATCGAACTGATCGATCTGCCCCCGAAGAACCTGCGCGAACGTCTTTCCGCCGGCCTCATCTATTCGGCGGACCGCGTGGACGCCGCATTGAGCAACTATTTCCGTGTGGGAAACCTGACCGCATTGCGCGAGCTGGCGTTGCTCTGGCTGGCGGGCAACGTCGACGAAGCGTTGCAGGAATACCGCAACGAACACCACATCAACGCGAAATGGGAGACCCGCGAACGCGTCGTCGTCGCGCTGTCGGGCGGTCCTGAAGGCGAACAGCTCCTGCGGCGCGGCGCAAGGGTCGCCAGGGCGTCCGGCGGCGGCGATCTGATCGCGGTGCACGTCACGGCCGAGGACGGGCTGCACGGATCCAGCCCGGGGCTGCTGGTGCAGCAGCGCGAACTCGTCGAAAAACTGGGCGGCACATACCATCAGATCGTCGGCGAAGACATCTCCGACGCACTGATCTCCTTCGCCCGCGCCAACAACGCGACGCAGATCATCGTGGGCGTCTCTCGACGCCCGCCCCTCGCCCGGTGGCTGGGCCGGCCGTCGTCGGCGAACGGCATCATCGCGAATTCGGGCGACATCGACGTGCACGTCGTCACCCACACGTTCGCGGCGAAAGGCATGCGCCTGCCGCGCATGAAACGCACCATGACGATGCGCCGGCGCATCGCAGGCTGCATATTCTCATTGCTGTCGGTGCCGTTTCTGGGCTGGCTGCTCATGCAATACAGCGGCGTGGATGCGTTGTCCCGCGATTCCCTGTTCTTCCAGCTGCTCGTCGTCATCGCCGCGCTGATCGGCGGCGTCTCGTCGGCCACTTTGTGCGCGTTGCTGAGCGGTCTGGTGCTCGACTACGTCTACATCCAGCCGGTGGGCTCACTGCAAATGCTCAGGGCGCAGGACGTGATGACCATCGTGCTGTACATCCTCATAGGCATCATCGTGTCCTGCGTCGTCGACCGGGCCGACGAGAAGGCGCGGCAGGCCCAACGTGCGACCGCGGAATCGGAAGTGCTCGCCAGCGTGTCCGACGCTGTGCTGCGCAGCTCCAATCCGTTGCAGGCGATTCTCGACCGCACCCGCGAGGCGTTCGGCTTCACCTGCGTGCGCCTCACCCATGACGGCGTCGATGTCGCGGTCAGCGGCGTATGCCCCACCGGGGAGGAGCCGGACGTCATCGACCTTGACGCGGTCATCACGCCGCCGTCCGACGGCGCCGATCAGAACGGCGAATCCCATGACGGGCAGACCTCCGCCTCACGTGATGCCGCATCCTCCGGAACGCCGCGGAAAACAGAGCCGATTCGCCTTGAACTGTACGGCAGCGAAATCGACGCGGCCGACCAGCGGTTGCTGCAGGCCATCGTCTCCCAGGTGCAGACCGTGCTGGAACACGACGTGCTGCAGCGCAAGGCCGACGAAGTCAAGCCGCTGGCCGCCGCGGAGAAGCTGCGCACGGCCCTGCTCAACGCGGTCAGCCATGACCTGCGCCGTCCGCTGGCCTCCGCCACGGCTGCGGTGTCCGGCCTGAAACAGGTCGGCGACGCCCTTGGCCCCGAAGGCCGGCGCGAACTGCTCGACGTCGCCGACGTCGGCCTGCACGATCTGACACGACTGGTCACCGACCTGCTCGACGTGTCCCGTCTGCACGAACGTGCGATGCCGATATCGCTGGTGGCGGCCGACGTCGCGGAAGCCGTGATGCAGACGCTGGACGAGCTGCATGCCGGTCCGAATGCCATCAACCTCGACCTGCCCGTGGACCTGCCGCTGGCGGTCGCCGACCCGCCGCTGCTGCGTCGTGCGATACACAATGTGCTCGCCAACGCGCAACGCTACAATCCGCCGGACCATCGCATCCGCATCGCGGTCTCCACATTCCGTTCCGTCGTGCAGATCCGCGTCGTGGACTACGGCCCGGGCGTGCCCGACGACCGCAAGGACGAGCTGTTCGCGCCGTTCCACCGTCTGGGCGACACGGACAACACCACGGGCCTTGGCTTGGGAATGGCGCTGTCGAAAGGCTTCATCGAATCGATGGGCGGCGCCATCGACGCGGAGGACACTCCGGGCGGCGGCCTGACCATGGTGATCATGCTGCGCGCGGCGGACGAGCGCTATGCGATCGGGGAACCGTTGTCCGAAGAGGACGCGCGCGCCTGCGCCACCGCATTGGACTCGGACATGTGGGACGTGACCGCCGCCGTCAGCGGCGTGATGCTGCCCCTGAGCGTGGACGAATCACGTGACGGCGAATTGGGGCGTTTCGCCGACGCCGAATCCGATACCGCGGTCGCCGGTGACACGGCCGCTGCGGACGAGCATACCGACGTTGCCGACGTGACGGCTGCTGAGAAGGGAGAATAGACGCATGAAAATCCTGATTGCCGATGATGACCCGCAGTTCCTGAAGGCGTTGCGTATCACGCTGCGCTCGCAGGGCTACGAGATCGTGACTGCATCGGATGGCGTGCAGTGCATTTCGGCGGCGGTGGAGCATCATCCCGATCTGATGGTGTTGGATCTGGGCATGCCGAAAATGGACGGCATGGGCGTGATCCAGGGCGTGCGCGGCTGGACGGACGCGCCCATCCTGGTGGTGTCGGGGCGTACCGATGCACGCGAGAAGGTTGCGGCCTTGGATGCCGGCGCCGACGATTATGTGACCAAACCGGTGTCGATCGACGAACTGCTGGCGCGTATCCGTGCGCTGACCCGCCGTATCCTGCAGGAGACGGAGACGCCGATAGTCTCGTTCGGGAACGTGACCGTTGACCTGTCCGCGCATGCCGTGTTCCGCGTGTACCACGGGCGGAAGGTGCGTGTGCGCCTGACGCCGACGGAGTGGAAGGTTCTGGAGATCCTGGTGCGCAACGCCGGACGGCTCGTGACCCGTAAGGATCTGCTGACCGGCATTTGGGGCGCGGAGCATGTGAACGACTCCGGCTATCTGCGGTTGTATGTCTCGCAGCTGCGCAAGAAGATAGAGGACGACCCGTCGCATCCGAAGTATCTGAAGACGGAGCAGGGCATGGGATACCGCCTGGACCTGCCGTCTGCGGGCGGCGGCGAATAGAGGCCGGGGACGGGTGAAGGCGGGTGGAGGCTGGGCGGGCGGCGTCTGTCCGCCCAGCCTCGCGTTATGCGTCGTATGGGAGGAATCATCGAGGGGCTGGGCGGCCGGTTTTGCCCGCTTTGTTTGCCGGTCCCGCCCGTTTCAATCGGGGAGACCGCTGGACACGATACGTCGAAATGGCTTTCAGGCTGCGAGATTCTGCGCGAGCTGACGGATCTTGTCCGGCTGGTGGCCGCTCCATGATGCGTTCGGGGAGATGACGACAGGAATCTGCTTGAATCCCGCGTCCTTGATCTGTTCGAAGGTGGACGGGTTCTGCGTCAGGTCGACGGCGACATATCGCACGCCCAAACGGGTGAGCTCCTGTTCGGTGGCTTCGCACTGTGGATTGCTGGGATTCATGAAGACCGTGACCGTCATCGGGCATCCTCCTTAAAGCGCGTAGTCGATATGCGGTTGTCAGCCGGCGTGGACGTAAAATCCGCTCCCTCTAGCGTACCCACTGTTTGTAGTGGTGTGTCTTGGGGCTATTCACTAGATGTAGTGTTCGACACGCCTCGAATTCAAGTCATTCGAACATATGTTCGACCATTTTAGCACCTTTGCGGACCGTCCGGATGTGACCTAAACCACATCCTTCGTCTCACCTGTCGGTCGGTCTTCTCCTCTTGCTCGCTCTCCTGACGCTTTTGACCGCAGATTCCGGCGTGTTGCGGTCAAAACCGTCAAGATGTAATGCGCACTGCAGCGGTTGGCGGAGTATGGGGTCGGTGGGTTCGATCCAGCGGGTGCAACTCGGCGGGTGTGGGGCTGTCAAGGTGTGGGGTTGACAGGATGTGGGACTGGCGCGTCGGCAGGTGTGGGACCGAACCGCCGGCAGGCGTGTGCCAGAGTATGACAAAAGCCTGAAAACCATTGTGGCAAACGGCTTTCGGGCTTTCAGGCGGTGCCCCCCGTGGGATTCGAACCCACAACCCACGACTTAAAAGGGGTACGTTATTGTGGGTTGTTGCTGAGTGTAGACAAATGTATTAATGGCAGTATTTAGGCCATTTTTGACGCATGTAGATGTATTTGCAATGCATTTGAATGTGCGGAGTAAACGCGGAGTTATAACTAAGCCTTACGTCTGTATAGCCCTTTCAAGTTTTTGCGTATAGCCGAGTGTTTAAGTGTTGTCGAAGTTCCCGTGGCAACACTTATCCGAAGCGTTTCATGAATTCGTCCATCTGTCTTTCCTTATCGCCATAGCCGAAGCATTTGACGGTCTTCTTCGATTCCTGTGAGGTGCCGTCTCCGGCCTTCGCCAAATCTTTGAGCACGGACAGGTACGCGGCGCTTAGTCTTGTGCTCGGCTCCGGCATGGCCGCGTCCATCTGCCGCGCCAACGTGCGTGCAAGCTCCACGGTAGCCGAATAGCGCTCGTCCGAATCAAGCCCGAACGCGCGTATGGTTTTGTTCACGCTACGAATGTTCGCTTGGGACATGTGAGCCTCCTGATGGGTGAAAAAGACGAACGGGGAGAGGAAGAGCAACCACGCGGGCAGTGTTGCGTGGTTGCTCTGTTTTCAGGATTTCACCGCCCCTTCCCCTTGCCTTCCGTTCTCCGTGTGGTCGTGTTGGTTTATGCGGCCTTGAGCGTGGTCTTGACGATGCGCTGCGGGCTGTAGCAGTCGAGTTGCCACCGGCCTTCCACTCGGGCGATGGTCTGGTTGGTGTCGAAGCTGCTGTATGGGTTCCATTCCACGTCGATCTGTCCGTCCGTTGACAGGGTGAGCGCGTCCTGTCCGATGACGTACGCGGTTCCTGCGGCGAGTCCGGCCACGGTGGCGATGGTCACGCCCCATGCCTTGCGGGTCACTGCGTCGAGGACGTTGCTCATGTAGTAGTCGCCGTTGTTGTTCTTCTGGCGCTGCAATGTGAACCAGTCGGATGGGGACATGGCGATGGTCTGGGCTGTGACGCCGATGGTTTCCAGCTTGTTGACGGCGGCGGCGATGGTGTCGAGCATGGTGGCGTCCCATGCCTGCTCCTGTATGCCGGTGATGGATGCGAGTCCGGTCAAGTGGCCTTCCTGTCCGTCGCCGGTGATGACTTCGGTTTCGAGCGTGTCCATAACCTTATCGGTGAGACGGGTTCCCACGTACGTGTCGAGGTTGGCCGTGTCCTGCAACACGTACTTGTCGATGGGGTCGGAGACGGTGGCGATGACCTGCAGGCGCTTTTCGACCTTCTTCAGGGCGAGCGTGGTCTGGGGTTTCTTGCCTCCGGGCTGGACCACGGCGGCGTTGCCGGTGGTGCCGGTGTCCACGATGGCGTCGTACACTGCTGCGCTGCGGGTCACGGTGGGCAGCACGTCAACGAGTCGCGGAGCGTGCTCTGCGGTCGTGTCGCCTGCGTATGGGGTGGTGTTGATTAAGGGGATGGGGAACAATGCGGACCCGTCCGAGCCGATGCCCTTGGTGATGCCGTTGGCGGCGGCCTGCTTGCGGATCATGCGCGGCATGAGGGATCGCAATGATTTCACGTCGATGTGCCGGGGTCCTTCGCCGTTGGATGGCTCGAACGCCTTGTCCACGGCCTCGAGGTCGGATGCGGCGGCGAGCTTGGCCTGAATGCCCTTGCACTCGGCGGTGAGGGTCTTGAGACGCTGGATCTCGTCGTCGGTGATGTTCTCATCGCCCTTGGCGAGGATGCTTTTGATCTCGGTCTTGTTCTTTTCGAGTTTCTGCTCGAGCTGGTTGGTGTTCATGTTGTCCTTCCGGTTGTCGGAGGTTGTTTTTCTGGGTTTCCTGTTCTTCAAGATCCGCTAGCGGCCTTCCTGCGCCTGTTGGGTGCGTCCGCCGTCCTGCGGGCTGGGCTGTCCGCCCTCGCTCACGTTCAGCGGTGTTATGAGCTGGTCGCCTTCCGGCACCTGCGGTCGGTTGAGCAGTCTGCGGGCTTCGTTGGTCGTCATGAACGGCCTTCCGGTTGCCGTGCTGAGCGCCTGATACTGTTCGGAGAACGTGCCGCGCAGCTTGGCGTCAACGTTCGCTTCTATCCATGCGTCCGGCTGGCCGGTGATGGCGGGAAGCGTCATGTTGAGAGCCTGCTCGAACTGGACGATGTAGGGCATGAGTTCCACGGCCCATAGCTGTTCCTTGAACGCTTGGATGTTGGAGTTCGTGCCGGTACGGAAGCCCAGATTCTCGGGGCTGACGTGGTAGGCGTTGCATACGGCGATGTTGATGCGGTCGCGGGCTTCGAGGTCGTTCACGTCCACTGGCTTGAACGCGTCCACGGTCTTGATTTCCATGCCGTCGTTGAGCAGCGGCCAACCGCCCTCGCGGCCGCCCTTGCCGACGTATGCCCTCATGCCCTGCACGAATTCGTCCTGCGCTTCCTGCGACGGCCACGGCATTTCCTTCGGACGCGTGATGTATGCGGATACCCTGCCGCCGTTCAAGGCGATCTGACGCCGGTATTCGGCCAGTGCTCGGCCTTCCTCGAGCAGGTCTCGCAATGCTGCCGGTACGCTTGCCGTGTCCGGGTTGTAGCCGTGGGATAGCAGGACTGCCGCGTTCGGCAGCCGTAGCGTGCTGGAATGTCCGGCGATGGTCACGTCCAGTGCGGTGGGTTCCTCGTTGCCGTTCACGCGGATTGAATAGTTGGACGGCAGTATCCTGCGCAGCCCGTAGCCGGTGGCGGTGTGGGTGACCGTGGCGCACATGCTGCCGGTTAGCAGCTGGTCCAGCAAAAGCGCCTTGAACAGCGTGAATCTGGTCTGGCCGGTGATGCCGCTTGGATGGGCGAGCATGGACGCGAGCGGCGTGCCGCCCGCGATTTCCGCACGGTCTCCGTTGGCCTGCTGCACGTATGCCTTGAACGGCAGCGAGGCGATGTTCGAGGCGATGAAGTCGGTCACGGTGCGTACGGCGTATTCCGTGGCGTACAGGCCCGCCGTGTCGGACGGCGTGGCCGAAGGTCGCGGCGAAGCCTGCCACTGCGTCTCGTGTACCGGCGTCGTGGCCGTGGCCGTGTTCGTGTCGCCTGCCGACTTCCTCACGAACTTTTCCCAAAACGACATTTACTCGTCCTTACTCGCGTTTATTGAGAATGATTCTCAATAACATGATACAATGAAACACGCGGGAAAACAAAAAATACGATCTCGGGCACGACGGAGAAGATTTTTTGCATATCGCAAACCGGCGTCGTCCCGGCGCGGAAAACCGGGATGTCGGGGACTGTCGGAACGTCCAAACGGAATCAAGGTCGTGGAACGGCCTCCGTGAGACATTCCGATAATCCTTCCCGGCATAATCGAACATTCAGTAATCCAATGAATCGGAAAAACTGAAATTATTGGAATTCGCCGTTTACGGCACGCCTTTCGGGGGTCGATATCGAAGAACCCGCCGTCCTTTCCGGGATGGCGGGTTCTTCTTTTAGCCGATTATCTGCCGTGTGCCGGTGGCGTCGTGTTCCTGCCGCGCAGCCTGTGCAGCAGCGTGCGGGCTTCCGACAGCCAGCGGGACAGGTTCACGGCCTGCGTTATCACGTCGTGCATCTCGCCTTCGTCGCCTATGCTCCATTCCGTCCAGTCGGGCGAGATGTAGGCCACCGCGTCTCCGGTCGTGGTGCGGTACACGTCCAGACGCAGGCCCAACGGCCCCATGTCGCTTTCATAAACCAGAACGTCGCCGTTCGGGTCGTCGGCGTCCACCGGCTCGTTCACCATATGGCCGGTGAGCAACGGGGGGGGGGTGACGTTTCCAGCCATTTAGCGCTCCAATCCGAAGAAGTCGAGCACGTCGTCCGGCTTGTGCGTCTCGAGCACGGAATGCTCCCATTCGATTCCGTCCGTCACGCGCGGCTCCGTCACCTCGATGTACGCGGATGGCTCGGTTTCCCCGGCCATGACGCCATAGACGCCGTTAATCCGTCTCCCGGTGGCCTTGAGCCGGTCGTAGAGCCGTCCGTCGAGCCACGCGATGGTTGGGCGGAGTCTTTCCAGCTCCCGCTCCATACGACGGCCGTAGGCGAGTTCCTTCTTGCTGATGTTGCTGTTCATTTTGATTTCCTTTCGTTGGTTTTTGTGTTCGCTACCAGAGTTCCGGCTGGATCCATTCATGCGATGGCGGTTTCGGGACACCGTCGAGCAGTATGGACGCCTCGCACAGGGCGCAGATGACGCATTGCGATTCGTCCGCTATCGGACTCTCGCCAACCGGGATCCGTATCCGTTCGCCACAGAGCGATTCGGCCAGTGCGCCGGGCTTGATCCTCCAGTTGGGCACGATGTGGGCGATGGTGATAGGGGTTTTCTGCCGTTGTTGCAGGGGGTGGGCTTGTTTCTTGACTTCCATTTGCTCTCCTATGGTCGATTCGTCGTATGTGGAATTCTGACCAGTGAACAGACCAGTAAAAACCGTTGATATTCCGCCATTCTTTACTGTTCCGATTAGTGGTTTGCCTATACGTGTAGGGAAACCAGTAATCAGATTTGCCGGAAACGTTGGAATTCCGCCATCGTTTACTGGTCTGATTAGTGGTCAGATTGTCGTGTTCACTGGTCTGGTTCCGATTGGGAGAGGGACCATTTATAGCTTCGGCCACGCCCCGAATGGGTGTTATCGGGGGCTGTCATTATGCGGTTGCCCAGTCGTTTTCTGGCCGCGCGTAGCTGGTCCTTGGTGTATGACGGGGCGCAACCCCTCGCGTCCTCGGCTATCCGGGAGAACGACGTCGGCCCGTATTCCTCCAGATAGTCGAGCAGCCATCTGTCCGCGTCGTCCACGCCGTGACCGTCGGTTTCGACGTGCTCGGCGCGTGCGATGTTGCCGTTGATAACCTCGCTCACATTGCGTTTCGATGGCATGAAGCCCGTGATGATAGGCACTTTCATGATGTCGCCGTTCGCGTCCGTGACTTCGGCGCTGCCTAGGGAGTACGAGAACGATTGGCCTGCCGCTGTCGAATAGTTCGATTTGTCGATGGTGAGAACGCAGTCGCCTTGCTCGTCGTCCTTGGCTATGAGCAGCATGGAGCGCACGGCGTCGCGGAATGCGTGCGAGCCTGATATCTTGTCCCCGCCGTATCCGCCGCCCTTGTTGAAGTGCGCGATGCCTACGATGGCTATGCCCAGTTCGTTCGCCAGTGCAGCCAACGGGTCGAGCACGCGGCGCACGTCGTCGCGGCTGTTTGTGTTGCCGTCGATTACGGAGGTGATCGGATCCAGTATCCAGAGCTTCACGTCGTTCTCGAGAAGCAGCTGGCGGATGATGGGCAGATCCTTCGGGAGACTCATTCCGGCGTCG
>OLOZ01001790.1_pt1 | contig 13739 bp, 13 predicted proteins | sample 1673021 | NCBI WGS metagenome assembly OLOZ01 (sample SAMEA3136747, study PRJEB25190) | human gut metagenome | biome: human gut; feature: human-associated habitat; material: faeces | place: Austria | collected 2013
GGATCACACGATCTGCCAGATAGACACTGGTTCCACGATGGAGTGCTTCTCTGTCCAATGCACTCCGCTCCTGCACATAATTCGCCACATCTGCGATATGTACGCCCAGAATCCAGTTCTTGCCATCTTCTGTCCGCGTAAGCGATACCGCATCATCCAGATCCTTCGCATCTTCGCCATCGATCGTGACCATCACCCACTCACGCAGATCCTTGCGACCCGCCATATCTGCATCACTGACCTCTTCCGGCACACGCTCTGCCTGATTCATCACTTTCTCCGGAAATTCCACCGGCAGATCATAGCTCTTTACGATCGACATGATGTCCACGCCCGGATCATTCACATGACCGAGAATCTCTACGATCTTACCTTCCGGCTTGGCATTATCTGAACCGTAAGACGTCAGTTCCACGACCACCTTATGACCGTCTACCGCGCCTTTTGCGCGTTCCTCCGGTACAAAGATATCCTGCAGAAATCTCTGGTTATCCGGGATCACAAATCCGTAATGCTTGCCCTTTGCCACCTGATAGAGACCTACGATCTTTGCCGTACCGCGCTCTGTGATCTTCACGATCTTGCCTTCCTTACGCTTTCCTTCCGGCGAAGCAGTTAACAGAATCTCCACCGTATCTCCGTGAAGTGCTCCATTAGTCTCCTTCTCCGGGATAAAGATATCATCTGTCTCCCCTTCTATCGTTACGAAGCCAAATCCTCGCGGGTGTGCCTGATAGACACCGCGCAGCGTCCGTCCTGCTCCCTTGAGATACTTTCCCTTCTGAGATACATGCACCTTGCCCTCTGCCTCCAGCGCATCCATGACCGCTTTCAGCTCACTGCGCTGCTCCTTCGGCACCTGCAGCAGAATAGCAAGCTCCTTCAGCTTCATCGGCACATACATATCATCGCATATAAATTCATATATAATCTTTTTTCTCTTCTCAAATGTCTGGTCCATCTTCTCTCCTAACTTCTGCACATAAGAATAGGCACCCTTATTACAAGAGTGCCTTACATCCAAATTCATCTTCTTATGCAAATACCTTCAGATTCAATGCCAGCGCAAGCAGGATAAATAATACTGCGAGCACTCTGGTAACCTTCACTAAAGTACCTTCCATAGAACGTCCTTTGTTCTGTCCCCAGTAAGAATCAGCCATACCTCCGATAGTTCCGAGTCCTGCCGACTTACCTTCCTGTAATAATACAACTATTGTCAGTGCAATACAATCGATTGCAAGTAAAATCATTAATACGGTCTTCAAAATTTCCACGATTCACACCTCCTGCGGATTAAACATAATTATTTTAGCACAGGAGTGTCCATATAGCAAGGAAAATCTGCTGTCTTTCCCAACATTTCCTCAATCCTCATGAGGCGGTTATATTTCTCTACACGCTCTGATCTGCACGGTGCACCAGCCTTGATAAGCCCCGTGTTAAATGCGACCGCAATATCCGCGATCATCGTATCCACAGTCTCTCCCGAACGATGGGATATGATTGCCTGCCAGCCTGCCCGGTGTGCCATTTCCACCGCATCAAATGCCTCGCTTAACGTTCCGATCTGATTGATCTTCACGAGGATCGCATTGGCTGCGCCAAGTTCTATCCCTTTCTTCAGACGTTCGGTATTCGTCACAAACAGATCGTCTCCTACCAGATATACATTTCCGCCAAGGTGCGCGGTCATCTTGACCCATCCTTCCCAATCTTCTTCGTCTAACGGATCTTCGATCGAATATATCGGAAACTCCGCAAGCAGTTCCTCATAATACGCGATCATCTGATCTGTCGTGCGCAGAACCTTCTGTCCATGCATCCGGCTCTCACCGTCAAACACATAGGCATTCAGCTTCTCATCATAGAGCTCAGACGCTGCCACATCCAGTGCAAACAACATATCCTTTCCCGGCTGATACCCTGCCATCTTACAGGCATCCATTAACATCCTCAGTGCCTCTTTCGCATCCGGAAGATCCGGTGCAAAACCACCTTCATCTCCTACCGCTGTGTTACAGCCGCGCTGCCCAAGCAGCGCTTTCAGGCTCTGGTAGATCTCCGCACACATCCTTACACCTTCCCGGAAATCTGGCGCACCCACAGGCAGAATCATAAATTCCTGAATGTCAATCGTGTTGTCCGCATGCCTGCCACCGTTCATAATATTCATCATCGGAACCGGCAATGTCCTCGCCTGTACACCGCCAAGATACGTGTACAATGGACGTTCGGATATTTTTGCTGCCGTTCTCGCCGCTGCCATCGACACCCCGAGAATTGCATTAGCGCCAAGTTTCCCTTTATTCCTGCTACCGTCAAGTCTCTTCAGCACCTCATCCAGCCCTCTCTGGTCCAGTACATTCATCCCCACGATCTCCGGCGCGATCTGTGCATTCACATGGTCAGCCGCATGCTCCACACCTTTTCCCATGTAACGTGCCTCTCCGTCACGCAGTTCGATTGCTTCATATTTCCCGGTGGACGCACCCGACGGTACACTTGCACACCCCACGGTTTTCTCTCCAGCCAGTATCTCCACCTCGATCGTAGGATTCCCTCGCGAATCAAGGATTTCTCTCGCATATACATCTCTGATCGGTACATATTTATCCATAAAAAATACCTCCTATTACAGGAGGTATTATTTCCAGATTCCGTTCGTTCTATCCCACAACCAGACCTTCTGCGCGAATCACATCGATCACCTGATCTACGTATTTCTCACACAGTTCATCCGTCGTTGCTTCTACCATGACACGAATCACAGGCTCTGTACCGCTCTCACGCACCAGAATACGTCCATCATCGCCCAGCGTCTCTGCCACTGCATTAACTGCTGCCTGCACTGCCGGATTCTCACGGGCAGTCTTCTTATCTGTAACACGCACATTTTTCAGAAGCTGCGGGTAAATGCGTACAGGCTCTGTAAGCTGGCCAAGGGTCATCTTCTTCTCCAGCATAACTTCCATAATCATCAGAGAAGTCAGGATACCGTCTCCGGTCGTCGCATGCTTGCTGAAAATAATGTGTCCGGACTGTTCACCGCCCAGAGAATAATTATTCTTTACCATGTTCTCGTATACGTATTTGTCACCAACAGCGGTCTTCTCATATTTCATGCCCACTTTATCGCAGGCTTTGTATAATCCGAGATTGGACATTACCGTTGTCACAATCGCATCACCATTCAGACGTCCTGTTTCCTTGAGATATTTACCACATACGTACAGGATCAGGTCACCGTCTACGACATTGCCGTTCTCATCCACTGCGATACAGCGATCCGCATCTCCATCGTAAGCAAATCCTACATCCAGTCCCTTTTCACGTACATACTCCTGCAGCACGTTGATATGAGTAGATCCACAGTTCGTATTGATATTCAGACCATCCGGTTCGTTATTGATCACATAAGTCTTAGCACCCAGCGCATCAAACACACTCTTTGCAATCATAAATGAACTTCCGTTTGCACAGTCAAGTCCTACCTTTTTACCTTCAAAAGATCTGGTTGCCAAAGAAATCAGATATCCGATATAACGGTTACGTCCTGCAGAGTAATCTGTGGTGCGTCCGATCCGATCCTTCTTCGCCAGTGGAAGCTCCGGTATCTCTCCGTCAATGTATGCTTCAATCTTCGCCTCAACATCGGCATCCATCTTATGTCCCTTGTGATTGATCAGCTTAATACCATTATCATAGAATGGATTGTGGCTGGCAGAGATCATAATACCGCAGTCAAAATCCTCGGTTCTTGTCACGTAAGACACACTCGGTGTAGTCGTAACATGCAGAAGGCATACATCCGCTCCGGAAGCTGTCAGACCTGCAACCAGCGAGTACTCAAACATATAGCTGCTTCGTCTGGTATCCTTACCGATCACGACTCTTGCGCGATGTTCCTGTCCGTAATACCATCCGATATAACGTCCCACTTTGAAGGCATGCTCCACTGTCAGCACTTCATTGGCTTCACCACGGAAGCCGTCTGTTCCAAAATACTTACCCATAATTCTTCTCCTTACTATCCTTATTAATGTATCTATACAGTTCCGTTTATACGGTAAACTTTTTCGAGAATGCCTCTGCAATCCTGCCGGAGGCTATATCAGCTGGGGGATTGACTCCCAGCTGATATAATATTGCAACAAAATCCAGTTATGATGCACTTATCTCTGGCTCCACGCAGATCTTGATAACAGGATCAATATCGGGAATATCTCCAGTCGACCTGCCAGCATATCTCCGATCAGTACTAATTTGGAGAAAATGCTGTATGCGCTAAAGTTACAGGTCGGTCCTACAGCATCCAGTCCCGGTCCTATATTGTTAAAACATGCAAGCACTGCCGAGAGATTCGTCTCCACCGAAAATCCGTCAATGGATATCATCAGGAAACTTAAGATCACAATGATCACATAGATAGCCATGTACGCATTGATGCTTGCCACAATCTTCTCGTCCACCATACGACCGTTGTTGCGCACTACCTGCACTTTCTGTGGATGCAGAACTTTACGGATATTACGATGTGCACTCTTCAGCAAGATCAGCGCGCGTCCGCATTTCAGACCTCCTCCGGTACTTCCTGCACACGCTCCGAGTACCATCAGCGACAATATGATCGCCTTGGAAAATCCGGGCCATTTATCAAAATCCGTCGTAGCAAATCCAGTGGTCGTAATAATACTGGACACCTGGAATGCCGCATGCCGTATAGTCTCACCCAGAGATCCGTAGAATCCTCGCAGGTTCCACACAATCAGCGCCGTACTTCCAAGCACAGCGCCAAGATATAACCGTAATTCTTCATCAAAGAACACTGCCTTGAACTGCCTGATCAAAAGCAGATAATAGCAGGAGAAATTCACTCCGAATAACAGCATGAATACAGTCGTTACATTCTGCAGATACGGACTATAACCTGCTATGCTGTCGTTCTTAATACCAAAACCACCGGTTCCGGCTGTACCGAACGCAGTACAAAATGCATCAAATGCCGGCATATGACCAGCCAACAGGAAAATAATATTAATGACCGTCAGCAAAATATAGATCAGATACAGGATCTTCGCTGTATCCTTCATCTTAGGAACCAGTTTACCAACGACCGGTCCCGGGCTTTCCGCACGAAGAATGTGCATCGTATAGCCTCTGCCCTTGCCTCCTGCCGGCACAATCGCAAGCAGGAACACCAGCACACCCATACCGCCCAGCCAGTGGCTGAAGCTTCTCCAGTACAACAGACATTGGGACATGTCTTCTACTGCCGGTAAAATGGATGATCCGGTTGTAGTAAATCCGGATACGATTTCAAATAATGCATCCACATAGTTCGGAATCTCGCGAGCGATAAAGAATGGAAGTCCACCAAATAATGACATACCGATCCATCCAAGTCCTACGCACGCCAAACCTTCTTTTGCGTAGAATCCACTTGCCGCATGCCTGCAGGTAAGCCTTAAAAACGCAACCACCACTGCAATGATCAGAATACTCCAAAGCAGTGCCTGCATGGCATTATCTTCTCCGCATACATAGCCGATGATCACCGCCGGAATCATAAACAAACCTTCCACAGTCAATATCTGGGCCAGAAAACGCCCAACCATCTTATAGTTCATAATGACGTCTCCTCACCTATTCAAATATATCATCCAACTGATATAGTACTTCGTCACGACCGGATACAACAACTACCGTATCGCCCACCTCAAAGCTGGACTCTCCATCCGGCACCTCTGTCCTCGCCTTATGAGAAATACCTGCGATCAGGATATTCTTTTTCGTCTCAATGTTCTTCAATGGCACTCCACAGTATCTGGTGTCCTTCTCCACGAGAAATTCCAGTGCTTCTGCCTGACCATCCGCGATACCGTACACCGTAATCGCAGCACCTTCCTGATTATGCATTGCACGCACATAACGTACGATTGCATTGGTACACAGCTCCTTCGGACTCACAATACTTCCTATAGGAAGATTCTCGATAATCTTGGTGTGATCCAGATGTCCTACCTTCGTGATCACCTGCGGCACGCCACAGTTATTACCATATAAAGAAATGATGATATTCTGCTCATCCATGCCAGTCATCGTAATCAGCGCATCGCAATCCTGGATGCCTTCGCTCTCCAGCAGTGCCTGATTGCTGGCATCTCCATGGATAATGCTGGCTCCCGGCAAACGCTTCGCCAAATCCAGACATTTCTCATAATCCTGTTCAATGATCTGCACGATCATACCACTCTTCTTCAGTCTCTCAGCAAGATAATAGCTGACTTTACCACCGCCACAGATCATAACGCGACGTACCTTATGCGTAATAATGCCCAGATTCTTCAATAATATCGTCAGATTATCGGTCGGTGCCGTAACAAAGATACGGTCGCCTTCCTGCAATACGAAATTGCCATCCGGTGCAATTACCTTGCCTTTTCTCAATACAACGCATACCAGTACTTTGCATTTTGCTACGGAATCCAAATCATTCAATGCCAGATCCTTCAGCTTACTGTCCGAACCAATTCTCAGTTCTACAATCTCAAGTCTTCCCTTTGCGAAAGAATCTCTCTTCAGGAATCCCGGGTATTTCAACAGATGCTCAATCTCAATCGCAGCCTGCTTCTCCGGATTCACTGACAATGACAGCGCAAATATCCCACGCATCCGATAAATCTGCTTGCTGTATTCCGGATTCCTGATACGTGCAATCGTATGAATATCAGGATTCATACCATGTGCTGTAAGACAGCACAACAAATTAACTTCATCCGCACTTGTCACCGCGATCAGAAGATCCGCATCCTTAACGCCTGCTTCTTCCAGTATTTCCATAGATGCGCAATTACCCCGAATCGCCATCACATCAAATCGCTCAATACTACTATCCAACACATTCTGCTTCGAATCAATCAGTGTAATATCATACCCGGCTGCTGTCAGTTCCCGGGTCAGTGATGCTCCAACTTTACCATCACCAGCAATCAATATCTTCATTTTATCCTCCATCGACACTCTCATGCCTGGCTCACAAGCCTACTATCCTATATTAAATCTATACTCCATTATAGCAATTCGTTCCAGAAAGGCAATCCTTTTTTTACCCCAGCATTACCTGGAGCACAACAGCGGCGGATATCAGAAAGACTCCACATCCAAAAAGAACTGCACAGGCACCAAGCATTCCCCACAGCGCTCCTCTTTTCTCCCGTGGGAATACCTTCGTATATCCCGGCTGCCCCCTGTGAATCAGATAGTTACCTATATATAAGAGCAGTGGTGCTATCGTTGCAAAAATCATATAAATGCCAACAGATGCTAACGGCAGTCTGTCTGTTGCCACCTCAACTGCCTGTGCGCCTGTTCCCAGTAGCCTCTCCAGCCACACGAGCGCATTTGTCAGTATTACTGAAAATGCATTATTGGTAAAATGTATCAGCATACAATAGAAGATGTTCTCCGTCTCAAACAGAACATATCCTATAACAAGTCCAAGAATCGCCGTTGGCACCATACGCCACACGCTGCCATGGCACGCACCAAAGAATAATCCTACGATAATAATCCCAGTCCATTTGCTCCGCGTCCCACGAAAACAGGTCAGTAATGCTCCGCGAAATGCAATCTCCTCGCAGATTGCCGGCGTCACTGCAACCACCAGCAGGTCGATCCACATCGGTGTCGCAGACATCAATTCCTCTACACCATTACTCGCATTCAGCATCTGGTCCGGAAAAAAATACGCCATCGTAAGTGTCACCACGCTGGTCAGCAGCAAGATACCGCCCCACAGGATCAAAGAGCCAAATATACCAGACCATTTCAGCTTCCGAAATGGAAATGCCGTCTTCATTCTGCCCCGCATGATCAGAATCATTAATACACCGATCAATGTCAGCACAATCTCATGAAGTACCACTCCCACCGTTCCAAATAAATATCCAAGTATGCCGCTCAGGATAAATATCTCAGCTACAATCAATACCGCCAATATCACAGCGGTCACGTACGGCTTCTTCCGATGTTCTCTGCTCCACGCTGTCTGTCTCATCTCATTCATAAATCTGTCTACCTGCTCTTTCCAGTCTTTTCTTATGTGTGCTGCCAGAGTTCCAAGGTCTAAATCCACATGAACTTACCACAATCATATTATAACGTAATCTGACTCAGTATCTCCCCGATCGGTGCAGAAATGGTCAGTTCCGCACCCACTTCTCTCGCCGTCGCACTCTTATTGATCACTACCAGATGCTTGCCATGGAAATAATCAATAAATCCTGCAGCCGGATATACCACCAAAGATGTACCTCCAATGATCAATGTATCCGCTTCACTGATCGCACGAATACTCCGATCGATCACATTACTGTCCAGCCCTTCTTCATATAATACAACATCCGGCTTGATCATGCCGCCACACTCACATCTTGGCACACCATCTGCATACTTCACATACTTCGCATCGTAGAATTTGCCACATTTCATACAGTAATTGCGATGGATGCTTCCATGAAGTTCCAACACATTCTTACTTCCGGCAAGCTGATGAAGCCCATCAATGTTCTGTGTGATCACCGCCGTAAGCTTCCCCTTCTGCTCCATCTCCGCAAGTTTTCTATGCGCCGGGTTCGGCTCTGCATCCAGAAACATCATCTTATTCTTATAAAATTCATAGAACCCCTCCGGATTCTGCATAAAGAAGCTATGGCTTACTATCTGCTCCGGCGAATACTTATACTTCTGCTGATAAAGTCCGTCCGCACTCCGGAAATCCGGAATATTACTCTCCGTAGATACACCCGCGCCTCCGAAAAACACAATCCTGCTGCTGTCATCTATAATTTTCTGTAATTTTGCAACTTCCTCTGCGTACATATATCTGCACCTCCTGTTTTATCTATTGTATTCCCAATACTGTCCTTTTTCAATATGAGACCAGGCTTTTCACAGTAAATGCAACAGGGTGACCTGTTTACCTTGAAAAACTACCTGTACAAGAAATTTTTTATTTTTTTCAAAAAACTCTTTACAATTCATATTGCCTGTGGTAATATAGCTTTTGTCAGCAAGCGGAGATGGCGGAATGGCAGACGCGCTAGATTCAGGTTCTAGTGGTGGCAACACTGTGAGGGTTCAAGTCCCTTTCTCCGCACTAGCTAATGAGCGAGAAACCTTGTAAATCAAGGCTTCTCGCTTTTTTATTACTCATTTGAGTTTGATTACCTTTGATTACCATTTTGTGTACATATAGATATAATCTTGAGTTTTCATTACAACTAAAAAGTCCCACAAGATTTTCTCCTGTGAGACTCATTTCATTCGTTTACTCCCAATATTGCTTCTACATCGTCAGCAGTAATCCTTCATATCCCAAAGCATAACAGACTCCAAAAGCAGCTTCCGCCGCCTGTTCATTGGAATCATGCTCCTCCCGCTCGTGCTTTGCCACTCTTATCACACGAAGTGTGGTATGACCTGTATACCGCTGTCGATATTCCTCATTTCTTTTACCTGCTCTGTTCCACAGTTTTTTCCCAAACCAGAGAAATAAAAGACCGAGAATCAATGGAATTGCTACTGTTACGAAAGAATACCCATATTCTCTATCCTTTTATATAATCAAATGCCACTCTCTTACTTCCGTCCCTGACGTATATAATTCCGCATTTTTTAAACCCATATCTGAGCACCGTATCCTGCATCGGCTGGTTATCTTCATGCGTATCAATTCTGAGATAATCAATCTTTTCACTGCAGTAATCAAAGCAGGTCTTTGCCAGGCCTTTCGCTTTACCGGATGATGCAATTCTGTGGATGGTTCCGTAGATCTTACTGCTGTGCCATTCGCCATCTTCGATCACCTGATAAGTCGGATCTTCACCGATGATGAACGCGAATGTTCCTACGATCTCATCATTTTCCACAAACACATAAGAATTACCGTTGTCGATATCTTCTGTGATAATTTCTACCGATGGGTATCCGTCATTCCACTGTGTCAGATTGCCTTTGCTGCGCATAAATGCTTTTGCATTTTCATACAAATCCATAATTACTGGGACATCTTCTTTTCTGGTCTTTCTGATATTCATCCTATCTTCGCTGTTCTCCTTTATTTGATTTCCATTCTTTTACATATTCCAAGAACGCTTCTGTCGCCGGATCCAATTCGCTGTCTTTCAGATATGCCACGCCCAATGTCCGTTTGTAATGCTCCGTAAATGGGCGGATGCAGATGTCAAATGGCGGATTGGACAGCAATAATTTCGGTAATACACTGATTCCCATCCCATCGGATACCATTTTCTGGACAGCCACGTCATCATCTAACTGGTAAAGCACAGTCGGATGAATGTCATTCTGCTCAAAGATCCCACCCGCTTCAAAGTCAAAACCATCTTCTGAATAAATATAATTCTCGTCCTTAATATCAGTCAGATTCACCTTCAGTTTGTCTGCCAGTGGATGATTTCTCGCCGTCAGGAGCATCAGTTCATCCGTATCCATCGGATAAAATTCCAGATTATCCGGAAGCAGATAATTGGACACAAAGATACAATCCACCTCATTCTGATCCAGCTTATCATGAAGCTGCGAAGAACTTCCCATTGATATTTTAAAATGAATATTTGGATATTTTTTTGAAAAATTCTTTACCATAGAAGGTAACCAGTTATATGCAATACTCTTGATCGTTCCGATATGTATATAACCATTTTTCAGACTGGTCAGATTCGATGCGATATCCGCAATACGGTTCTCTGCATCGCAGATTGTTCGCAATTCCCGGATAATTTCTTCTGTATTTGAGATTGGCAGCATGCCATTTTTCGTTCTTTTAAACAGCGGAAGACCAAGTTCTTTCTCAAAGCTCTTAATTGCCTGACTGATCGCTGACTGCGTATAATTATATTTTTCTGCTGTAACCGATATGCTGTGTGTATGATACACGCTTAGAATCATTTCGTACTTTGTCATTTTTTGCTCCCTGTTTGTAACACTCTTTTTTATTATATAATTGCAGCAGCCAGTACGCAAGACGCATCCACCGCGCATACATTAGAAATGTTAAACGACCCATTCAATATTTTTTATATCATAACCATTTTTCTTCAATTCCTCCACTCTTTAGATATATTAAATGACCCATTTAATTTTCTTAAATTGTTTAACAAAAGACAAAGTTATAAAATTAAAAATGCTGGCGGATTTCCAAGGTTATCGGGGTGGACATCTGCCAGGTAACTGTTTATCACAATATTTTGGTATATTTATCTGGAGGGTTAAAATGAATGCAGTAATTTTACTAAGAATTGTTTTGATCGCATTTACAATCTGCTCTGCTTTGTTTCTGATTGTCGATCTGATCAAGCACAAAGACGAGATCCATTTCAAAAAGGGTATTACACTTGCCCTGATCGGTTTATTCACCAACATGCTGGATACCTGGGGTATAGGATGTTTTGCAACACAGTCTGCATGTTTCAAATTCACCAAATCAACGAATGATGAGATTATTCCGGGTACATTAAATGTCGGCAACACGATTCCCGTTGCATTAGAGGGCATCCTCTTTATGACTTTCGTAGACATTGATCCGTTGACTCTTTATCTCATGCTGGCCGCAGCTGCTATCGGCGCACTCGTTGGTTCCGGCATCGTCTGCAAATGGGATCTGAAAACCGTTCGTTATGCTCTGTCTGTCGGTCTGGTAATTCTGGCTGTTGCACTTGTATGCAAGAACGCCGGCGTCGGTCCATTCGGTGCTGTCGGCACTGCAACCGGACTTAGCGGTATCAAATTAGTCGTAGGAGTGGTCATTAACTTCTTCCTTGGCGCATTGATGATGATCGGTGTTGGTCTGTATGCTCCATGCATGGCACTTGTTGGTGCACTTGGCATGAACATCGGAGTTGCATTCCCGATCATGATGGGTTCCTGTGCATTCCTGATGAACGCATCCTGCTTTAAATTCATCAAAGAAGGAAAATACGACCGTACCGCAACGATTATGCTGTCCATTTTCGGATGTATCGGTGTAGTCATTGCATATAAGGTTGCATGCTTCCTGTCACTGTCCACATTGACTTATATCGTATGTGTGGTTATGATCATCACTTCCGCAACATTCTTCCGCGATGCGCGGAAAATGTCTATGCCTTCTGAATCAGAGCGGGCACAGAAAGAGTTGCAGAAGTCCGGAGCAATGACAGACTAATCAGTTAATATAAAAATCGCAAAAGGATTCATATAATAAATGGGAGGTAACCGGATTACATATCCGACACCTCCCATTTTTTATACTTTTCTTTATACTTTAAGCTGACTGTATTCGCTCTAGAATGAGAATGTCATTGCTCTCAGAACTTGCTTTTCCTCTTCGTCCAGCCGGTTCTCCTGCTTCAGAGCCTCTACCATATCTACATCCTTGATCTCACCAAAATAACGCACGACTACACGATTCGTCTTACCTTCTGCCAGAGCCTTTACTGCCACATATCCCATACGGGTAGCTGTCACACGATCTCGTGCTGTCGGTGAACCGCCTCGCTGAATATGTCCGAGTACGGTCACTCTAGGATCCAGTCCCAACTCTGCACGGATCAGATCTGCAACCTGATGTCCGGCAGTACCATTACCAACCACTTCATTATCCAGCGTTCCGTCTGCTTTACGCTTAGCTCCCTCTGCTACGATTACCATAAAATGGGTACGTCCTGCAAGTCTTGCATTACGGATCTTCTCCGCAACATCTTCCTCAAAATCCCAAGGTTCTTCCGGAATCAGAACGGCGGTTGCACCTGTCGCAATACCAACATACAGTGCCAGATTACCTGCTCTGTGTCCCATGACCTCGATAACCGAGCATCTCTCATGAGACTGCATCGTATCACGGATCTTATCGATTGCTTCTACTGCCGTATTCGCTGCTGTGTCGTATCCTATACTATAGTGGCTGCATCCGATATCATTATCAATTGTACCCGGTATGCCAACTACAGAGATTGGATATTCCGTAGAAAGTGCCAAAGCTCCGGCAAATGTACCATCACCACCGATTGCCACAATTCCGTCCAGTCCGAACAGCTTACAGTTATCGTATGCTTTCTTACGTCCATCCTTAGTACGGAATTCATCACTGCGGGCTGTGTACAGCATTGTACCACCCTCGTTGATAATATGCGACACATCCACCGCTGTCATACGGTACATGTCTCCATTGATCAAACCATGCCATCCGCGACGGATACCTACTACTTCAATTCCCATGTAGAGTGCTGTACGCACTACGGCACGTACAGCCGCATTCATACCTGGTGCGTCGCCACCGGAAGTCAGTACTCCGATCCGCTTAACCGCACATTTCTTTTGCTCTTCCATCCTAACACCTCATTTCGATATTTGCATATCGTTCCTTCTTCAATGCATACTCACATTGTAACAATCTGAATTTAAAATGTCTATGAAAATATTGTCAAAATAATGTTAATAATTCAATCTGTTCTTTGAGATATTTCATAATCTATTGCTATTTAAATATATCTATATTATAATCTAATAAAAGAACAACCGCCCACAAGGGGTTGACCAGTATGTTAAGTAAAAACCGCCCTTACTCGCCAAAGTACAAGGGCGGTTTTGTTAGCTTTAATGCACTACTTCAAATTCGAAAAAATGAATGTCAGTAATGCAAGAATAAACATTCCGAAGGCCATCAGGTCTTTAAAATC
>OLOZ01001794.1_pt1 | contig 13705 bp, 7 predicted proteins | sample 1673021 | NCBI WGS metagenome assembly OLOZ01 (sample SAMEA3136747, study PRJEB25190) | human gut metagenome | biome: human gut; feature: human-associated habitat; material: faeces | place: Austria | collected 2013
GGTGGAAGAGCATCGATTTCTCTTTTGCAGATAAAGGTCTCCTCAAACTTAGATACATAAATGTACCAAAATTTGAGAAGAACCGTGTATTTTTTTTCTAATTTAATGCCACATTTGCCACACTTATACTTAACTCTTTGATTATTAGGGGATAATGTGTGGCAATAAGGGGCGTTTTTATTGTCACCTTATTGCCACCTATTACCACTTTTGGCATAAAATCAGCAAAATAATGGTGTTTTTGAGGGATTTGCTACGTCCCGACGCAGCAAAAGTTACGTCCGGACGTAGTAAAAGATACGTCGTGACGTAATTTCTGTGCGGGAATTCAATGGTAAGAAGTATATAAATAAATCCCAGAATCGCTCTTCCAAGCAGTTCTGGGATTTATTGTGTCTGATAGTTTGTTTACCATTTAAAGAGGTGAGGAACAAATTCCTTGAAGCAACGGCGCCAGGTGAGCCACTCATGATGAGTGCCTGGTGATACATAAACATCGAGCTTGATGCCCAGTTCCTTCAACTGCTGTGCCATCTTCTCGGTACCGAAGTTCTCTTCCGAACCGCAGCCCATAAACATATAATGAATGTTCTTGTTGTATTTCTCTGCATCGGCAAAAACTCCATTGAAACAGGTCTTTACATCCACGCCAAAGAGTGCACCGCTAAAGGTTCCAAGGGCAGAAAACTTGTCCATGTGAGGCAATACCGTGTTGAATGTCTGGCAACCGCCCCATGACAAGCCAGCCATCGCACGATGCTCGCGGTCGGTATAAGTGCGGAATGTCTTGTCAACCATCGGAATCAGATCCTTGATAATCACATCATAGAAAGAAGCTCCATAGTGGCTGCGCTCTTCATCTACATTCTTGCCTGGACGGGCAACGAAAGGCTTCTTTACATCGCCACTCTCCATGACAACAATCATAGGCTCAGCCTTGCCTTCTGCTATCAGGTTGTCCATGATGTGCTGCATCATTCCCTGCTTGCTCCAGCCCGTTTCGTCTTCGCCCATGCCATGCTGCAGATAGAGCACAGGATAGCGCTTGGTGGTGTTGGTTTCATATTCGGCAGGGGTGTAAACCATGGCGCGGCGGAACTGTTTCTGAGAGGCTGCATAGTAAGATACTGAGCGAACCTGACCGTGGGCTACGCCCTGCTGAGGACGGTAGTAGTTGCCTTCTGCTCCTTCTGGAACTTCCAGACCGCCTGCTTCACGGCAGCAGCCGAAGTAGGTTTCGCTGGCAGGGTCAACTACCTGCACGCCATCTACATTCAGAAAATAGTAGTGGAATCCTACTACCAGCGGATCGCTCACGCCGTACCAGTCGCCATCCAAATCCTTTTTCATCTCATATTGCTTGCCGCAGATGTCGAAGATTACTTTCTTTGCCTCAGGAGCATGGAGCTTTACATAAGCTCTGCGGTCCTTATCTACACGCGGATAGTTGCTGTCTGGAATGATTCCCTGCAGGGCGAGCATCATGTTTGCATAGCGCTTGCCCATGGTGCGGTAGCTTTCTGCGATGAAGTGTAGACCATCGCCACGTTGTGGACAGCCCTTTGAAGAAATGACGTGGGCTGTAGGAATGGTCTTGGCAATATCATCAACGATGGCGATATGTGCCCAGCATTTTCCGCCCATATCCTTCTGTACGGTTTCGCCTACGAGCAGAGGTACGTCTTCTGCCTTCAGATTCAAATCCTTCAAGATGTCGTTATAAACAGTCTTTACTCGGTTAGGCCAGTTGGCATCGCCGTTGTTGGTTTCGCCCTGATGCAGGAGGATGCCCTTGATAACACCCTGCTTCTTGGCTATTTTAGCCAGTTCTATCAGTCGGGCGTATGGATTTCCGTTGTACTGAGATGCAAAGTTCTTCATCCAGTCGGGTTGTTTCTTGAGATAAGCCTTATAGGTACGCTTATCGAAGAGGTCGATGCTGGCTCCGCCCACGGCCACGGTGATGGTTCCCACCTTGATGCTGTCCGGCAGGTTATCCACCATCTTTCTTCCGAAATAGTCAACAGGAGTCAGTCCTGTAGAGGGTCTTGCCTGTGGCGGCACGGCGGTGTGCCATTGTCCCTTCTTCCATCCCGCCTTTTCATCATCCACGGCATACATAGCCTGGAATCTCGGGTTCACGCCGGTTCGGTCGATGTCTTCGATAGCCGCATTTCCTTCCATGTTCGACTGTCCGAAGCAGAGATAAATCTGAAAATTTGGATCAGGCTTTTCCTGAACCTTACTGCCCGTTTTCTGTGCCATCATAGGTAGGCACGCCATCGCGAGCATCGATGCTAAGATTGATAATCTCTTCATAGTTTATATTTAATTAAATTATTAGATTGATTTTCATCTTCTGTTCTGTTTGCAAAGTTATGAAAAGATTTCCATACGTGCTTTGTCTCATATATCAATAACTTTTCCCTTTGTTATATAATAAAGGTGGTTCTTTTTTCTCAGGTCTCAGAATATGTTTCATTTTGTCTCTTTTGGGGTAGATGTTATTTGTGATAAAGTATTTGTTACTTGAGGTAAAATGCGTTTTAATGTTTTTATCTATTTTTGCGACGTGTTTCAGCATCCTTAATGATTTTTTTGAGAATTTAGGATGTAGAATATAATAATGTAATATTTAGCAACTGACAAGTAAGTATAACTATTAATCTATTTTTAAGAAGATGAATTTTAAAATGATTGAAAAGCCGTTTGTATTGCTATTCCTGCTCTGTTTGCTTCCTTTGGGAGTTTCGGCTCAGAGCATAGTAAAAGGTATAGTGACTGATCCAAGTGGAGAACCTGTGATTGGTGCTACTGTTAAAGTAGATGGTAGCAAGCTGGGTGTTGTTACCGACTTGGATGGTAAGTTTAGCATTGATGCTGCACCTGATGCAACATTGACAATTACCTATGTGGGTATGGAGCCTAAGACCGTGAAAGCTGAGGCTGGTAAAACCCTTTCCATTACCTTGAAGGATGATTCAAAAGTTCTTAATGATGTCGTTGTCATCGGTTATGGCGTTCAGAAGAAGAGCGACCTGACAGGTGCAGTTGCATCTATCAAGAGCGATGACATCAAGGGTTTGTCAGCTACCGATGCCGGTGCTGCCCTCCAGGGTAAGGCTGCCGGTGTACAGATTATCAACTCGGGTGGTCCGGGTGAGGCTGCCGATATCCGTATCCGTGGTTATTCTTCCAATAGTGGTAATATCGGTCCGTTGCTCATTGTCGATGGTCTGAAGGTGGATAACATCCAGTACCTGGATCCATCTATGATCGAGAGCATGGAGGTATTGAAGGATGCCGCTTCTGCTGCCATCTATGGTGCGCAGGCGGGTAATGGTGTCGTTATCATCACAACCAAGACGGGTGCTGCCAATGGCGGTAAGGCACAGATTTCTTACAGCAGCAAGTTCACCATCCAGTCGTTGGGAAAGAGGGCTGAAATCTTTGATGCTCCTGAGTATATTGAGTATCACAAGTATTTGGGCGACTTGACCGATGATCTTCTGAAGAAGAACAACTATAATGGTCAGAACACCAACTGGTATGACGAGGTATTTGAGAACAGTCTGGCTCATCAGCATAGCCTCACCGTGCAGGCAAGCAATGGCAAGGGCCGTTTCCTCGCCAGCTTGAATATCCTGAACAATGATGGTATCGTTAAAGGTAGCAAGGATACTTATAAGCGTTTCACTGGTCAGATCAATGCCGATTATGATGTTTACAAGTGGTTGAACATTACTACCAATACATCTTTTGAAAAGTGGAAGACCAAAGGCGTGACCAAGGGTTATGGTTCATTGCTGAACTCTGTGGTTTCTATCGATCCTTTGACTCCAGCTTATATCAGTAATGTGGAGGATTTGGCTCCTGGCATGAAGGCACAGGTAGAAGCCGGTGGCCCAGTTCCTAGAGATCCAAGCCATAACAATGACTACTATGGTACTTCTAAATATGTAGATGATGCTACTGGTAACCCTCTCTATCAGCGCGACCGTCATGACACATGGACTTCTGGTATCAATGTACGTGGTACCGTTGCTGCCAATATCAAGCCATTCAAGGGCTTTACATTTACTTCTCGCTTAGGTTATCGTATCACTCAGAGTAACTATCATAACTACGAGACTCCATATTGGTTATCATCTATGGCACATAGTGAAAACTATACCATTGAAGCGAAAAACAATAATGGCTTGTACTATCAGTGGGAGAACTTTGCCAACTATTTGACAACAATCGGCAAGCACACTATTGGTGCCATGGCAGGTATGTCGTTTACCAAGAATCATTGGGACAATAGTTCCATCAGTTCTACAGGAGGTAACATACTCTCATCTTATGAGCCAAACTTCCATTACATCGACTACTTGTTGGCTAATGCAACCAAGAATGTAGGTAACGCTCCTTCAGATGCTACAGAGTTATCTTACTTTGGTCGTGTATCTTACAGCTATGACAACCGTTACTTCATGCAGGTTAACTTCCGTCGTGATGCTTTCGATACATCAAAACTTTCAAAGAAGGCACGTTGGGGTAATTTCCCATCAGTTTCAGCAGGATGGGCTATCAGCAATGAGAAGTTCTTCAAGGACAATATAAGTCGTGATGCCATTTCTTTCTTGAAACTTCGTGGTTCTTGGGGTCAGAATGGTAACGTCAATATCTTGAACAATTATCGTTATGCTTCTACCTTAGCTCTTAATCAGAGTTTCTATCAGTATAATCCGTCTATCGGTGATGGTAAGCTGACTTTTGGTTCTAAGCCTTCTGGACTTGCTAACCCAGACTTGAAGTGGGAAACTTCAGAGCAGATTGACCTTGGACTTGATGCGCGTTTCCTTAACGACCGTCTTACCTTGGGTGTTGACTGGTATCGCAAGACTACCAAAGACCTCTTGATTGAGATTACTCCTCTTCCTGAGATTGGTGTAAACAAGAGTGTTGTTAATACAGGTAAGGTACTTAACTCTGGTCTTGATTTCGAGTTGGGTTGGAGAGACAACATCAAGGACTTCAAGTATAGTGTGACCGTAAATGGTTCAACTCTGAAGAATGAGGTGAAGGAGGTTTCTAACCTTATAAGCCGTTTGACCGAAATAGGTATTGATGGATTCAATAACCAGCTTAAGCCTACATTCGAGGCTGGCCATCAGGTATGGTATTTCCGTGGTTACAAGTATGCAGGTGTAGCCGAAGATGGTAGTGCTCTCTATTATAATAAGAATGGCGAAACAACTTCAGCTCCAACCGATGAAGATAAGCAGGATTTGGGCTCAGCTATTCCTAAGTTTACTTATGGTATTACTCTTAATGCAGAATATAAGGGCTTTGACCTCACCGTATTTGGAACAGGCGCTGCTGGCAACAAGATTTACAACTTGATGGTTTCTGCAGACCGTCCGTTGATCAATGGAATTGATACCTACTGGAAGGATTCTTGGAGAGCAGACCGCACCAATGCTAAATATCCTGATATGAAAAAGGTTGCTACCGACTGGAAGTTCTTCAGTTCTGATGCAGCTGTGTTCAGTGGCTCGTATTTCAAGATCAAGCAGATTCAGTTGGGCTATACATTGCCAAAGGCTATCACTAGCGTGGCAGGTATCAGCAATCTTCGTGTATATTGCTCACTGGATGATTTCTTCACCATCACCAAGTATCCTGGTGCTGATCCGGAGACTGCTTCTATCAACAGTGGTGCCTCTCGTGGTTTTGATAATGGTACTTATCCAACTTCCAAGAAGGTGGTATTTGGTATCAATGTAACATTCTAACCTTTAATATTCAAAAACAATGAAGAAAATATTATTTTCAACAATATTGGCTCTTGCTGCCACAGGAACAATGACGCTCACTACGTCTTGTGAGGATCAGCTAGACATTGAGCAGAAGGGTGTAATACCTACCGAGAACTTCTATAAGACCGATGCTGATGCAGAGGCAGCCCTCGTTGCTGCATACGAAGGCTTTATGTGTAATGTGATGGGACGTAACCACGATGGTGGTGGCCCAGGTATTTATACTCCATTGAAACTGATAGTCAATGAGTGTGGAGACGATGTGTTGGCAGCAGGTGCCAACTCTGGTGATAATACGTTTGGTATCATGCTCAATCAGTTCTATTATGATGCTGAGGCTGAGGTGCCAAAGTTTATGTACACAGGTCTCTATCTCTCTGTATATACCTGTAACCTTGTACTCGATCACTTTGCCGATGCTACTACCGCTGTGCAGAAACGTTGCGCTGCAGAGGCTCGTGTGCTTCGTGCTTATGATTATTTCCTGTTGGCTAATCTTTGGGGTACTCCACCATTGGTAACTCATGTTCTGGATGCTTCTGCGCAGCCTTTTAATTGTGATAAGGATCCTGAGCATCCTATGAATCACCAACAGTTGATAGAGTGGATTGCGCAGGAATGTGAGAATGCTGCCAACGATTTGGATGAGCGTAAAAGTAAGGATGACAAGGATGGAGCTGTGAAGGTAACCAAGGGCTTTGCATATGCTCTTGCCGGAAAGGCTTATTTGTTTGCCGGTCAGTATGATAAGGCTAAAATTGCCCTTAAAAAGGTTATAGACTCGGGCAAGTATGACCTTGTTCCTGGTGAGAAATATGCTGACAACTTCCATATCGAGGGTGATGCCAACGAGGAGAAGGTATTTGAAGTCAACTTCGAGTATAATGCAGGTAAGACCGATTGGGGTGGTATGATTCAGCGTTCTAGCTGGATGGAGACCAACTATTGGGATTGGCGTGCTGATCACTTTGTGGTTTCTCCTAACAAGGTTTATTGTGGCGGCGTTGATGGCTGGGGTGGCCTTGGCGTGCCTCAGTGGTTTGGTGACGAGTTCTATAAAAATGATGGTAACTCTTATCGCTTGAAGGCTACTTTAAAGCATATTGATGATGCGGTTTATCATATGTCTTACGGCAAGGATGAAATCGATAATATGACTGACGAGCAGAAGAAAACCAGTAACAAGATTGGAATCAATGACCCTGTTCAGGGACTCTACGGCAACTCTACCTGGTTGGCGTTCAAGCAAATAATGAGAGCTTCTGATACTGAAGGCAAGAAATATGGTGATAACATTCGCTTGAATAATTATCTTGTCATGCGTTACGCTGAGGTTTTGCTCAATTATGCAGAGGCTTGTCTTCAGACAGGCGATCAGGCTGAAGCTAAGAAATATATCAACATGATTCAGAAACGTGCTGGTTCCAAGACAATCAGTGAAACTGTTGATATGGATGTGTTGAAGAAAGAAAAGTCATATGAACTTTGGCTTGAAGGCTGTCGTTGGTTCGATATCATGCGATGGAATGATACAAAGGCCATTGAGCGTTTGACTAAGGCTGGTACAGTCGTGCCACATTTGTTTGATAAGGTTTTCAGAACTCCAAAGGCAGACGACCAGAATGTAACTTGGGAGCATGGATCAGAAGCAAACAGCCGTTTCTATACGACCAACACTCCTGAGACTAATTTCAAGGTAGGTTTCAAGAAGGGCAAGCATGAGTTCTTCCCTTATCCACAGACTGTGATGGATAAGAATCCTAACCTAAAGCAGAATCCTGGTTGGTAATCATGAAGTTGTTTTGTTAATATAGTGTTTTTAGTTTAAAGAACTATAGATTGTTTGACAATTAGGGGGTGTTTTGAAAAAAAGCACTCCCTTTTTTCTTCTTTAAAGGAATTTACATATGAAAACATGGATGTGTGCCTTGATGCTGGCGTTATCGACAGGAGCTTCGGCTCAGAACCCGATTATCAGCGGACAGTATTCTGCTGATCCTACGGCTCGCGTATTCAACGGGAAGGTATATCTTTATCCTTCTCATGATATTCCGAGTCCTATCGAGAAACTGAAGGAATGGTTCTGCATGGCAGATTATCACGTTTTCTCTGCTACCAATCTTACAGAGTGGCAGGATCATGGAGTCATCGTTTCGCAGGATAAAGTGCCTTGGGTACAGGACGGCAGTTATACGATGTGGGCTCCAGACTGTGTAGAGAAAGACGGGAAATATTACTTCTATTTCCCTGCTGCTCCGAAAGGGGAGGAGAAGGGATTCGGAATAGGTGTGGCTGTTGCCGACCAGCCGGAAGGACCATTTATGCCGATGTGGAAACCCATAGAGGGGGTTCATGGTATAGACCCTTGTGTGTTGATAGATAAGGACGGCCAGGCTTATATCTACTGGGCTGGAGCTGGTTTGCACATGGCTAAGCTGAAACCAAACATGACGGAACTTGCCTCGGAACCCAAACTGGTAGAGGGATTGCCTGAGGGATTCAAGGAAGGACCATTTGCTTTCGAGCGTAACGGCAAGTATTATTTCACCTTCCCTTGGGTACGTGAAAAAAATGGAACCGAAACGCTGGCTTATGCCATGGCTGACCATCCGATGGGACCTTTCACGTTCAAGGGCATCATCATGGATGAATCGCCTACGAAGTGCTGGACCAATCATCATAGCATCGTAGAATATCAGGGACAGTGGTATCTCTTTTATCATCATAATGATTATTCGCCTAAGTTCGACAAGAACCGCTCGGTGCGAATCGACTCTCTGAACTTCAATCCTGATGGAACGATACAGAAGGTGATACCTACGCTAAGAGGTGTGGGATTGACGAACGCTCGTTCGCGTATTCAGATTGACCGCTATTCTGCGCTGCAAGGCAAGGGTATTGGTATTGAATATCTGGATAAGAACAACTGCTTCGCCGGCTGGAAGACTCTCTTCTCTAAATCGAATACAGCTCTTATATATAATAAGGTGGATTTCGGTAATGAGAAGGTGGAAGAAATCACCGTTCGTGCCAAGTCTTCAAAGGGCGGTGTGCTCGTAGTCAGAGCCGATGGCAAGAAGGGTAATATCATCGCTAAGGTGAAGATTCCGAAGTCGGCTGGCTGGAAAAATATCCGTGCCCAGGTGCTCCATGCTCCTCAGGGCGTTCATGCTCTCCATGTATCCTTGCAGAGTGGAGCCGATGTAGAGGTTGACTGGCTGGGCTTTGATGCGTTGCCTTGGGAAAATGGAGCTTTCGAAACTCACCAGTATCGTAATCTTTTTGCCGAAATGGGCTATAAGCAGGCTGATATAGACAGGAAGGTGAACGAAGTGTTCAATGATGTATTCTACGGTAAGAACAAGGTTTATTTCGAGGTGGGCGATTCCATGGGATATGTCAGCGATATAAAGAACAATGATGTGAGAACCGAAGGTATGTCGTATGGAATGATGGCTGCCGTGCAGTTTGACAAGAAGGACATCTTCGACCGCCTCTGGCGATGGAGCAAGAAATACATGCAGCATCAGGAAGGACCTTATAAGGGCTATTTCGCATGGAGCTGCAAGACTGATGGAACGAGAAATGCGCAGGGAGCCGCATCGGATGGTGAACTCTATTTCGTAACTTCGCTCATCTTTGCATCCAACCGATGGGGAAATGATACAGGCATCAACTATCTGAAGGAAGCGCAGCATATTCTGGATTGCAGCATGCAGAAGGCGGGAATGGACCGCACAGCTCCGCTCATCAATCTTGAACATCAGCTCATCACCTTTACGCCCGATCATTGGGGCGGGAAGTTTACCGACCCTTCTTACCATCTCCCTGCCTTTTACGAGGTTTGGGCGAAATGGGCTAACGACGGACGGTCCCAGTTCTGGAAGGAGTGTGCTGAGAAAAGCCGTGAGTTCCTGCATAAGTGTATCAATGAGAAGACGGGCTTGAACCCGGACTATTGCAACTATGATGGCAGTCTGATGAAGACCGGTCGGTTGTTGGGTGATGCATTCCGTTATGACTCATGGCGAGTGCCAATGAACATAGCGCTCGATTATTCCTGGGCTTGCAAGGATAAGGAGTGGCAGCAGAAATATGCCAATACGCTGCAGAACTTCCTGTATAGTAAGGGCATTGATTCTTTCCTGGACCAGTATAATGTAGATGGAACGATGGTAGAAGATATTCTGCCGGCAGGTACAGCTCCTAAGGCACTCCGCCATTCCATCGGTTTTGTTGCCACTTCGGCTGCGGCTTCATTGGTCAGTAATCATGTGAAGGGTAGGGAATTCGTCAGACATTTCTGGAATGCCAAGCATGAACCAGACAAAGAAGGCTTCTTCGATGGCTACTACGACGGACTGTTGCGTCTCTTCGCCTTCATGCATCTGAGTGGCCGTTATCAGATTATCGAACCTCAATAATAATGAATAGTCTATGTACAAATTTTTTAATAAAATAGTTAGATTGTTTTGTTTATGTGTATTCCTTTTTGGACATTTCTCTGCGGATGCCCAAAATAGGAATTTACCTGCAGACATCAATCCTTATTTCGGACCAGTCGGCAAGCAGCCTGTCATGCCTAATGCGGCTGGATTTATTCAGAGATGGTTGCTCTTGGAGCCCATCTCTATGCCGGTCAAGAGCAATGTCGTTTTTACTGATTCTTATCTGAAGGAGATATTCCATACGCAGTATTTCCCTAAACAGATGGAAACAGTTCCTAAGGATAGAGCCGTCGTGAAGGTGGGCAAGGAAAAACTGAAATGGCATGCGCTGGACAGTAAACTGTTTAATGTGAAGCTCTTCCGTTTCGCCACTTCATTTAAGAAACCCAAGTATGGTGTCTTGTTCTGGGCGGTTACCGTTATCGATTGCCCTGAGGAGATGAAAGACGTCCGCTTGTCTGTTGGCTCGAATGGTGCTTCCATGTGGTGGCTCAATGGCGAGGAGGCGGTGATGCTCGAAGGCGACCGAAGAATGGTTCGCGATGATGTGGTTTCTAAGAAGCTTACCTTGAAGAAAGGTAAGAATATTCTTCGTGGTGCAGTCATCAATGGACCTGGTATGAGCGACTTCTGTGTCCGATTCATCGATGGACAGGGCAAGCCTGTCAGAAACCTGTCTATTCACGTGAAGTAGTGCAATCAATAAAGAAAGTTATGAAACAGAACAATATATTTTTCAGATATTTTAGCCCGGTTGCTGCTCAGCAGAAACTTTATGCCGCTGCTTTGGTTGCCTTGTTGTCTTCCTCTGCTTACGAGGCAGAAGCCCAGGTGGGCGAACCTTTCATTCATGACCCTTCTACCATTGCCCTGTGTGATGGAAAGTATTATACCTTTGGAACGGGTGAAGGTGGAATCTGGTCGGAGGATGGCTGGACCTGGCAGGGTGGTGCTGTTCGTCCCGGCAGAGGAGCGGCTCCTGATGTGTTGAAGATTGGCGACCGTTATCTTGTAGCCTACAGTGCTACGGGCGGTGGATTGGGAGGCAGTCATCGCGGTGATGTCCTGACGATGTGGAACAAAACGCTCGATCCGAAATCGCCTGATTTCAAATATACTGAACCGGTGGTGGTAGCTTCTTCATTGGATGATGAAGACTGTGATGCCATTGATGCGGGCTTGTTGCTCGACCCTACTACCGGCAGACTCTGGCTCAGTTATGGTACCTATTTCGGATTTATCCGTCTGGTAGAACTTGATCCGAAGACAGGTAAGCGGATGGAAGGCAACGAACCCGTCAATATCGCCATCGACTGCGAGGCTACTGATTTGATTTACCGCAACGGCTGGTATTATCTTCTCGGCACCCATGGCACCTGTTGCGATGGTCCTAATTCTACCTACAATATCGTGGTGGGACGTTCGCGAAAGATAACCGGTCCATACGTAGATAATGTGGGCAGAGAGATGTTGCAGGGCGGTGGAAAGATGGTGATTGCTGCCAATAATCTGAAGACGGGTCCCGGTCACTTCGGACGCTATATTGAGGAAGAAGGTGTGGAAAAGATGTCGTTCCACTATGAGTCTGATTTCAGACAGGGAGGACGAAGCGTGTTGGCCATCCGTCCTTTGTTGTGGAAGAACGACTGGCCTGTGGCTGGTGATGAATTTCATGCCGGAACCTACGAGATAGAATCGGAACGAAGAGGCTATGCCCTGGAGATTGCCGTAGATTTCGTGAGAATGCAGCGGGATATCGAACCTTTCTGGATTAAGCCAACCAAGCCTTTGAAGAATATCGAACCTCAGACCTTGAAGGAGGTAGAGGCAGAATGGCCTAAGGGCGAGGTGAAGGTAAGAATGAACGATTATATGTTCCGTCCTCATCAGAAGTGGAGTATCATGCCTGCCGGAAAGGGTGGTTATCTGGGTGGTTCTTATTATAAAATCTGCATAGAAGGCACTACTCGCTATCTTACCGCAACCGCTCAGCATGATGTCATTGCCAAACCTGAGTTTACGGGTGAAGATGCCCAGCTTTGGCGTATCGAACAGCTCACCGATGGCACCTATCGCATCATGCCTAAGGCAGTGCCAGGCACAGAAGAGAAACTGGCATTGGTTTCACTCGGCGATTGTACCCCAGGCTTGGCTCCTTTCGATTTCAACAGCGATAATTCTAAATGGAATTTCAGACAACAATAAATTCATGATGATTTGACAATCGAGAAGCGTCCCAATCATAAATCCTCTAATAAAATAAACAGAAGTATGCTAAAGAATTTATCTCTCATTGCCCTTTTGGGCATCGCTGTCGTTGGCGTTCCAAGTGAACTCAGCGCCAAGAATGTAAAGGTGGCAGGCACCCAGAAAGGTGCGGCTGCCAAGTCTATCACCCGTCAGGTGGCTCAGCAGAATGTAACCATCGAATTCTATTCTCCATCCATCGTCCGCATCTTGAAATCTGATGCCGGACTTGGTGCTCCTGTTCAGAAGAAAAGCTATTCTGTCATCTTGAAACCTCAGCAGATGAAGGGCGTTCAAATACTGGAAAACGGTGATATTGTAAAAATCAATTCTAGTTTTATTTCCGTTGAACTGAATCAGCAGACTGGCGAAATCCGCTTCCTTTCGAAGGATGGAAAGCTGCTGCTTACTGATACGAAGACCCGTCTGGAAACTCGCAAGGATGAAGCCAACAAGGGCAAGTACCGTATAGAGCAGGACTTCCGTCTTGCTGATGACGAGGCCATCTATGGTCTGGGACAGTTGCGCGATGTTTACATGAATCAGCGTGGTCGACAGAATATCGTACTCTGGAACAATAATACTTATATCGCCATCCCTTATTTCACTAGTGAGAAGGGCTATGGTCTTTACTGGGACAATGCAGGAAAAACCTATTTCAATGATATCGTAGCATCCAAGAATAATGGCAACCAGCCATCATGCACTTCCTTTACCAGTGAAGTGGGAACCTGCGCCGACTACTATTTCATGTATAAGGATGGTACGCAGGATGGAGTCATCGCCAGCATCCGTGAACTCACCGGACAGGCTACCATGTTCCCGAAATGGGCGATGGGCTTCTGGCAATGCCGTGAGCGCTATAAGACCAGTGATGAACTGGCTGGCGTGTTGGACAAGTATCGCGAACTGAAGATTCCTACTGATGCCATCGTGCAGGACTGGCAGTATTGGGGATGCGACTCCAACTGGAATGCGATGAAATTCCAGAACCCATACTATATAAATAGGGTGGGCGACCCAGCCTATGCCAAGTATCTTCCTACCGATATGAAGCAGATGAAGGTACAGGGAGAACCCCGTCTGAAGAGTCCGGAAGAGATGGTGAAGTATGTTCATAAGAACGATGCCCATCTGATGATTTCCATCTGGGCAAGTTTCGGTCCTTGGACAGAGCAGTATCGTGAACTGAAGAAGATGAATGCC
>OLOZ01001803.1_pt1 | contig 13681 bp, 10 predicted proteins | sample 1673021 | NCBI WGS metagenome assembly OLOZ01 (sample SAMEA3136747, study PRJEB25190) | human gut metagenome | biome: human gut; feature: human-associated habitat; material: faeces | place: Austria | collected 2013
TTGCCCGAAGAGCTTATCGCTCAGGAGCCAGCGGCCGTGCGCGACGAGTGCCGACTGCTCGTGATGGACCGCGAAAGCGGGGAAGTGGAAGATCGCATCTTCAAGGACATCGTCGACTACTTGAGGCCGGGGGATTTGCTCGTGGCCAACGAGACGCGGGTCATGCCGGCACGCCTTTTGGGCGCAAAGCGCGGCACCGGCGGGGCGGCCGAGGTGTTCCTGCTGCGCCAGCACGGCACGCCCCTCGACAACAAGAGCGCGCTCTGGGAGGTGCTCGTGCGCCCTGGCAAGCGCCTCAAGCCCGGCACGGGCGCCATCGTGGACTTCACGGACGCCGCAGGCCAGGTGGCGCTTTCCGCCGAGATCGTGGATTGGATCGCTGACGCGCAGAAGGGCGAGCGCCTGGCACGCCTCATCACGCCGCTCCCCTCCCTCGACGAGGCGCTGCACGCGGTGGGCCACACGCCGCTGCCGCCCTACATCCGCGACTACGCCGGCGACGAGGAGCTGTACCAGACGGTGTACTCGCGCCGGGAAAGCTCGGCGGCCGCTCCCACGGCCGGGCTGCACTTCACGCCCGAGCTCATCGGGCGTCTGCGCGAGCGCGGCATCGGCTGGGCCACGGTGGAGCTGGAGGTGGGTCTGGACACTTTCCGTGTGGTGGACGAGGACGATCCGGAGAAGCACCACATCCATACCGAGTTCTTCACGGTGCCCCAGGCCACGGTGGATGCCGTGAACGCGACCCACGCCGCGGGCGGCCGCGTTATCGCTGTGGGCACCACGAGCGTCCGCAGCTTGGAAAGCGCCTGGGATCCCGAGGCCGACGGCGGCCGCGGCGCTCTTGTCGCCCGCGATCGCGAGGCCACGAGCCTCTATATCTTGCCGGGCTATGAGTTCCACGTGGTCGATGCCCTCATCACCAACTTCCATGTGCCGCGCTCCACGCTCATGATGCTCGTCTCCGCCTTCAGCACCCGCGAGAACATCCTGGCCGCCTACCAGCACGCCATCGACGAGCGCTATCGCCTCCTCTCCTTCGGCGACGCCATGTTCTTGCATTAAACGCGTTTGCAGCTCGCCTGTTCATGTCGAGCGGTTTCCTGTTTCCCTCTGTCTGGCTTGCAAAATGCGGTTTTAGGGACGGCCGTCCTTCGGCGAGAGGTGCGGCCGCCCTCCTTCGGCGATGTCGCGTTGTGCGCAAATCTGCGGGTCCCTTCCCCCACCACGCGGGGCATCTCGACCTCTTGCTTGCGTTGGCGCGCAAAACTGCGGACGCTGCTTGCGGCAATGGCTTGGAAAACACGAAACATCGGCGCTAGGGGCGAAAGCGTGCGTGCGCGGCTTTCAAATGGCTTGAAAATCACGAAACATCGGTGTCGGAGGCGAAAACCGTGTTTCGTTGTAATACGCCACCTGGGAAAGCTCCGCGAATCGAGACATAACCGTCCTTTTATGGGCGTCGACTGCTGATCTTTCGTGTTTTTCAAGCCATTTCAGGCGATTGAAGCGCTGATTTTCTTCTGCATTCCGATCTTTCGTCATTTTCAAGCCATCATGCCAGCTTTGCGCGGAGAAGGTGGCGTATGGGCGACGCGGGGGCTCTGTGCCGGCAGTAGGACGCTCTGCTCGGCAAAAGATGATGCATTTACTTTCAGCAGAGGATATTTCATGTATCGCGTTATTCCGAGAACACGTGGCGAGCAGAGGTCTTAGAATGCCGCGAATGCGGTTGATCCTCTTTGGCATATCGGCTTTCTCCTACTGGCTTTGCGCGCCGTCGGCGCCTGACGCCTCGTGCAAGGTGCCGGCGAAGATCCTGAAGAATTGCGAGCCTGTCCTTGAGGCGCTGCGTCATTTGGAAGGAATCTTCCCGTTCTTGCCCCGGTCGTATCATGTCTCTACGACGTCTCATGCCAAAAGACCATTGTCGGAAGCGATCTGCCATCTTGTGGTTCGCATGCCGAAGGGAAAGGACTTCTGCCGCGTGGAAAGCGGCGTGTTCGTCTCCTGTCCCGAGCTCTGTTTCGTGCAGCTTGCGCAGTCGCTTCCTTTTCACGAGCTCGTTCGCGCGGGCAATGTGCTTTGTGGGCGTTTCTACCTCGACGCCGGGAAGGGCGGCGAGCTTGGGCAACGCGAGCCCCTTACCTCGAAGCGGCGCATTGAAGCGTTCCTTCGCGCCAACCCCGGAATCAAGGGCGTGAAGGAGGCTCGTCGGGCGCTCCCGTGGGTTACGGAAGGTGCGGCCTCTCCTCCGGAGGCGTTTCTCGCTATGGTGTTCGGGCTGCCTTACCGCTATGGCGGCTTTCAGCTCTCAGACCTTGCGGTAAACCGGCGGTTGCGGCCGAGCCACAAGGCTCAGCAGATAGCACGCCGCACCACGCTCGTCCCTGATATCCTCTTTGCTGATGCTCGCCTTGCGATCGAGTACGACTCAACGGCCGAGCACACCAGCTCCTCACAGTTGACGAGAGACGCCCAGAAGCGCCTGGCGCTGGAGGCAGACGGCTACAAGGTCGTTACCGTGACGGCGGGGCAGATCGGCGATTCGGGCGAAATGCGGCGCATTGCCGAGCAGTGCTATCGCCGGCGGGGCAAAAGATTTCGTCCCCAAAGCAAGGAATTCGCGAACCGGCAAGCGCATCTGTTCCGCATGGGCTGGTCGCTCGAGGATTACTGTCTCAAAGAGCAGCCTCGCTAGGTGCTTTTCAAGAAAATAGTTTTCCCAGTTCAGAGTAAAGGATTAGGGAAAAGATTACGAGAATAATCTTTTTCTCGCTCGCTTTCCGATGCGCGATGGCGCGGCGGCGTCCATAGTGGGGATCGTCACGGGGTGCCGAGCCCGCACACAAGTTGAAGGTTGTCGCGGGGTGCCGTACTCGGGCGGCAGCTGGAAGGCTGCCCGAGTGCGAGAGCGGCGGTGAAGGCCGCGGTCGTGGTTCCCCGGGCGGCATCTGTCAAGGAGGGCGCGCGGCGCCCGACAAAGCGCAAGGCGCGAAGGAGCGCCCGGCGCAAGGAGAGGCACGAGGGCGCATGAGAGGCGTCCCGCGCAACGGAAAGAGAGGGAGTTCACCATGACCACCACCGTTACTCGTCGCGATCTGTTCAAGTTCGGCGGCCTGGCCGCGCTCGGCGTGGCCGGCGCCAGCACGCTCGCCGGCTGCGGCCAGCCCAAGACCGTCGCCGAGGCCGCCGCCGAGAAGGGCCTGGCCGACACGGGCGCCGCTGCCGGCCCCGCGTTCCTCGCGCCCCAGGAGCCCATCACCGATTTCGCCGAGACCCACGAGTACGACATCGTCGTGGTCGGCGCCGGCGAGTCGGGCCTGTCCGCCGTGCACACCGCGCTCGAGGCCGGGGCGCGCGTGGCCTGCGTGCAGAACATCAACGCCGCCCAGACCACCGGCAACATGGCCGCCTCCATCGACCTCACCCAGACCGACGAGGCCGCCGTCCAGGCCTGCGTGAGCTTCATCAACTGGAAGAGCGACTACCGCTCCAACCGCGACCTCGTGAACATCTGGGCCCACAACTCCCAGGAGGCGCTGGCCTGGTGGGCCGAGGAGGCAGCGAAGGGCGGCGTGGAAAGCAAGCCCCACGACGCGGTGCTCTCCTACAACGGCTACGACATCCACCTGCACGCCAACACCTACTTCCACGTGGAGGGCAACCACAACGCCGCCGCCACGGTGATCGCCGAGAACCTGGCCGCCGCCGGCGCCGAGTTCTTCTACAACATGCCCTGCAAGCAGCTGGCCACTGACGAGTCCGGCGCGGTCACGGGCGCCATCTGCGAGGACGCCGACGGGGCGCACCACCTGTTCACGGCGACCAAGGGCGTCATTCTGGCCTGCGGCGACTACTCCTCCAACCAGGAGATGCTCGACTACTACGCGCCGGATACCAAGGGCTTCTCGCTGTTCACCGACTTCCGCGACGGCTCGGGCCTGGTGGCCGGCATGAACGCCGGAGCCATCATGACGCCGCACACCCACACCAAGATGATCCACGGCGAGCCGGCGGCCGTGCGCCTGGAGATGCCCTTCCTCTTCGTCGACCAGGAGGGCAACCGCTTCATGGACGAGACCTGCTGCCGCATGGGCTACATGAACAACTTCGCCCGCCCGTATTTGGCGAAGGCTGGCTTCACCGACTCCACGGCAGCGAAGTTCTTCAGCCTGGTGCCCGCAAACTGGGAGAGCTACTACGAGGAGTGGAAGGCCGCCAGCCCCTACGACATCTCCCAGTACAACGGCGACAACAAGGTGAACCCCGAGAAGTGGATCACCGCCGACACCGTCGAGGGCCTGGCCGAGGCCATGAACGCCTACGCCGCCGAGAACGATTGGAAGCTCACGAACATCGACGCCGCCGCGCTGGCCGACACCGTGGCCCGCTACAACGAGCTGTGCGCCGCCGGCCGCGACGAGGACTTCGGCAAGGCCGCCAAGTACCTCGTGCCCATCGAGGGCGGCCCCTACTACGCCATCCCCCGCGGCTCCAACAAGCTGCCGGCCATCCTGGGCGGCCTCGTGGTCGATAGCAACCACCAGTGCCTGAACGGGGAGTTCGAGCCCATCAGCGGCCTGTACGCCGTGGGCAACGCCTCGGGCCAGTTTTTCGGCGGCGTGGACTACCCCATGGACATCGAGGGGCTCTCCATCGGCCGCGCCATCACTTCGGGCTACTACACCGGTCGCTTGGTGGCGAGCCTGTAGGCCACCTGTCGTTTCGCCCTCCCGTGCCCGGCCGACGCTCCCTCCCCCGTCGGCCGGGTTTTTTGCTTGCGGCCCCTTACGGCCTTTGCGGCCCCGATGCCGCAAAGGCCTCGGGAAAGCGCCGACCCGGCCGCCGGCCGGCCCTGTCACCTGCTATAATGGCCGCCATGGGGAACCTGTTGAAGGACATACGAAAGGGGAGGGAAGACCGCTCCCTGTACCTGCGGGGCATTCTGCCCTACCTGTTCGCGCTCGGCTGCGCCCGCGCTTGGGTGACGCTGGCCGTGGCGGTGCCGGCCCTCGCGCTGCCGGCCGCCTTCGATCTGCACGACGTCTTCGACTACGCCTTCTGCCTGGTCTCCATCGCGGCGGCGCTTGCCGCGCGCCGCCTTCTGCCCCTGAACGCCACGGGGCGGATGCGCGCGGCGTCGGCGGCGCTGATGGTCGCGGCATCGCTCTGCCTCATCGCAGTCGGCACCGGCCTGGTCGCAGGGCCGGCGGCCATTGCGCTGGTGGCCGCGGGCGCGGCGGCGGGAGGCGCGGGCTTCGGCCTCTTCCTGCTTCTGTGGGCCGAGGTCTTAAGTTGCATCTCGCTCATCCGCATTTTCCTGTACACGACGGCCTCCCAGCTGGTGGCCGTCGTCTGCGTGTTCTTCTGCGACGGCCTGGACGATTTGCGCGTGGCCTGCGCTTTGGTGATCCTGCCGCCGGTGGCGCTGCTCTGCCTGCGCCGGGCCTTCTCGGCGCTGCCCGTCGCCGATCGCCCCTCGCCGGTCATTCCGAAGTTCACCTACCCGTGGAAGATCTTCGTGCTTCTGGCCCTGTACTCCTTCGCCTACGGGCTGCGCCAGCACCAGCTGGCGGCCGGCGCCGGTATGCACTCATCGGTCTCGACGGCCATCGTCATGGCGGTGCTGTTCGCGAGCGCCTACTTCTTCTCGAACCGCTTCAACATCGGCACGCTGTACCGCTCGCCGCTCGTGCTCATCGTGTGCGGCTTTCTGCTCGTGCCCGTCGAGGGCGTCTTCGGCACGGCGGTGTCCAGCTACCTCATCTCCATGAGCTACTCGCTCGTGGGCATCATCGTGGCGCTGCTTCTGTACGACATCGCCAAGCGCCTCGGGGTCACGGTCGTCATCTTCGCCGCCATCAAAGGTGCCGAGCAGGTGTTCGTCATCTGGGGCAAGGGGGTCGCCGAGGCCATGGCCGCCGCGGGCATGAACGCCGGCGCCCAGGACGCGGTCATCGCGGTTGCGGTGGTGGCCATGATGCTGGCGGCCACGCTCATCCTGCTGTCCGAGAAGGAGCTGGCGAGCCGCTGGGGCGTGCGCATCCTGGACGCGGGCGGTCTCGTGGAGAAGACCCCGGAAGAGTTGCGGCGCGACGAGCGGGCGGCTGAGCTGGCCGAGCACGCCCGCCTCACCCCGCGGGAGACCGAGATCCTGGTGCTGGTGGCCCAGGGCAAAAACGGCCCGGCCATCATGCAGGAGCTGTTCATCGCCGAGGGCACCTTCAAGGCTCATATGAGCCACATCTACGAGAAGTGCGGCGTCGCGAACCGCCGCGAGCTCGTGGCGCTGTTGGGTGCGTGATAGGATGTCATCGCCGCAACCTGCCGGCCCTCGGATGGCTTGGAAATCACGAAACATCGGGTTTAGGGGCAAAAGCGCATGTGCTCAGCCTTCAAATGGCTTGGAAATCACGAAACATCGGCGCTAAAAGCGAAAAAGGCGTTTCGTTGTAATACGTCACCTGGGGAAACTTCAGAAAAATGAAGGAAATAGCCTGCCGAGAGGCGCCAATCGCCGATGTTTCGTGATTTCCAAGCCATTTTGGACGATCGTAGGGTTCGTTTCCCTCTGTATTCCGATGTTTCGTGATTTCCAAGCCAATTTCCAAGCCAGATTGATAGCTTGCGGCCTTGAGGCGAAGGCGGGTGTATTCGTTTGGCGCGCTCGTCGCCGGGTGGAGGGGTCTTCTGGCGTTGGAGCACGCTCGTTTCGCGGGTTCGCCGCCGAGCGGAGGAGCGTTGTCACGTTGGGGCGCGCCCCTGAGGCTCCCGAGGCGCTCCCGATTATGCCGCATTAGTTGTCGTGATGTCAGAATTGGGCTTTGACCTTCGGTTCATTTATGGCACAATAGGCAAGTTAACGCAAAAGCGCCGCTTCGGGGGAGGCTGGGGCGCTTATCGCGCGAGAAGAACCACCGCGCGAGAAAAGAACGGAAGCGCGCTAAGAGAACCAGGGCGCGCAGGAGAACGGAACGCGAAAGAAGAAGGTCGCATCCCATGGCATTGGAACGCAACGTCAAGAAGAAGCCGGCCCGTACGGCGGATCGCCGCAACGTGTGGCTGCTCATCCTCACCACCCTGCTCATCGTCGTGTCGGTGGTGCTGTTCGCCCCGCCCAACGAGAAGATCAACCAGGGTCTGGATATCCAAGGCGGTCTGTCGGTGGTGCTCACGGCGAAGTCCACGGACGGTGCGCCGGTTACCCCCGAGGACATGGAGAAGTCCCGCGCCATCATCGAGAGCCGCGTGAACGCGCTGGGCGCCTCGGAGGCCACGGTGCAGGAACAGGGGAACGACCAGATCCTCGTGCAGATCCCCGGCCTCACGAACACCGAGGACGCGCTCGACACCATCGGCAAGACCGGCAAGCTGGAGTTCGCGCGCCTCGACTCGTTCACCGACCAGGACGTGAAGACCAAGATAGAGAACGGCCAGTACGGCAACGAGGCCACCATCACCGACGAGCTGGGCAACTCGCTGCCCTCGGGCAAGACCGAGCACCTCAAGGTGGAGGACGGCACCTACACGCCCCTCGTTTCCGGCGCAAACATCACGAACGTTTCCATCGGCAAGGAGAAAGAGGCCTCCGCCGACTATGCGGTGAACGTGAAGCTGGACGGCGAGGGCACGAAGGCGTTCGCCGAGGCTACGAAAGAGCTTGCGCCGACGAAAGGCAAGATCGTCATCATATTGGACAACGAGGTGCAGTCCGCGCCGGCAGTGCAGTCCGAGATCCCGAACGGCGACGTGTCCATCACGGGCGGTTACTCGCTCGACGAAGCCAAGTCGCTGCAGACCGTGCTGGAGAGCGGGTCTTTGCCCGTGAGCTTCGAGTACGCGCAGAGCCAGACCGTGGGCCCGACGCTCGGCCAGGACGCGCTGGCGTCCGGCGTGCTGGTGGCGCTCATCGGCCTGGCCGTGGTCATGCTGTACCTGCTGTTCTTCTACCGCGGCCTTGGCCTCATCACGGCGGCGGCCATGGGCATCTTCGCCGTGCTGTACCTGGGCATCCTGGCCACGCTCTCGGCGTTCGGGCTGTTCAGCCTCTCGCTCGCGGGCATCGCGGGCATCGTGCTGACCATCGGCATGGCGGCCGACTCGTCCATCCTCACCATGGAGCGCTTCCGCGAGGAGATCCGCATGGGCCGCAGCGTGCGCGCCGCGTCCATCACGGGCGTGCGGCACGCCATCGTCACGTCGGTGGACGCCGACCTGGTGACGCTCGTGTCGGCGCTGTCTCTGTTCTTCCTGGCCACGGCCTCCGTCAAGGGCTTCGGCCTGACGCTGGCGCTGGGCATCGTGTGCGACATCGTCATGATGCTGCTGTTCAAGGCCCCGCTCATCCGCCTGCTGGCGCCGAAGGTCATCGCGGGCCATCCCGGCTTCTGGGGCGTTTCGGACGCCGAGGCCGCCGCGAAGGACTACGAGGCGCTGGCGCTGGCCGAGGGCACGAGCACGGCTGCGGCCGAGGCGGGCGAGGCTCTGAACGCCGCCGAGAGCGAGCGCGTGGCCGAGAAGCATGCGGGCGCCGCCGGCGAGGCCGCCGCGAAGGCGGCGCGCAAGCCGCGCGGGCGCTTCATCAAGCGCGACATCAACTTCCTGGGCTACCGCCGCATCTTCCTCACGGTGGCGGCCGTGCTCGTGTGCGCGTCGTTCGCCGTCGTGGGCGTGAAGGGGCTGAACTTCGGCATCGAGTTCGTCGGCGGCACGTCGGTGGCCTTCCACGGCACCGGCGATATCACCACCGAGCAGATGCGCGAGGCCATGAACGACGCCGGCGAGCCCGACGCCGTCATCCAGACCACCGAGACCAACGGCGAGCCCGGCTTCCTCGTGCGCACCACGACCACCTCGGCCGAGGACGCCACGGCCCGCGCCAACCAGGTGGCCGAGGCCCTCGGCATGACCGCCAGCGACTTCGAAGTCACCACCATCGGTCCCGACTGGGGCGCGAGCGTCATCCAAAGCTCGCTCATCGCCTTCCTCGTGTCCATCCTGCTCATCATCGTCTACATCGCCATCCGCTTCGAGTACAAGATGGGCGTCATGGCCATCGTCGCGCTGTTCCACGATCTCATCTTGGTGGTGGGCATCTACGCACTGGTGGGTCGGGAAGTGAACCCGAACACCATCGCCGCCCTGCTCACGATTCTCGGCTACTCGCTTTACGACACCGTGGTCGTGTTCCACCGCATCAACGACAACATGAAGGGCGAGGACATCCGCTGCACCTTCATGACCATGGCCAACCACTCCATGAACCAGGTGTTCATCCGCACCATCAACACGACGCTCACCTCGTTCATCCCGGTGTTCGCGATGCTTCTGTTCGGCGGCGAGACGCTGAAGGACTTCGCGTTCGCCATGGCCATCGGCCTCATCGCCGGCTCCTACTCGTCCATCGCCATCGCCTGCCCGCTCTACTGTATGTGGAAGACCCGCGAGCCGAAGTTCGCGAAGCTGCAGAAGAAGTACGGCACGGAAGTGGGCCTGTTCGAGTTCGACCACTCTGCCTCCACCGGCATCGCCCAGGTGCCTCTGGCGCGTCTTGAGGCCAACGCCCGCGCCGAGGCCTACGTGGCCGAGCAGACCGAGGCGACCGGTGAGGCGCCCGACGCCGCGGCGGTGGCGGCGGCCGCCAAGCCCAAACCGGTGAACAACAAGAAAAAGAAGCACCGCCACGGAAGGGCGCAATAGCAGCTCTCCCGGGATCGGGCCACGGGGTACTGCTCAGTCGCGCGTACTGTCCTCGCTCGGCGAAACAGCCCACTGGGCTGTTTCGTTCGCTGCGGAACTCGCTTGGTGAGCAGCACCCCGTGTCCCTCTACGCTCTTCCACGCTTGAGAGAAAGGCGCGAACATGGTTCGTGAAGGTTCGGCTCCTAACTTTTGCCCGCCTACCGAAGAGGGCATCACCATCACGCTCGTCGATGAGAAGGGCGAACAGGTGGAACTAGAGTTCCTGGGGCTCGTGCTGAAGGGGGAGAGCTCGTTCGGGTTCTTCTTCCCGGTGGATGACGAGCATCCGGCTACCTCCTCTGGTGAAGTGGTAGTCTTGGAAGTGACCGAGGTGGACGCCGACGGCCAGCCCTGCTCCTTCGAGTTGGTGGATGACGAGGTCATCGCCGCCGAGGCCTATGCGGACTTCCAGGAAGCCGCCAAGGATCTGTACGACTTCGCCTAAGGGCGCCCCGTCAAGGACATCCGATGATCTTCGTCGCCGACCCCGATTCTGTATTCACCCTGCGCGAGCAGCAGATTCTCTACTACATCGCCGGCGGTCTCTCGAACAAGGAGATCGCCGGGCGCCTTACCCTCTCCGAGCAGACGGTGAAGGCGCACCTGTCCCACATGACCACGAAGTGCGGTCGCGCGAACCGCGCGGCGCTGGTGGCCTACGGCTTCGAGACCGGCCTGCTGCGCCGCCGCTGATTAGCCCGAACGGGGGATGGCGGGAAAGGCGCCCTCGGATAGACTTGAACCCTCAGGCTGGGAGGATAGCGCGCTCATGACCCTGTTCGTCTTCGAAATACTCTGCATCTTGTTCTACGGCGCGGCGAGCGCCTTGGGGGCGTTCGGCCTCAGGCGCGGTCACCGTCGGGCCGCGCGGGCGGCCAAGGGCGTTTATCTGACCGCCGTGGCAGCGCATTCCGCAGTCATCGGCATGGAATCGGTAAGCACCGCAGGCACGCTGCTTTCGGGCCCCAACATCGTCATGCTGGCCTCGTGGGTGCTCGCCGTGGTGACGGCGGTGGGGCTGCTCGTCACCCGCCGTGGGCTGGCCTTCTCCACCGTCGCCGCGCCGGTGGTGGCGCTTCTGATCCTCGTGTCCCAGTGGCTGCGCATCCTCGACCCCGCGGGCGCCGACAACATGGCCTTCTACCACTGGCCGCTGCTCGTGCCCCATATCGTGCTCGTGTTCGTCGCCCTGGCCTGCTTCGCCACCTCGGCCGTATCCGCCGCGCTCGACTGGTACCAGCGACGCCTCATGGCGGCCCGCAGCGCCAAGGTGCTCGAGCTGAACACGCCGGCGCTGGACACGCTCGCCCTCATCTCGCGCTCGGCGGGGCTGGTGGGCGTGGCCGTGCTCATCGCCGCCATGCTCATCGGGTTCACGCACCTGGTGGCGCTCTATGCGGCCATGGCACAGATCGGCACCGAGGGCAACTTGGGCTATCTGGTGCCGCGCGTGGCGCTCTCCCTGGTGACGACGGCCGTGTGGTCGGCGTTCTGCGCCCTGTCGTTTCTGGCGCCCTGGGCCGCGTCGGCGAGAACCCGCGACGCTTTGGCCATTGCCGGCCTTGCGGCGGCAGTGCTGCTCATCGCGGTGTCGGCGGGGTAAGCCATGGGTCTGTTCGTTGCGGGCGTGAACCCGCGCCGCCCGGTGTTCCCATCGGCGAGCCAGCATTTGGCCGACGCCGCCGCCCGCCGCGCGCTGCTCGGCGCCGTCTCGGGGCACCGGAGCCTGAGCGAGGGGCTTTTCGTGGCCGCGGACGGCCGGCTGGAGCTGTACGCTGTGGCCGACGAGGGCTGCGACGCCTACGATATCGCCGCCGGACTTTTCGGCGCTGTGGCCGAGGGGGAGGTGGCCGGCGCGCTCTATTTCGCCGAGGGGATCGATGCGGCCTCTCACCTGTTCGCCGCCTTGTGCGGCCTGGACGAGTTCGCTCGGGGACCCCGGGAAGGCGCGTCGCTTCCCGGGGAATGCGACGGGCTCGCCGCTGCGGGAGAGCTGTCGCAGCCGGGAGGCCGCGGGGCTCTCGGCGCGCCGGGCTTGCCGGCCGCGCTGCCCGCCTGTTGGGCGCGCACCCTGTCGGAGGCGCGGAAGGCGGCCACGCTGGGCGATGCCCTGACCCGGCTCGCTGCGGCGGCCTCCGGTCTGTCCAGCGCTTTGTCCGCGGCGGATGCGTCCGCTTCGACGGCGGCGCTGGCCGAGACGGCCGTGGAGCTGGCCCGGCGCGTGTTCGGCCATCTCGAGCGCCGGTGCGTGCTTGCTGCCGGCGCGGGCGATTTCTCGCTGGCCCTCGCCGGCGCGTTCCTCGGCGCCGGCGTAGAGCGCTTCCAGGTGCTCGGCGATGGAGACTGCGAGGAGGCCGCCCGCGTGCTCGGCGCGCCCGTGGCCGACCCCCAGCTGCTCTCGGCGCTGCTCGTCGATGCCGATATCGTCTTGGCGGAAAGCGCTGTGGAAGGCGCCTCGCTCGATCGGCGCCTCATGAAGGGCGTCGTCCGCCTGCGCCGGGGCCGGCCGATGCTGCTCGTCGACGCCAGCGCGGATGGCTTGCTTATCGATCACCGCGTCGCCTCCCTCGATGGCGTCTTCCTCTACACCGTCGCCGATCTGGCCGCCATCACCCGCGACGCCCCTTGGGCGCGCCTGGGCACCGACGACGCCCGCGAGCGCCTTTTTGCCGATGCGGTTCGCACTTTCGCCCTGCAGACGGGTTAAGGTGCGCGTCCTCATCTCCCGCGGCGTCCTTCCAACCTAGCCCGTTCGGGCGATTCCTGCGGAAAGCGCTCTGGGTATTCTTGAAACCACCTTGCGGCCGAACGCGCGGCAAACCTGCCGTCGAGCCTGCGGCACGTGAGCCGTCAGCCTGAGGCCGCGTCCATGCGTGGGAGAGGAGACCCCGACATGATCGTATCGTGGATGACCACGAACCAATGCAACCTGAAGTGCGTCCACTGCTACCAGGACGCCGAGGAGGCCACCGAGCGCGAGCTTACCACCGACGAGGCGAAGAAGATGATCGACGAGATTGCCCGCGCGGGCTTCAAGATCATGATCTTCTCCGGCGGCGAGCCGCTTCTGCGTCCCGACATTTACGAGCTGGTGGCCCATGCGGCCTCCCGCGGCCTGCGCCCGGTGTTCGGCAGCAACGGCACGCTCATCACCGACGAGGTGGCCTGCCGCCTGAAAGAGGCCGGCGCGGCCGCCATGGGCATCTCGGTGGACAGCCTGGACGCCGCCAAGCACGACAAGTTCCGCGGCCTTCCGAACGCCCATGCGCTCACCCTGACCGGCATCGAGGCCTGCAAGCGCGCCGGCCTGCCCTTCCAGCTGCACACCACCGTGGTCGATTGGAACCGCGACGAGGTGTGCGCCATCACCGATTTCGCCGAACAGATTGGCGCGCAGGCCCACTACATCTTCTTCCTGATCCCCGTCGGCCGCGGCGAGTACATCCAGGAGACGAGTTTGGAAGTGCTGGAAAACGAGGCGCTCCTTCGCGAGATCATGGAGAAGTCGGCGGAAGTGTCCATCGACGTGAAGCCCACCTGCGCGCCGCAGTTCACCCGCGTGGCCAAGCAGCTGGGCATCGACACGCGCTTCACCCGCGGCTGCCTGGCCGGCCTCACCTACTGCGTCGTGGGCAGCGAGGGGATCGTTCGCCCCTGCGCCTACATGACCGAGGAGGCCGGCGACGTGCGGGAGCAGCCCTTCGACGAGATTTGGAAGACGAGCCCGGTGTTCGAGCGCCTGCGCACTCAGGCCTACTCCGGCGCCTGCGGAACCTGCGATTACAAGGACGGCTGCGGCGGCTGCCGGGCCCGGGCCGCCTATTACCACGACGGCGACATCCTCGCCCAAGACGACTACTGCGCCCACGGCCAACAACTCGACGTTCATTCGGCTATTGCCGAATGAACGTCCTGACGCTGCGGTTCCGACAGGCACC
>OLOZ01001814.1_pt1 | contig 13606 bp, 27 predicted proteins | sample 1673021 | NCBI WGS metagenome assembly OLOZ01 (sample SAMEA3136747, study PRJEB25190) | human gut metagenome | biome: human gut; feature: human-associated habitat; material: faeces | place: Austria | collected 2013
AAGCAGTTAAAAGAAAAACAGCTAGAAGAATCAGAAGAGTTAAAAACTATTCTGCATGGAGTAACAGGTAAAGAAATGAGATGGGCGATCTATTCTGCGATTTCTAAGCAAAAAGAAAAACAGCGTTGCCAGGAACAAAAAATATCATCCCTGCAAATAGCTGTTATATTGCAGGGAATAGCTGTAATTATTTTAGGCATTGGTGGAATCATTTTAAAAAAATATCTACCATGACAGAGGCTGTTGCAACAATCAAAGAAAGAATAGAAATAGTTTTAGAGAGTTTTGAATCCGCCTCTGCAGATAATGCATTTTGTTTGGCGGTCTCTGCAATAGATGTAATGGCATCTATTTGCTGTTGATATTTTGCTTCTCGTTCCTTTTCTATTTTTCGTTGAAGCTCAAATTCAGCCAAATGAGCGCGGCCTAATTCAGTGATAGAAACTTCATCAGATTCGTTTATGGATACGAGATTTGCATTTAAAAACATTTCTACATATCCATCAATAGACGGAAAATCGAAAAAGAAATCACCAGGATTTTGCCCAGGACATTCTAATATTGCCGTTAGAATTTCATATTGATATTCGGTAAGTTTAAATAACAAATTTTCCATTAAGAATACTCCTCTCTTAAGACTCGGACATGGCAGTGTCCTGTGAATTAAGTATAGGAGATATATGAAAGAAAGACAACAGAATAATAGCAGATGGCTTAATTCCCTGCCCGATGCACAGAATCCTGAAATCCTACCTAAATTGGTTAATTAAAAATAGCACTCAATCGTCGGGCAGGGAATTAAGCCATCTGAAGAAAGGTAGGTGATGAAAGTGTTCAAGGACAGGCTTAAAAAAGTAATGGTAGATCAAAATATCAACCAAGTAGAGTTGTCCAGGATCTGCGGTGTGAGTAGGTCAACCGTTAGCAAATGGATGTCTGGAGATTCAGAACCGACAAAAGCAAGAAGAAATGAGATTGCAGAAGCATTTGATCTTCCAGAGAATTACTTTGAAGAGATAGTAATTCCTAAAAAGAGAATAGAGACATTAACCCCGAAAGAAGTTGCGTATTTGATGGGAATGGGTGTTTCAACAATCGAAAAAGGACTGATTCAAGGAACTTTTCCATGGGGATATGCAATCCGGACAAGTGAAAATACGCATAGATATTTCATAAATGCAAAAAAGTTTTTTGTGACTGAAATGATAAGCGTATGAGAAAGGAGCATAAAGATGCACACAGAAACAAAAGCGATGATCTGCACAGCAGCAGTGCTGATCGCAATGGGAATCTTTAAAGAGTTAGCTGCGGTATGTTTGATCACAGCAGTAGTATTTGAGGAAGGAGTGAAGAAATTTGATAAATAAGAAAGAAAAAAGTGCCCACGGAGCGGCAACTCCATTAGGCACATTGCTAAACAAGCAAGATCAGTATAACACAGATCGTCAGAAAAGTGAAATCAGAAAAATAGCAACTGAGATCTTTGATCTATCTCTGCAGCTGCAAGAAATGACAGATGGAACTATAGACTGGATAGATTGGCGAGAGCCAGGTGTTCCGTGCGTATACGTTGAATATCATGGAGCCACCGCAGTGCTAAGCGTTAAGATCTGGGAAAATGGATTTAGTGCAGAACAGCGACCTGATTACAGTACAATGCTGTTTCTCGACAATCCGAACTGTATGATCGAAGCAGGGTATCTTAAAGAAAAATTGATGGGATTATTAGAAGAAAGAAGAGGAAGCGACAATGAAGAGTGAAACAACGAAGAAAGTAACAGAAGGAATCGTAAGAGGTCATGTTTTAGATACAGCAGGATGCACAGACAAGGCAGCTGATGAACTAGAAAAAGTGTTGGAAACCATTTTGTTCGAAATTAGTGATTGCGTAAATCCGGTTCCAGAAATTGCAAGTGATCTTACAGTGGGCGTTCTTAGATTTATTGCAGACACTTTAGAAAAGAATCTGGATGATAAAGAAAAAGAAACTGCAGAACTTGCAAGAGACACTTTACGAATGAAATATAAGACGTTAGTAGTGAGAGCAAAAGCTTAAGAAGGAAGACGGACTATGCAAACAATCGAAATCAGCAAAGGAATCAAACGGATCCAGTTCGATTCCTTTGATTCCTGGCTAAATGCCAGACATGGAATCGGTGGTTCTGATGCATCTGCAGTATTAGGACTCAATCCATATAAAACTAATACAGAACTGTATTTAGAAAAGACAGGACAGCGAACGGCTCCTGATATTTCAGATAAGGATTATGTGAAGTATGGACATGATGCGGAGCCATTACTTCGATCACTGTTTGCACTTGATCATCAAGAATACAAGGTCGAATACTTCGGAGACAACATGATCCGAAACGAAAAATATCAATGGGCACATGCATCTTTGGATGGAGAACTAACCGATCAGGATGGTCGCAAAGGAATCTTAGAAATCAAGACAACTAACATCCTACAAAAATGGAGAGATCAGATTCCAGATAACTATTACATACAGGTGCTACATTACCTGCTAGTTACCGAATATGAGTTTGTGGAGCTAAGGGCACAGCTGAAATCAGTGTGGCAGAGTCAGATCAGATTAGAGACAAAAGATTATCACATTGAGCAATCAGAGGCAGAAGAAGACATCGAGATATTAAGACAAGCGGAAGAAGAGTTCTGGCAGAATGTCGTAAAAAGGCAGCAGCCGAACTTGATTCTTCCGGAAATATAAAAAGGAGAAATTGTCATGAATCGATACGATGAATATATGAAAGAGGTTCAGGAAAAGAAAAAAGAAAATCAGGCTATTGTAAATAAAATTGTGGAGATTTTAAAAGGCAATAACCTGACTGTTGAACATATTGAAGTCATCTTAAATATGACTCGTGAAGAAGTGATTAAAAAGGCGCATTTATAACAGAAATCAATAAAGGAGAAATACATGGAATTTAAGATATACAATCCGCAGGAAGAAGGATTCCTGAAAGAGATTGACTGGAACTATGAAGAGTTAAAAACAGAGATCCAGGGAAAAGCGAATGATTACATGAATCTGGTTTATACAGCAGATCAGGTAAAAGATGCCAAAAAAGATCGTGCAAATCTTAATAAATTTGTGGAAGCTTTAGAGAGCAAGCGAAAAGAAATTAAAAAACAGATTACAGAACCATATTCAGCATTCGAGAAACAAGAGAAAGAACTGGTTGGTATTGTTAATAAAGCGATTGCAAATATTGATACGCAGATCAAAGGATATGAAGAAGCAACAAGACAGGAAAAACTTGAAAAGGTCAAAGAAATCTATGCAAAAACAATCGGTGGACTTGCTGATGTAGTAACGTTTGACAAAATTTTTAAAGAATCCTGGCTGAATGTATCAACAACGTTTAAATCGATCACAAAGGAAATCACAGAAATTCGTGACAAGGTTGACAATGATTTATTTGTGATCAATGCAGACACGAGTTCCTTTGCTTATGAGATGAAAGAAGAGTATCTAAAGAACTTTGATCTCACTGCAGCGATTAATAAAAAACAAAAATTAGAAGAGACAGCAAAGCAGAAAGCAATATATGAAGAACAACTAAAAGAGGAAGAGGAACAAAGAAAACAACGATCACAAGAAGAAGCAAAGAAGGTAGTATTTGCATGTAAAAGCACAGAAAAGCCAGTAAAAGCACAGAAGCCAGTGAATACAGGAGAAAAAATATCAACGATCACATTCCGATGTACTGTAAAAGAACATAACTTTAAAGAAGTTAACGCAAGACTCAGTCTAGTACAAAAAGTATGTGAAGAATTTAAAATCATAGATCCAGAGGAGGAATTATAAAATGGCAGTTGGAAACAGTTTAGCAAACAGACAACAGAAAACAGGATTAACGGCATATCTTACAAATGATGCTGTGAAACGTCAGATCAATAATGTAGTGGGTGGCAAAAACGGAGATCGTTTTATTGCCTCTATTGTATCTGCAGTACAGGTTAATTCAGATTTACAGGAGTGTACAAACCAATCAATTTTAAGTGCTGCATTACTTGGAGAGTCTTTAAAACTTTCTCCATCACCACAGCTTGGACAGTATTATATGGTCCCATTCAAAAATAACAAAAAGGGATGCAAAGAAGCACAGTTTCAGCTTGGTTATAAAGGATACATTCAGTTAGCAATCCGTTCAGGACAGTATAAAAAACTAAACGTTTTGGCAATCAAGGAAGGGGAACTGGTTCGATTTGATCCACTGAATGAAGAAATCGAGGTAAATCTGATCGATGATGAAGAAGCAAGGGAAGAAGCAAAGACAATCGGATACTATGCAATGTTTGAATATACAAACGGTTTCCGAAAAGCTATGTACTGGTCCAAAAAGAAAATGGAAGCACATGCATTAAAGTATTCCAAAGGGTATGCAGCAAAAAAAGGATATACATTCTGGGAGAAAGATTTTGATGGAATGGCTTATAAGACAATGCTTCGCCAGCTGATCAGTAAATGGGGAATCATGAGCATTGATATGCAGAATGCAATGGAATCTGATATGGCGGTGATCCATGAAGATGGAACAAAAGATTATGTAGATACAGTTTCAGAAGAAAATATTGTAGCAGATCAGGATCTGCAGGAAACGGCAGAGGAAACACCTGAACCAGAAAAACAGGAACTACAGGAAGAAACAACAAAAGAAGAACCACAGCAGTTCTTTAAATAAAAGAAAGGAGCAACACGATGAAACATATTAACTTAGAACAGTTTGCAGGAGGGAAACTTTCAGTACAGCTTAATAAGGCATTAGAAAAGATCACTGAAAATGTTCAGGATCCGAACACTGATGCGCAGAAGGTCAGAAAGATCAATGTATCAATCAGTTTCCGGCCAAACGATGAAAGAAACTTTGTGGCAACTACGGTAGAAACAAAGTTAAGTCTTGCACCAGAACTTGGAGCTACAACAGCACTGAGTATGGGCAGAGATCTTCGCACCGGAGAGGTTGAAGCGGTTGAAATCTTTAACCAGATTCCTGGTCAGATGAATGTTGATGATGTGATCGACCAGGAAGAAGATGAAACACCGAAAGCTTTTGATCCGGATACTGGAGAGATCTACGAACCAAGCAACAAAGTGATTGATTTAAGAAAAGCAAAACAGGCATAAAACAGGAGGATACATAACAATGGATAATACATTTTTAAGAGAAGCAATCGAAAAGATCGAAGAATTGACAGACAGTGCAAGAGAGCCACACGTTGTAAAAATCGCAGGAAAGACTTATTGCGATAAATCTATGTCACGATATGACAGAGAAGAGTTTGCAGAACCATTGACAGCTACAAGTCTTAATTCTCTGATCGATTATATCAGTGGAAAGAGTGAAGAGTTAAGAGAATCTATGATCATTCATGTAGAATCTCCAACAAAAGTAAGATTACTATCTGGTCTTACAAATGAAAGAAATCGAGAAGAATTATTCCGCGTAGGTACAAATCCAAATGGTTTTGATTTCGATCATTACTATGATCAGGAAGCGTTTGTAATTAATATGCAGACTGCCTTTAAACAGAGTGATGAAACAGAACTGATTCTTTCAGTTGCTGGAAACGTAGAAAATAAAACAGTGGCCAACTATGGAGATGATGGAGTCAGCCAGAAAGCTACGATCACAAAAGGTATTGCAGGAAAAGAAGATGTGATCGTACCAAATCCAGTAACACTTCGCCCATATCGTACCTTCCTGGAAGTAGAACAGCCAGAAAGCAAGTTTATCTTTCGAATCAGAGAAGGTTCTGATGGGCAGCCAATGTTTAAATTGGTAGAAGCTGATGGTGGTCTCTGGAAGTATGAAGCTGTAGATGCTATCAAGAAATATTTAACAGAGAATTTACCGGAAGAACTGTTAAAAGTGATCACGATCATCGGGTAACAGTTATGGAGACAGTTAGATTTACAGTCCCTGGTGAACCGAAAGGAAAAGCCAGGGCAAGAACTGTCCGTAGTAAAAAAGGTGGAACTTTCTCATATACGCCAGAAGGTACTATGTTGTATGAGAATCTGATCAAGTGCTGTTACAGGCAGGAATCAAACAACATCATTTTTAATGACGGACAGCCCTTAAAAGTAACGATCATAGCTTATTATCCGATCGTTAAGAGTACAAGCAAGAAAAAGAAACAACAGATGTTGGAAGACCTTATGTTTCCAACGAAGAAACCAGACATTGATAACATTGCAAAAAGCATTCTGGATGCGTTGAATAAATTAGCATACAGGGATGATACGCAGGTTGTAACGCTGCATATGGAAAAGCATTATGCAGAGAACCCACGAGTTGAAGTAGAGATAGAAGAAATATTATAGAGGAAAGGCGGTGTTCTAATGGGCCGTAAACCCAAAACAGGACTAGATTACTTTCCTAAAGATGTCGATTATTACGACGATTTTAACATCATGGATCTGATGAACGAGTATGGTCCATTAGGGCAGACCATCTATGATGTTGTTCTATGCATGATTTATCATGAAGGATATTACCTGGAAGTGCCTAAAATGGAGCAGTTAGCGGTAAAAATAATCAAAACCATTGGTAACCGCTGGGTAAAGAAAAAGGACTTTGTGTTACAAGTAATTCATTATTGTGCGGAGATAGGTCTTTTCGATCAAGACCTCCTGAATCAAAATGTTATTACCTCTGTTGGAGTTCAGCGACGCTATAAAGAAGTGACTGTTAGGAACAAAGTCGATAGAAGTAAATACTGGTTGATTGATGAAAACGGTCAACCTTTATTAAATGCACCACAAAATAGCATTTCCGTAACAGAAACAAGCATTTCTGCAACAGAAAAAGATATTTCTGCAACAGAAAAACGACAAAAGGAAAGTAAAGTAAATAAAAATATATATTATAGCAATCCAGATCTGAACAGAGAGTTCTGTCTTTACCTTGATATGAGGAATCATACTGGACCAACATTATCTGCAGAACAGATCAATGCCTTGAAAGAAGAACTTGATTCTCTGGCTGAGAACGATTCTGATAAGTTGGGTATTGTAAGAAAAGCATTTGGTGGAGGTTATAAGAGCTTCTTCCCTACATCAAAGAAACGGAAGAAATCAACACCGAAGCCAAAGAAAGAAGAAACTATACACAATTTTACCCAAAGAGAAGTAGCAGATCGTGATTATGAGAATCTGGAAAGACAGTTATTAAAGAAACAATTAGGAGGTGACATAACGTATGGATAATTTGATTCCTGTTAACTATGAAACAGAAGAACCAACAGTTTCAGCAAGAGATTTGCATAAAGCATTGAACATTCAATCCAGATTTAGCAGATGGTTTGAAAATAATAAGAGACTATTTGTTGAAGGTGAGGATTATAACAAATGTACATCAAATACAGTTGTTAATAATGGAGCTGTTAGGGAACTAGAAGATTATCAAATAACAATGATAATGGCAAAACATTTGGCTATGATGTCTAGGACAGAAAAAGGAAAAGAAGTTAGGGATTATCTTATTAATCTTGAAAGAGCTTGGAATAGTCCAGAGCAAGTATTTGCAAGAGCTTTGAAGATGGCAGATAAGACAATTGATAAATTAAAATCTGATAATGTAATTTTAATTGAAGACAATGAAAGAATGAAACCAAAAGAAATTTTTGCAGATGCAGTAACAGCAAGTGACACATCTATCCTAATCGGAGAACTGGCCAAGATTCTTAGACAGAATGGAGTTCAGACAGGGCAGAATAAACTGTTTGAATGGCTGAGAAATAATGGATATCTGATCAAGAGAAAAGGATCAGACTGGAATATGCCAACACAGAAAGCGATGGATATGGATCTGTTTGAAATCAAAGAAACGGTAATCAACAATCCAAACGGATCAACAAAAATCAGTAAGACTACAAAGGTCACTGGTAAAGGGCAGCAGTATTTTATTAATAAGTTACTTGCTGCAAGCTAAGTAAATAAAGGCATCCGGTTGATCTCTGTCCGTAGCAACCAACAACCAAAGATTGTTGTTAAAAAGTCGTAGTAATAGTCGTGGTAGTTGTGGGTTTCGGGATGATCTTAAGCGACAGGACGTAAAAAGATGATCACATGCGGACAGAGATCAGCCGGATGGACTGAATTATATACCACAGTAACTATTAACATGCATAAGAAACAAGCCAATGTATAAGCCATGAGCCTGCTGCTTAAGGCAGTGGGCAGAAAGGAGAACTGATGGCAGATTACAGCAAAGGATTTAAAAGACGTGTTGTACAGTTATGGATCCAACATGGTATGTCCACAAATGAGATCAGCAGAACATCAGGCATCGATCATAAGACATTGATGAAGTGGTATAAGCGTTTCTACCCTGAGTTAACAGGGGGGGGCGAGACAAAACACGAAAGTTTGCAGTGGCATTATGTAGGCAATTGTTCCGGATATCATAAGTAAAGGAGTATGATCAGACAGCTTAACTTTCTATCTGATTAAGATTTTTCGAGTAACTATTAACGAAGCAAGCAAACGTAAACATATTTTTCAGGTTTTTTGTATTTTTATTTTTCACAAACTAGATTTGGTATTACAATTTTTCAAATCACAGGAGAAGAATCACGGCAGTTTATATGATCGGGCAAGAAATTATAGAAATGTGATCAGTATAAATGCTGTTTCAGGTAGAAAGTTAAGCTGTCTGAGATAGGTAGATAGTATGAGTAAACAAGATTATATCATGCAGGGCAGAAATGAAGGAATTGCGTTCTGTGACAAAATAGCAAAAGAAAAAGGATTAGAAGAGCTACAGAGAGTAACAAGACAGAGAAATCTTGCAGGGCTTCGAACACTAATAGATCCAAGAGAACTTGATCAGGATTTTAGAGATGCAACACTACAGATTTTAGATACTGTGTTGATCATGAGTCTTATAGTCTTGAAAGATGAATTTGATTTCGGAACTAAGAGATTAGATCGATTCAAAAAAAGATTCAATGACAAAACAGAGTGTTTAGAAACAGGAAATGTGACATGGATCGATATGATCGAGCAGGTCAGAGAAGAAAACAACATTAAATTAGATCTTAGAAAGAACGATGTAGTGATGGCATGGAGGAGAAAATAATGGTAAACAAGAAAGAATTTGAAGGTTACATCTGTGAGATCACCAATAAGCCAATCAGAGAGATGAGATTATGTCCGGACAAGCAACAGAAGTTAAAGGTTCGGATCAAGTGCGATAAGGGATGTGTCTGGTGTGAAAAGGAAAGGAGATAATGGAGATCTATGTTAATACAAGTCGAAGATAAAACGATTGTAAATATGCAATATGTCAGAAGTATATGGATTTGTGAACATCAATACAAGATAGGAGAAAAGGAGTACAGTGTCGAATGTGAGATGACAGAACAAACATCTGAAACTGTTAAGAGATGCAAGACAAGAGAAGAAGCTGAAAACGTATTAGAACAGATACTTAATCAGTATGACAGAGGGCAGAGAGTCATCAAGATCAGCAATTGTTAAAGAAAGTTAAGGAACAACTAATATATCAACTAATACATCAACTAATAGAACAATACAACAGTTGATGTATCAGCTGGAAGGAGAAGAGAATATGATTACAAAGGCACAATTCAAGGACGCATGCAAAAAGGCAGCTATTTATACAATTATGAGCCATCCAGAAAGAATCAGCGATAATTGTATAAACGACGAAGAGGTAGTAGCAATCTTAGTAAGATTTTATGAAAAGATTTTTAGAAAAGTATATAGAGACAAAGAGGAATCAAAAGAATGTATAGATATAAATGAGGTAGATGAAATATACGTTATCGCATTTGATTGTCTGTACAAAGATGATGGAATAACACCAAATTATGTAATATATCAAGAAAATATGTTGTGTTTAACAAGTATAAATGCTTTATATGAAATTTTAAGAAGCAAAATCGAAGATGATTATTACGAATTAGAAAGAGACATTGACGGCTTATTAAATATGTGGAGCGACTAACAGTATGCGAGAAAGGAGACCAGAGAATATGGAAAATACAAGAGAAAAAATAGAGGTAGTGGCAAAAATGTTAAATGGAAGACACATGCCGAAACCTTACGAAGTGTACAAACACTTTAAAGGGAACTTATATGTTGTCCTTAATGTTGCTCGCCATACAGAGACAAATGAATTGCTTGTAGTATATGCTGCTACAAAAGAAATGCAAAGAATCTATGCAAGACCATTAGAAATGTTTATGAGTGAAGTAGATCACGAAAAATATCCTGATGCAAAGCAAAAATACAGGTTTGAAAATATAATGGAGGGTTAATCTATGATCATTGGATTTTTAAGTGGATTAGTTATCGGAGCAGTAGCAGGAGTGGCAGTAATGTCACTCTGTGCCGCAGCAAAAGAGAGGGATGAGTTATGACACGGGAGCAGAAGATATGGAGATTGAATAAGTATTGCAGCAGTCATAAATGCAATCAAGAAGGATGTAGAATTTATCAAGAATGTAGTGATAGTGCTGGCGAACTTCTTGAAACTTTAGATGATACAGAGATTGATAAATTGTATAACAAACTGTTTGGACCATCAATTACTGACAAGCTGACAGGAGTAATAACAGTAAACGACGACTTGAAAAAAGTAAAACAAGAGATGTGCGACGGTTATTGCGTGTATGCAAAAATGACACCACATTTTGACAAAACAAGTGCAGGAGCATGCGTTTTATGCCCACTGAAAAATTATAAGGAGTGATACATAATGGCATACAAAGATTGTCCGTGCTTGATCTGTAAAGATCGGGCACATGGAGCAAAAAGAGTTGCTTGCCAAACAGGATGCGAGAAGTATTTATCCTGGAAGGTAAACGAGCAGGAACTAAGAAGAAAAGAAAAAGAATCACATCCGTACTATTCTGAAATACGACAAAAGATCATAAGAAAACATCAGTTAAAACGAAAAGGTGGACGTAGAATATGATGGATCCATGCAAAGCCTGTGCAGAGATAATCTGCATGGGCATTTGTGCCGATCGGGTGCATTACAAACAAGAGTATCAGGAGATGACAGATCGGATAAGGCAGCAGATAATAAATCGTAACAGGAGGGGAGAACGTGGACAAGAACGTACTGATCCAATACGCAGACATGATTGAAGAAGTAAAAGATATAAGAAAACGAATCTTGCAAACAGAAAAGCAGATCAGCAGGATTGAGGAAGAAGGAACTGTAAAAGACACAGTAAGCGGTGGCATGGGTGGAATACAGCACTTTGTAGTGGAAGGTATGCCGGTACCAGAGTTAAGACGAAAGAAGCTGCTGCTTAATAAACGAAAAGCGATGCTGATTGAGAAAGAGAATGAACTTCTGGAACTTATGAACCAGGCAGAAGAATACATAAATAGCATTGAGAAGAGCGAACTTAGAATGATGTTCAGGTTCTACTACATTGATGGCATGACGTGGCTACAGGTGGCACATAGGATGAATCAGTTACATCCAAAGAGGAGAGTAGCTTATACAGAAGATAGCTGTAGAATGAGAAATACAAGATTTTTTCAAGAAAATTAGAAAATGTTCGGTCACGTTCGCAAAAAATGGTCTAATATATAGGCTAGAGAGATACTTCATAAGATATCCTCTTCTTCGTGTAATTTATTGAATGAACTCGGGTGATCTTCGGACCCCGGGTCTTTTTTATGTTTAATTTTAGAATTTTTTTGCTGATCGGAGATAATATGATGGAAGATAGAAAAAGCCTTTTAGAAATATTCGGAGTAAAAGAAAGTTATAAACTGCCAGATAAAATATTAGAATATCTGTTATCTGATCAGGCAGCAAACAAGATAACAGAAGTAAAAAACGAAGGATATACAGAGATTCGAGATATCTTCCAGGAAGAACAAGGAGACAGAAAAAACCTTAAACAGGATTTTACACCAGATTGTATCTGTCAGATTATAGCCGAAATTATGAAAGAAGGAGACAACATTGACATGTGTTCAGGCACAGGAGCATTGAGCAAGTGGGCGAATAAGACAAGAGGAATAAAAATCAATGAATATGAGTATTCAGAAAGAACAATTCCTTTTGCATTATTGGATGCATGCGTGAATGGAATGATGGGAACGATTAGCCGGGCTGATTGCCTGAGATCAGAAGTGTTTGAAAGTTATACGCTTGAAAAACAGGAAGAAATATCGATACCGAGGCAAACATCACAGAAGAATCCGGATCAATATCAAAATGTCATTATGAATCCGCCGTATTCAATGAAGTTTCCAGATACAGATGATTATGAAATATACGGATGGAAGATCCCGAAAAGTAAAGCAGATTTTGGGTTCATATTAAGAGGTGTGCAACACCTGAAGGAAGACGGAAGACAGATTGCAGTGCTGCCGCACGGGATATTATTTAGAGGAGCACAAGAAGGAAAGATAAGAAGATGGTTAATTGAAAACCATATGATCAGCGCAGTGATCGGAGTTCCTGATAAATTGTTCTTGAATACTTCGATTCCAGTTTTTTTGCTAGTGATTGAACATAATTCAAAAGATGTGCTTTTTATAGACGCATCAAAAGAATTTATAAAGAAAGCAGCACAAAACGATATGGAAGAAAAACATATCGAAAAAGTAGTGAATACATTTTTAAACAGGAAAGAGGTTGAAAAATATTCATACATTGCAAGCTATAAAGAAATTGAAGAGAATGATTTTAACCTAAATATTCCAAGATATGTAGACTCATTTGAAGAAGAACCACTTCCGGATGTTAGACAGATTTTGAAAAATCTGAAACAAATAGATGAAGAAGAAACAAAAATAAAAGCCGATCTGTATAGCATGTTGAATGATTTGACAGGAAGTAAGGAAGATATGAAAGTTGTAGAGATGCATAAAAACATATTAAAACCAAAGAAACCAGCAAAAGAAGTAATTGGACAGTTATCATTTGAGGGATTGTTATGAATTTAAATACAAGAAAAATAAATATTTATGACATATGTAATGTAGAACGTGCAGTATCTGGGAAAGAGTATAAAGCAGGTACTTGCTTTATAAAGCTGAGTGCGGTAGATGAAAGTGTTGGACAAATTAAGGATAAAGGATTGATAGATCAAAGATATGCAGTGTTTGAACCAAAAGATAAAATCAATACTGATTATATGTTTATTGCAATTGAGAGGTGCTTTCCAAATTTCTTAAGACGATACAGGACAACAATCAATTTACAATTTGGGACATTAAAACACTTCCAAATTTATTGGCATGACAACGAGGATGTGCAGAGATATGTAGTTAATAATATGAGGATGGTTAATGATGAGATACAGCTATTAGAAGAACAGATACGATTAGAGAAAGAACAGAAAAGATGGTATCTGAAAAAGATGATGATTTAATTATGGACCTCTAGCTCAGTTGGTCAGAGCAATCGGCTCATAACCGATCGGTCCAGGGTTCGAGTCCCTGGAGGTCCATTTAAGAAACAAGAAAGAAGGTGGTAATGTGTGAACGAAGAAAAAAACTACATATTGGCAGAATCCGATTATGTGGCCGGAATGAAGTATAAAGACATTGCTGCCAAGTATGGAGTCTCGATGAATACTG
>OLOZ01001822.1_pt1 | contig 13545 bp, 12 predicted proteins | sample 1673021 | NCBI WGS metagenome assembly OLOZ01 (sample SAMEA3136747, study PRJEB25190) | human gut metagenome | biome: human gut; feature: human-associated habitat; material: faeces | place: Austria | collected 2013
TCCGTCTGAAAGCATACCTTGAAGCCCTTCTGGGTTGCCCTGTCGATATTATCCGGAAGCACCAGCATCTCAATTCCTTCCTGCTCAGGGAAGTTGAGAGAGATGGGATTGAAGTGATAGCGGAGCGATAGATTAGGGACACCGGTAGATAAATATGTTGACTATGGAACTCAACAAGAATCTCCGGTTTGGTATCCCTGCCCCTTATTGCCGCCATATTGTTGTGGCGCTGTTCTATGGTTAAACGGTCTGACATTTTACTCTATCTTTTTTAAAAAGGGATTTCTTCAATCCCATCATAACTTTTCATCCGCAAAAATATTATTTTATTCTCAAAACCCAAAGAAAAAGCCCAAAAACTTGCATAAAAGAGAAAAATTTCTTATTTTTGCAGCAGATTTAAAACATAAAAAGATGGGAATATATAAGTATCAAGCAGAAATAGACGCATTGATACAACAAGGACTAAAGATGCCTGAAGTTGTATGTGACTTATCCAAAACATTTAAACTAGAGGAGGGAAAATTATGAAAACAATAAAAGGTATTTGCATAAAGAAGCGCAACTTCGACAAATTCAAGAAAGTGGCCGATCTTATATATTTCGATGGACCATTGTTGTCACACTACGTTACCAACAAGGGTGACAACTATCTCTTCTATTGGATAGACCAGGATGATACAAACAATCGTTGGATGTTCATCAGAACCGATTACGACAATATACAAAAGTACACGAATAAAAAGCAAACATTGCGTAACGTATTAAGTTCGCCATTAGACGACATAGTATATACTGTCGATATTGATGAAGAAGGCAATCATCACAACTTCCAGGCCCACTCCATAGAAGATCTTCCAGAGGATTATCTCCCTACCGAAGATTCTTATTATGAATTTGAGCCAGAAGATGTGAACAAAGAGAACTTATCCATAAATGAGCGGCAAGAAACTCGACTGGTTCCGCAAGGTCTGTGCAGCGGTACTGTAGTCACTTTTTCCGATTGTCTGCAATTCGTCCGCAACTTGCGGACAAATTCACTGATAGCACAATAACCATTGATATTCAACAAATTGCAGCCAACAAGCAAAAACGTCAACAGCCTGTTGACGATTTCAAATTATTGGTTCCTAACTGACAGTATCGGCGAATCGGTACCACTATAGCGCATGAATCGGTACCATCATAGCACTGCATTCGGTACCATCGTATCACTTGAATCGGTACCATCATAGCGCACCAATCGGTACCAAAAAGATGTAAAGTTCTGCTCATGTATAATAATAACCGCCTATCTTTGCAGAAGAATTTTTAAATCTGTATAGATATGGCACAAAGTAATGTAAACATGAGTAAATTAAAACGTTCATTTCAAATGCTAGCGGCAAAAATACCGCAACGCACCATTTGCGAGCAACTACACATGGGACGTGGCGTACTGAACCGTTACAAGACCTTGGCGGATTCCCAAGGTTTGTCCTATGGCGTGATAGGCCGCATGAGTGACGGGGAAATAGAATCTTTCCTCCAGTTGTCCAAACCCACAGCAGCCCCATCTTCCCAACGTCAGGTGCTAGACGGGCTGTTGCCTGAATATGTGTCAGACTTGTCGCATAACCGCTACCTCACCATTCAAGCCCTACACGAGTCATACAAGAAGGAGCATCCCGACGGATATGGATACACCCAGTTCAAGAAGTCAATCCGTGAGTATCAGTACTCACACAACCTCAGCTTCCATAACACCTATATTCCTGGGGAAGAGATGCAGATTGACTTCGCCGGCGATGCCCTGTGGCTTACCGACCCGAAGACAGGTGAGCTAACCAAGGTTGTCGTCTTGGTCTGTATCCTGCCATACAGCGGCTTGGGATTTGCCAAGGCTATGTACAACGCTTCCATGGAGAACTTCTTCGGCGGTATATCCGATGCCTTCTCTTACTTCGGCGGAACAACTCGCATAGCCAAGAGTGACAACATGAAGCAGTGGGTGAAGAAATACGACCGCTACGAGCCAGCGTTCAATGATGCAGCCGTGGAATGGGCCGCCTACTACGATACAACCCTCCAAACCTGCAGGGTTCGCACTCCCAGGGACAAAGGTCCAGTCGAGGGACTCGTCCAAAAGACCTACAATGCCGCCTACGCTCTGCTACATGACGAGGTGTTTTACAATCTACCGAGTATGAATGCCCGTATCTATGAGTTGATGGACGGCTTCAATGAAAAGCCGTCCAGAACGACAGGGAGAAGCAGACGTGACATCTTCGAGGCGGAAGAGCACCCTACGTTGGGCAAACTGCCCATGACTCCATACCGCTTCAGATATCGCAAGGAGGTGAAACTGTCCGGTACCTATCACGTCATGGTTGACAAGCACAACTATAGCGTACCATACCAGTATGTCGGGCAAAAGGTGAGCGTACTGTGGGACTTGGATACCGTGGAGGTTTACTCCGGGAGTTCTCGCATAGCCATCCATCAGCGTCGCCAAGGTTCTGGGTACAGCACGCTTGACGAGCATATGCCAGACAAACATCTTGCCTACAAGCACGGACAGGGATATAATGCCGCCTATTTCCTGGAGGAGGCGGCATTGGTCGGCTGCAACACCACTGCCGCAGTCCAATCCATCCTCAATCGCACGAAGCATGTCGAGCAGTCGTACAAGTCCTGCCAAGGAGTCCTGTCTCTCAAGCGCAAGTACGGCAAGGAGCGCCTGGAGAAGGCCTGCAAGCGTCTGGCAGGTTGTTCATCCATCACCTACACGACCATCCGCAATGTGTTGGAGAAGAACCTTGACCAAGTTGACGGGGAAGAAACAGTCTCAAATGTGCCACAGAACGACTATGTGAGAGGCGCGGAGGCATTTATGAACATTTAAACATATATATAGTAACATGAACTTACAAGAAACCATCATACAACTCAACGAGTTGAAGCTCAGAGGTATGTCATCCTCCTTCGAGGCCATGACCAGCCTTCCTGTACAGAACCGCCCATCCCTGGAAGTCGCCATCTCCAAGATGGTGGATGCAGAGGTGCAGGACAGACGAGATCGAAAGACCGCCATGTATCTAAAAATCAGCAAGCTTAGATATACGGCACTCTTAGAGGATGTCATCTGTGGAACAGACCGCAACTTCACCAAGGATGACCTTGCCGCCATTGCCGACTGTGCCTTCATACGCAGACATGAGAACTTGCTCATACAAGGAAAGTGCGGCTGCGGAAAATCCTTCCTTGCCTGTGCCCTTGGAAGACAGGCTTGCATGCTAGGCTACAGAACTCTCTATCTCAATATGAACAGCTTTGTGGAGAAAGTTGCACTCAGCAAGCTGGATGGGTCGTACCTGAGGATGATAACCAATCTGGAAAAGTATGACTTGCTCATATGGGATGACTTCGGGTTGCAGCCAATGGATGACAAGACCAGACTCGCAATGCTTCAAATCCTAGAAGAGAGATACGAAAGAAAGTCCGTCATTATCGCCTCACAGCTTCCCATTGCCAAATGGTATGATTACATAGGTGATCCTACCTTGGCAGATGCCATTATGGACCGTTTGGTGGCAAATGCAAGTAAAATAGAGTTAAAAGGCGATTCTATGCGCCAGAAATTGAAAAAATAAATTACCTTTGCAAATTGAAAAGCAGAACTGAAATCTTGGTACCGATTGCAGCGATACAAGCGGTACCGATTGCAGTGATAGCATGGTACCGATTACACCGCTACGCTTGGTACCGATACAGCGCTATCGTCAGCAAGTGCAATAGAAGCGATAGTTAGGATATTTCATACCATAAGCCGCAAATGCCGCCTTCAAGCAACTCTCATCAAATGGACTATTATGCGCCACCAATGGCAATCCTTGTACATGAGGAGCAATCTCCGCCCACACTTTGGGGAAAGACAATGCAGTATCAGTATCCGCCTCCGTTAATCCATGCACTTGGGTACATATATAAGTATAGTAGTTGGGATTAGGCTTTATCAGCCGATACAATTTATCCACCACCTTACCATCACACACAACTACCACCCCGACACTACACACGCTGGAACGGTGCTGATTGGCGGTTTCGAAATCTATTGCTGCAAAACTTTTCATATTAGCATGACTCTTTACCACTTTATCCAGTCATTTTTCATTCAAGACTTTCTGAGAGATAAGGCAAGCCCAATGTTTAATACGCTTTCCTACATCTTCAGGTTTTAACGAAGCTACCTCTTCCAGAGTTATGAAACAGTCATCTTCAATCTCTTCAAATCTATCAGAAAGACCTATATGTGTCAAGGTATCCTTTAGTTGCTCAACACTATTTGCCCGATTACCCAATTGGATGGCAACAGCATCTTTGCCATCAACAGGCAAAGTATCCATATAAATCTTACCTTCTTCCTCACTCTGGCTTTCACAAGCAAGCGTTGTCCAATACCAAGTGAACAAATTCCAATTTTTAGGTTCGCCCACTGCCTGCATCCAAAGATGGGTTCTATGAGTCTTCAAAATTATGTCTTGCAAATATTTCACTCGCTTAATGATTTGTTGCTGGAGTTCAGGAGAAGACTTGAACTTATCAATAAAGCCACCTTTTGGTACATCCATTGACAGAGTTGGGTACTCCCACCACATTTCACGTTGTCTTCTTCCACCATTATCCCATTTCAAGCACTTTGAGAAGTTCCAATCACCTTCATAACGAGCCTGAATATAATAATGGTTATCATAGAACCCCATGTCTATCATACCAAGATTACCATCTTTACGAGTAATTTGCAAAGGACAATCCTCACTCTCCATTGACTTAACGATCCAACCTTTATCTTGCCAATCCTTAACAGCATTGTCCCATATTGAAGTATCATAAACTTTATGTTCTCCAACAGCCTTTATTTTATCAGTTTCAGTCAGCAAGCCAATTTGATCAGATTTCAATACAAGATTTATGTCTGGCAGAGCCTTTAAGTCAACCGACAGATAACGCTTTTCTTCTATTTTATCCTCCTCAACACCATTTTTTGCTTTATTATAAGCGGTATTGAAGTTGCTTATCGTCTGTTCTTTCACTCCTGCAGGGAAAGGTTTGAAATCTTTATCATACAAATCCTTTCGTAACGCTTCAACTACGTCAAACAAGGTTTTCAATAGAGTATTGTCATTAGGACTTCTTTGTTTATTGGGCTCACAAACTACAGAAATTACTTGTTTAACAGCCTCGCTGAGTTTCTGAATGTTCTCTGGTTCACAGTGCATAGCAACAAGTGAAGTTTGATATTGCAACTCCAATTTCTCAAATTCTGTAAGTTCTCCATCCTTCACCGCATTGTATAACGCATCAAGGAATTTCTGATAGATTTTTATTTTCTCCCCAAAAACAGTATTACTTCTGTCATGCTTTAATCGCCATTCCTCAGATATACGCGCTTGCTTTTCCTGCCATTCTTTCTGCTTTTCATCCAATTCCCTTTGCTTATTCGCTTGTTCTTCTTTTAGTCGGAGTTCCTTCTCTGTTTGTCCCTCCAATAGTAGTTGCGTTATTGAAGCCGTAATTACAACACCCAGAATTGCAGCCATGATTCTTCCTGGCAGTTCCATGTCTGTAAACACACGGAAATATACTGCTACAAGACAAATTAAGCATGCGGCAATCAATGTATAAGTAAAAAACTTCTTGTTTTCCATTTTTACTTCATATTCTATTTATTAAACAAATCTTGATATACCTTACCCCATTCTCCCCAAGAATAAGATCGAGATGGATGATGCTGACGAATCATAAGAGCCTTATCATCACCACCTATACTAAACCAGCGAGTATAAACCTTTTCTCCATTGGTAAGAGACATTTCTTCTCCATCCGTTTCCCCAAGACCACAAAGTCTATCGAAGAGACCATAGCCCCAAACAATGATAACATCAGGCTTCAACTCTTCAAGAACCTCCTTGAAGGCAGGAATAGAATCGTTAAATTGTTCATCGGTCTCTTTCACACCAGGAGCCTCAAGATTGAACTGAATGAAATTATAGAATGCTACTTGATTCCATACATATTCTCTATCATCAACTGAAATCTCTCGATTCAACAAAGCTTTGGTTTGGCTTGTGAAGCCTTTATAAAAAGCTCCATCTTCTCCACTCAAGAATCCGTCCATCATATCTATAGTAAAACTATGATGGCAAGGACAACCTGCACTATCAGCATCATAGTGGCTATGCCCTAATATCAAGACTTTCTTACCACTATTCAAGAATCCTTTCTCGTAATCCTTACCAACAAAAGGATAAGCACTTACATGTTTCATACGCTATTCTATATTAAAGTTATTAAATGTCGGGGACAAAGATAGTTATTCTATTTGAAACTATCAAGTCCATAATGGTTCATAAGCGAAATTTCTTGATTTCGGCTTAACAAAAGTAGTAAAAAGCGTTCTGTTTCATTGGTATATTATCATTTTGCCAGGTGTTCCCGAGACTTGGCGGGTTAAGATTTCGGTTTCGGCAAAATAAAAAAGCGTGGGAACTTACCCGTCACTCGTCCCACGGATTGAGGCCTTCGCATTGCCCTGCATTGTTGAACGAGCAACGTCGAAGCCCACGCCGATATGTATACACTTATCCCTATACGGATATAAGACCTACCGCCTTGACGCAATAAGCCATACCAGTAAAGGGATGTGAATTAACACATCCCGAGAGCACCTACCGTTGCTATGTTCTGACAATGCATGAAGTTTGCGAAGTTTCAATCCGTCAAGAACAAAGCGCTAAGTATGCGCCTTTTCCATTATGTCGTGATTCTTACTCAGAATCATCGGCAAATATACGAATAATGTTTGAAAGAACAAAAGTTTTAAGCAAAAAATCTTCATTGAGGGATAAAATTCATCAAAATCTTCCCTCTCTGAGGGATTTTTCTGTATTTAACCACGCTATGCGAAATTTTTATTGTACTTTTGCACCCGTGCTTGAAAAAGCAACAAATAAAACTGAAGAGTAAACGATATGGCAGAAAAGAATAGCATACCCCAATTCGTGAATAGCGAATCTATTATGTCGGATAGCAACTATGTGAAGTGGCTCTCCGATTTGAAAGGTCGTATTCGCATCGCCCAACTCAAAGCGGCTATCAAAGTCAATGAAGAGTTGCACAAGCTTTATTGGAGCTTGGGAGAAGACATTTGTAACAAGCAAAAGCTATATAAGTGGGGCACTAATTTTATAAAACAGCTTAGTTTGGACTTGCGTTCTGCATTTCCAAATGTAGAAGGTTTTTCTTGGTCAAATCTTTATAAAATACGCAAGTGGTATCTCTTCTATTCTTCGCAAAATGAATTTTTGTACCAAGCTGGTACAAAATTAGAAACCTTAGAAAGTACTAGCGTTCCAATGCCTGCGATTTTGCTTCGTGTACCCTGGAGGCATCAGACTGTCATTGTCTCAAAATGCAAGACCATATTGGAGGCAATATTCTATCTCAACCAAGTGATTGAAGGCAATTTGAGTCGTAATGAGTTAGAACATATTATCGAAGCCCATCTTTATGAGCAAAAGGGAAAAGCCTTGAATAACTTTGAGTCCACACTCCCTGCGCCACAGAAAGCCTTGGCTAACGAGATGCTCAAAGACCCTTATAAATTAGATTTCTTATCCATGGCTGGCGACTTCTCGGAAAAGGACCTAGAGGATAAGCTGGCTCAAAACATTACTCGTTTTTTACTCGAACTGGGCAAAGGTTTTGCTTATGTTGGGCGACAAATGGAACTTACCACACCAAGTGGAAAATCATACTTCCCCGACATGGTATTCTATCATACCAAACTCAAATGTTATGTTGTGATTGAGCTAAAAGTGGTTGATTTCATGCCAGAGTTTGTTGGCAAACTTAACTTTTATGTTGCAGCAGCCGACGAACTTTTAAAAGACGAAGGAGATAACCCTAGCATTGGTATTCTGCTATGCAAAGACAAAGATTCATCTGTTGTTGAGTGGGCTTTAAGAGGCATTACCACTCCATTAGGTGTTGCAAGTTACCAGCTACAAGAGGTATATGAGCGAACTTTACTCGAAATGAAAGAGCAATCCACAAAGAATTCCACTAGCAATAACAACGATTAAGAAAGCATAAACAGAATATGGTTTTAAATTACATTTGGATAGCATTTTTCGTGATTGCGTTCATCTTCGCACTCATCGGATTGGCAATGGGAGATACGACTATCTTCCAGAAGATTGTAGATTCCACCTTCGATTCTTCCAAGAATGCCTTCGAGATTTCTCTCGGACTGACGGGCGTGCTCGCCCTCTGGCTTGGCATCATGAAGATTGGAGAGAAGGCGGGAGTTGTGAATGTGTTGGCAAGAGCACTCAGCCCGGTCTTCACCCGTCTCTTCCCCGATATTCCGAAGAACCATCCGGTGATGGGAAGCATCTTCATGAATATCGCTTCGAATATGCTGGGACTCGATAATGCGGCAACGCCTACCGGATTGAAGGCGATGCAGCAGATGCAGGAGCTCAATACGAAGAAGGATACGGCAACGAACCCGATGATTATGTTCCTGGTTCTGAACACCTCAGGACTCACCATCATCCCTACCACCATCCTCGCCTTCCGTGCCTCCTACGGAGCAGCCCAGCCTACGGACGTCTTCATCCCTATCCTGATGGCTACGCTCGTGGCTACGCTTGCCGGAATCATCATCACTTCGCTCTGGCAGCGCATCAACATCCTGCAGCCGGTATTGCTCGCTACTCTGTTGGGAATGTGCGCCTTCGTAGGCATCATCATTTGGGGATTCGGACAGATGGATAAGGATACGATGAACACGGTTACCACCTTGGCTTCTAACATGATTCTCCTGGGCATCATCCTCTGCTTCATCCTGGCGGGATTCTGGAAGAAGGTGAATGTTTATGATGCATTTATCGAAGGAGCGAAGGAAGGTTTTACTACTGCGGTGAAGATTATCCCTTATCTCGTAGCTATCCTTGTGGGCATCGGCGTGTTCCGTGCTTCGGGAGCGATGGATATGGTGATTCAGGGCGTTTCGTGGTCGGTAGAACAATGCGGCTTGAATGCCGATTTCGTAGGCGCCCTACCTACCGCCATCATGAAACCGCTGTCGGGAAGTGGTGCACGAGGCATGATGCTGGAGGCGATGAAGAACTATGGTCCAGATTCGTTTGTGGGCAGATTGAGCTGCATCTTCCAGGGTTCCACCGATACCACCTTCTATATATTGGCTGTATATTTCGGAAGCGTAAGCATCAGGAATACCCGCCACGCCGTGGCTTGCGGCTTGCTTGCCGATTTGGCAGGAGTCATCGCAGCAATCGCTATAGCATATTTATTCTTCGGATAATAAAAAACAAATTAATATGGCAAACCTCAAAAGTTTAGCAAAGGATACCGCCATCTATGGTTTGAGCAGTATCATCGGCAGATTCCTCAACTATCTGCTTGTACCACTCTATACGGCAAAGATCAGCGCCGCCAGTGGTGGTTATGGTGTCATCACCAACATGTACGCCTATACGGCATTACTCCTCGTTATCCTGACCTACGGAATGGAGACCACCTTCTTCCGTTTTGTCAACAAGGAGGGAGAAAACTCAGAAAAGGTTTATCACACGGTATTGAGCATGGTGGGCTTCACTTCCCTACTCTTCATCGCCCTGGTATTCCTCTTCATCACGCCTTTGAGCGATGCGATGGGCTACGCCGACCATCCGGCTTATGTATGGACCATGTTCGTAACCGTGGCTATTGATGCTTTCCAGTGCATCCCATTCGCTTACCTCAGATACAAGAAGCGCCCATTGAAGTTTGCAGCCTTCAAGTTGCTCTTCATCGGTCTGAACATTGCGCTCAACCTGGTTTACTACGTCATCATGGATGGTCACGATGTGGGTTATGCTTTCTACATCAACCTGGTTTGTACCGCCTCCATCACCTTCTGTTTCTACAAGGAACTGAAGGAAGGATTCATGGGCGAGAAATGCTCCTGGAGCGAATGTAAGGTGCTCGTCAGGAAGATGATGGGCTACAGCTGGCCAATCCTCGTGCTCGGTATTGCCGGTATTCTGAACCAGACAGCCGACAAGATTCTCTTCCCTTACATCTATGAGAAGGGCGATGCGCATGCGCAGCTCGGAATCTACGGAGCAGCCAGTAAGATTGCGATGATCATGGCAATGATAACCCAGGCTTTCCGCTATGCTTACGAGCCGTTCGTATTCGGCAAGGCGAAGGATAAGGACAACCGACAGACTTACGCTTCGGCGATGAAATATTTCGTCATCTTCACCCTGCTCGCCTTCCTGGTGGTAGTAGGTTATCTGGATGTATTGCGCCATATCATCGGTCGCGACTACTGGGATGGTTTGAAGGTAGTGCCTATCGTAATGGCTGCCGAAATCATGATGGGAGTATATTTCAACCTCAGTTTCTGGTACAAGCTCATCGACAAGACCATCTGGGGTGCTTACTTCTCAGGCATCGGTTGTGCGGTATTGATTGCCATCAACGTTATCTTCGTACCAGTTTATGGTTACATCGCCTGTGCCTGGGCTGGCTTCGCTGGATATGGAACAGCCATGCTGCTCTCCTACTTTGTGGGTCAGAAGAAGTATCCTATCAACTATCCGGTGAAGGAGATTATGATTTATGTGGTTCTCGCCCTCATCCTCTTCGCAGGAATGACCGAGGCAAACAGATACTTCTCCAGTGGAATTGCCTGCCTCATCAACACGGTGCTCATCCTCATCTTCGCCGCTTATCTCGTGAAGAAGGATTTCCCATTGAAGAGTCTGCCTGTGGTTGGAAAGTACTTTAGAAAGTAAGAGATTCCAATCATTGAGATTATATTCCAAGAAGTCCGTGGACAATGTGTAAGTCCACGGACTTCTTTTGTTTATATTATACAGAACCTTCGCATGCGGTTCAAGAATAGACAAAAGGATCCATTGTTCCTGGTCCCGAGCAATACTCAGGATATAATAGCAGCCAGCAAGACGCCCTGTAAGAGATAAAGCAAACGGCTGAGTGAACGAAACGACTGAGTATTTTGAAGGATATGACTATGCAAGCTGAAGGATACGGCTCAGTTAACCGAAGGATACGGCTCCATAAGCTGAAGAATATGACTGCGCAAGTGAAAGAAGGCGTCTGATCAGGTTCAAAGAGATAGAATATGGAGTTCAAGGAGACTGCTTCTAGAAAGTTGCCACTAGGCTCAGCAGCTCTGCTGAGCCTAGTCAGCAGGTCTGCCGAGCCTAGTGACAACACCTTTTAGTTGTACAACTACACACCCTTCAGTTGTACAACTATGAATCCATCGATTGTTCAACTTGACTTTTTCTCCCATTCTATACCTCAAAAACAAGAAATAGTCCGAGAATTCTCAAAAAAGTAATCTTCCTTTTCGTTATTCCCTCATAAAAGTATATCTTTGCAACGATTATTCCCTCATAAAAAATAAAGAGCATGAGAAAGATACTACAGGACAAGATCAATATGAACGATATCAACAAGATATGCATCATGACACAAGGCAAGGAGAACGACCACCGGAAGGAAGAACTTTACCAGCTCACCTTCGATGAAAACGACCGCGTATCGTTCAATGCACTTTGGGCTTTAACCCATTTCGATGAAGCTAACAACCTATGGCTCTTTCAGAAGCACGATGACTTGATAAATAGGGTTCTCGTAGAGAAGAATGAGACCAAGCGCCGCCTGATGCTCCATCTTCTTCTCCGTCAGCCTTTCGAGGAAGAATCACTCCGTTCTGATTTCATCGATTTCTGCATCGCCAAGATTACCGCCTGTTCCCAGCCCTACGCCATCCGCTGCTACTGCATGAAGCTCGCCTACGAGCAGATGAAGTACTATCCCGAACTCCTCGAAGAGTTAAGAATGGCCCTGGATATGCTGGAGCAGGAGGTTCTATCACCAGGAATATTATCGGCAAAAAGGCAAATTATGAAGAAAATCAAGCGAAGCCTTGGAAAATTCGGGAAATAGTCGTAACTTTGCAAACGTAATATTCTAACAATATAATACATAAATGGATGGAGATACAACTGAACGATTATCACAAGAAAGTCAATGCCCAGATGCAAAAGAGCATGGCTTATTGGCGAGAGCATCCGCTTTCGCTGGAGGAGTGCTTAGCTCAATTCAAGCGCTTGCGGGAACAACGGCTTGCAAGGGAGTCCAAATTGCAAGGTTAAAAGACTGGGCAAAGGAGAATGATTGCTGGATTGAAAATCCGGAGTCATTAGGTGTGTTCTCTGACCGAGGTTCAGAGAACGAGGTTTATATGGCCTATGATGGAATACACGTTTATAAACTTAACGACTTCCGTTATTCAGACGACAACCTTACTCCTTTCTTTGAACGAATTGTGGCTCACAACCAATACTTCACAGCATGCCCCTACGATTTCATCGGCTTCTCACAGAATCGAGATAGAAAAGTTTGTGCTGTTCTTCGCCAACAACTTGTTGTAAATGCGAGGGAAGCTACTCCCGAAGAAATCAAGGCAGAGTTTGAGCGCATCGGTTTCCACGCAGAAGACAATGGAGAATATTTCACCAATGGCATTCACGACATCTTCGATGCCGTGCCTAATAATGTATTGGTTGGAGATGACGGCAACTACTATTTCATAGACACCATCATCTTCAAATCAGATACGGATGGATTAGATACCTACAAGAAATACTCTCCGAACTATTCAAAAAAAGAGTGAAGCTCATGCCTCACTCATTGTCTCTTCTACGTAAGTTATCAAAACTTTGCTCAACTAATTGCAGAGCAAGTTATTCGGGAACTAATGCAGATGTTGGAATTATCATATTAAAAGCTTCACCCTCTATATGAACAACAGCATTTCCCCGTATAATTTTAATAAATCTTGCCCGACGTCCAGCAGGTATCATTTTTGCCCTACCATCAAGTAACATTTGGGTAACGCCCATATCATTCTGATCCACAGAATATTGTGTTAAAAGCGCATTGTTTTCCTTATCATAAGTAGCTATTGTGTTCTGTTGTATGACATATTCTTTGTTGGGAATTAATTCATCCATACAACCTATTGCATCAAGACTCGGTTTACTTGAAAACTTTATCAACAGTCCCAAGACAATACATAGTAAAACTATCACATAAAACTTTTTATTGTTACCTTTGCTTTTACCTTTTGTTGAGTTTTCGTTATCAACTATAGGCTTTATTAATTCTCCTTTTTCTCTATCATTTAACACAAAATCATCCGACGCAGGAGTCTTAACCAGATTTGCTTCCACCAATATAGCTAGTGCTGGAGATTGCACACCACCAACATAAGGCTTGAGAGTCGTTGTATTGATAATAGGTAAATCTATATAGGCATTATATAGTTTTGCCAATTTAATTTGAAAAGAGGTTCCGATTCCTCTTTTGCCGCATATCAAATTATCAATGATATGAATATCATCCTCAAATCCGCAACCTATAGGGTTTAGTGGGATTTTGCTTGCAAAGCGACAA
>OLOZ01001827.1_pt1 | contig 13524 bp, 12 predicted proteins | sample 1673021 | NCBI WGS metagenome assembly OLOZ01 (sample SAMEA3136747, study PRJEB25190) | human gut metagenome | biome: human gut; feature: human-associated habitat; material: faeces | place: Austria | collected 2013
GGAGGTAACTCCGCCTGCCATGATTACGTCTGTTATTCCTGTTTTTTCGGCACACTGAAAAATCATCTTTGTCATAGCATCTGCGACTTTTTCAAACAGCTCTTTTATAACAGGCTGAGCCTGCTGTATATCCATATTAATCGTCAGCCTTTTTATCTGAGTATCTATTCCCGACAGGTTGAGCCATCCTTCTTTTACTTTAATAGGGGTAAGAAAACTGGATATTTCATCAGATGCGAGGGCCAGCCTGTCCATTTCTTCTCCGGCAGGAAAGGACATACCCAGTTGCACACCGGTTCTGTCAATTACTTGGCCAAAAGAAATATCTTTTGATCCGCCTATGATATCTATATCATACCCAGTATGTTTTGACTTTACACTGAGCATTTCACATGTACCGCCGGAAAAATGGCATGCAAGGAGCTCTTTTTTATTACTGTGCTTTGAAAAAGCCTTTATGGCCTCTATATGCCCTTCCTGATGAGAAAAAGCAAATGAAGGTATACTTAAAACAGCAGCAAGGGATCTCGCATAACTTTCTCCGGCAAAAAACACCGGCATATATGAATTTTTAACAGGTCTTGGCTTGGATGAAAAGGATATAGCCCCAATATGATAATTATTATCACTCATGGCTTCTTCAAGTAATTCCGGCAGATTCCTAATATGCTGAAAAAGGGCGTCGGATTGTCTCAGCCCTTTTTCACCCTCTTTTACAGTTAAAAACCTTCTTAAATCACATAAAATATTACACTCTGTGTCGATAATAGCAACAGATGTTTTATAATTACTTGTATCTATGCCTAATATATATCTACTATTCATTGGAATTCACTACCGCACCTAAAACTCCATTTATGAATCCCGACGATTTGTCCAGACTGAATTTTTTGGCCAGATTTACAGCCTCATTTATAGATACAGCTTCGGGAATCCCTTCATCGAATTTTATCTCTCCGAGAGCAAGACGCATTATGGCCAGATCTACTTTAGGCATCCTTCCGGTTTTCCACGAACGGCTGTTTCGGTTAATTTCTCCGTCAATATCTTCTAAATTTCGGACTATATCGGTAAGAAGTTTCAGTCCTCTTCTTTTATGATTGCCTGACAGCCTTTCCTGAGAAAGCTTTTCTGCGGTTTCAAGATCCATTGTTTTTGTAGTGTCCATTTCATAAAGTATCTGCATCAAGATCTCTCTTGCTTCATTTCTCGTCATTTTGTTTCTTATCCTCCGATGGTATTTTAACACCTTGTACATGTATATTTACAGCTGTGACGTCCAGTTCCGTCATGGACTGTATCTCTTTCTTAACATTTTCCTGTATATCCCACGCTACTGCAGGTATCTTTGCATGATATTTTACGGTTATATATACGTCTACTTCCACACCTTCATCTGTCTGACTGACTTTTATTCCTTTTGCCAGCAGTTCTTTGCCTAAAAAATTCCTGGAAAGTGCATTAGGTATACCGCCCGACATTCCGGCCACGCCCTCTGTTTTCAATGTTGCATTTACGGCACAAACAGCGATGACTTCATCCGAAATTCTTATGCCGTATTCACCGTTTATTTTATTTGTGCCCATAAAACCACCTCTTAAATATTATATCAAATATTAGTCTAAAAAACAACGTGTCCATGGTGTTCTACATGATTTTAGTCTCTTCCAGTTTCTCAGAAAAAGCAGAATTGAGCTTTATTATAGGCTTTCTCAAAACGAGTCCTACTATGAGAGAAAGAGCAAGGAATATTCCAAGTTTTCCCATATCTGCCCAATAATACATACCATAAAGACCTCCTACTGCTTCTCTCATTGCAGACATACTATGAGTAAAAGGAAGAAGAGGATAGACAACTCTGAAAAACAAAGGAGCCACTTCAATAGGGAAGGTTCCTCCTGTTCCAGCCACCTGTATAACGAGAAGTATAACACTTATCGCCTTTCCTATATCTCCAAAAGATACTGTTAAAGTGTAAATAATATTCACATACACAATACTTGAAAACCAGCTTGCCAGCAGAAACAAAAACGGATGTCGGCACTGTATCCCAAGATAAAATAAATCTCCTAATGCGATCAATGTACTTTGAAGCAATCCTATTATAAGAAAAATAACATATCGTCCGAAATATATATGACTTGGTTTTACATTCCGCAGACCTGCCAATTGTGTTTCAGAAACAGTCACCTTCATCATTGCAACAAGAACGATACCTCCGATCCAAATGGAAAGCGTAGAGTAAAAAGGAGCCATAGAGGATCCGTAGTTTTCCATTTCATATATCTTATGAGTTTTTAGAGATACCGGAGAAGACACAAAAGACGTAAGTTTATCTTTATTATCAGACAGAAGATTGTCTATTTCAGAAAAATCGCCGTCTTCTTCCATTTGCTGAAGCTTTCCTGTCACTTCTGATATCCTTGATGAAGAACTCGAAAGAATAGCTATGGAGCTATCCAGTGCGCTTTGAAGTCTTGAAAGCTGATCCGTCGCTGAATCTGATAATGCTTTTATTCCGTCTGTGGTTTTTCCTATCTGAGAGAGAAGTTCTTTCACACCGTCATCAGTTTTTTCCAGAGATTTTGAAAGATTTTTTAATGTATCTGTGACATTTTCTTCGTAATCTGTCTTTATCTTTTCTATTTCTTCTATGCTCTTCATAATCAGATTATCCAGTTCTTTTTTTGCCTCGCCAATATCTGCTGATGTAGTTCTCATAGAATCTGCTACAGAGATAAGCTTATCTTTAAGCTCATTTTGTGTAGCAATATAAGCATTCAGCTTAGCAACAATAGGTTCTGTAAGGGAAGCAAACTGTGGATATTTTTTTCCCATAGATTCAAGAGAATCTCTAAGTGATGTATAGGAAACTATAAGACTATCCAATTGTTCTGCAATAGTATTTAGCGAAAACGCTGCCGATTCCACATCCTTTGATTGTGTTTCAAAAGCCGTATCTACAACAGATGACATCTGATCATAAAAATCTTTGCCAGATGACAGCGTTCCATTAACATCATCTGTTATTCCCGAAAGTGCTTCATGGACATCTGAAAAAGTCTCTCTGATGTCTTTAAGTACCTTCATATTGCTTTCAGATTGAGTCTGAGCCTGTTCAAGAACACCTGATGTAGCCTCGAGAAGATCTCCGGAGGATGAGGTCGCTGCTGAAAATGACTGCAAAGCATCAGCTGAGGATGAAAGATCTGAAGATATTCTGTCAAGATTAGCTTCCAGATTTTCTACCACAGATTCAGCTCCCTCTGTATCAGTCATATTGGATACAGATTGAAGAACTACAAGTATCGTATCTGAAACAGTTCTTATGAATACTTGATTTATTTGTCTTTGTATAGAAGTGGCACCTTTTTCCGTAACCTTTGGAGCAATAGCGTTTTCTTTTGCATTGGAATAATAGATTATTTCTGCTTTTTTTATATCTTCGGAAAATATACTCATCATTTCATTACTGAACTGTTCCGGAATAACGATTGCCGCATAATAATCTCCTGACCTTACGCCGTTTACAGCTTTTTCTTTACTGGTAAATACCCACTCCATATCAGTATTTTCTCTAAGTATTGACAGAACCTGATCTCCTACATTAAGTTGTATAGGGATCAAATTACCTTCATATCCCTCATCAACACTGGCCACAGCAACTTTTAAATTGCCTGTATTTTTATAAGGATCCCAGCTGGCAGCTATGTTAAACCACGCATACAAACATGGAACGACAGCTATTCCTACAATGGCAATAAGTGCAATTACGTTCTTTTTTATACGTCTGACATCTCCCGTAAAAATATGCCATATATTTTTCATTTGCTCTTCTCCTCCTCTATGATGTCTATAAGGTTTTCTGATGTCAGCCCACTGACTTTTATCTGTCTTTGCACTCTGTCATGAATATATTCAACACAAATTAAATATATTGACAACCCTATAAGTGAAACTATCCATAAAACTAAAAATACTATTCTTGATTCCAGACTAAACATGAGAATAAGAAAAAACAGCGGTATAGCTATCATGCAAATAAATCCATATTTTATCATCTTGGGATAATGTGCCTCAAACTTCGCAGATCTTGCCATGAATTTTTGTTTTCCTTCATCATGCCTGAGAAGAGCTTTTATCAGCAGCTGGAGCTGGGGATTTTCATTCCTGACAGTATCAGTCTCGCCTATCATGAGATCCGTTTCTTCAAGATGTTTATCAAACATATGATTAAGATTCAAAATAAGTGGCCGAAGAACAAGCCCCGTTAAAAGTGAAATCAATATAAAAATAAGAAGTATCAAAAGGTCTTTTATATAGTAATTTTCGTAAAAGCCCGCCATACTTTCCCGCATAGCATCTATGCCATATGTGAACGGAAACAGAGGATGTACTTTCTGAAAAAAGCCAGGCATCATTTCTATGGGATAAGTCCCTGAAGATCCTGGTATCTGCAGTATCACAAGAAGAACAGCTACGGCTTTTCCTATATGTTTAAAGGTTATCGCAAGCGCATATATGATATTCACATATACAAAGGAGCAGAACATACCTGCCAGAAGAAATGCTGTAGGATGCATACATTGTGTTTTAAGCAATATTAGATCTCCTGTACATACTATGAATCCTTGGATCAGTGCAGCAGATGAAAACAAAAGCCATCGCCCGAAATAAGCATCTGTCGTATCAAAACGATGTATAAACCCTTCTTGGTCTACCTCCTGTTTGAGAATGGAAACTAAAATTAACCCACCTACCCATAATGCCAGATTTGTATAAAACGGGGTCATTCCAGATCCATAATTTTCCACATCATAAAGAACCTCAGATTTCAAAGAAACAGGAGATGCCATAAATCTTGAAACCGATTGCGGATCTATTCCTTCCAGAGAAAGAAGCTGCTGATATGTACCGGAACTTTGTAAAGCACTTATATCTGTCATTACAGAATTCAGATTCTCATCTACTCTTTCCAATACTTCACCTGTTTGTTCCAATGCTGCTAAACTCATATCAAGGCTTGATTCAAATTGCTGAAGGATTCCTTTTATCTGCTTGGTCATAGGCTCTGTTGCTGAAAGTGTTGCTGAAAGACTTCCACTGACTGATGCCAGATCATCAAGAGACTTATTTACTTTCGGAAGAGTATTTTGCTCAAAAGCTTTTCTGCTGTCCTGCATGGATTGTCTTCCATCTATTGATATTTTTTCCAGATCTAAGCGCGTATCCTTCGCCGTCGTAAGTATATTCTTGACACTGTCATTACCTCCGCTCAAGGAATCCAAAATCTTTTCATAAGTCTCATTCTGACTCTGTAAATGTTTTATCTGTTCGCCTATTATAGCCGAAAGTTCTGTATTATTCCCTATATTGTCATTGAGTTCGGCAAGAGATTGAAGCAATTTTTCATTTTTTTCATTCAGCTCTGATACTGAATCTATCGCATTTCCTACATCAGCGGTAGCTTTCTGAGCATTTGCTTCAAAAGTTCCCAACTTTGCTGAAGCTGATATGGAAATATCATTTATCAGGATCTCACTCTGCGAGAGACTTCCGGATATCTGAGCCGAAAAGCGACTCAAAGCCGAGCGGCTTTCATACAACAGAAAAGATGTATCTTCAAAAGCTGCAGCAGCTGCATCTGAAGCAGAATCAACTTTATCGAGGGTATCTATTGTCTCTTTTATAACTGTTTCCGATCCCTTTACAGTTTCCTGGAAGTCTCCCAGCGCAGTCTGATATTCAGCCAGATTCGATCGTACATCGGAAACAGCCGTAATCAGCTGAGAATCTGCTGCATTCATGTCATTTGTCAATTGATCTGCTGCTGATCGGATTATTCCTGATATCGTTTCTGAAGCGACAGATGAAAAAGTCTCATTTATTTCTTGCTGAACTGTAGTTGCTCCGGTATCTGTTATTTTAGGCGCTATAGCATTTTTCTTTTCGTTAATATAATAATCAAGCTTTGGTTTTTCGATTTTTCCTGACAATATACTAAGCAACGAATCGCTGAAATCATCAGGAATTATGATAGCTGCATAATATTTCCCAGAACGGACACCCTCCTCAGCCTGTTTTTCATCTACAAATGTCCAGCCCAGCTGACTGTTTTCCCTAAGATTTTCAATAATTGTATCTCCTGCATTTATAGACAGCTTATCTGTTTCAGATCCTGTATCATTATTAGCAACTGCTACTTTGATACCTTGTGTATTGCCGTACGGATCCATATTGGCCGCTATATTAAACCATGCATAAAGAGATGGCAAAACACATACCCCTATCATTACTATAATGGCAGCTTTATTATGTGAAAGACGTCTTATATCTCGACTGAAAATCTGAAATGCCGTTTTCATAAATTACCTCCTGATAGCTTCAGTCATATTTTTGATTTTACTGACGCAATAATTCATGTTTCCTATTCTAAATCAGTTTAGTCTTCATGTCCACAGGGAAAACAACATAAATAAAACCGGTAAAACAGCTGTTTTGCCGGCTTTATTACTTTTATTTAATGAAATTATATCTTTTTATATACTATTTTCCCTCCTAATATTGTCATAAGAGTTTTCATATTAAACATTTGTTCTCTGTCATATGCCATCTGAAATATGTTGTTTTCAAAAACAGCTATATCAGCCCGCTTACCTTTTTCTATGCTTCCTATTCTTTTATCGAAATTCGCCGCATATGCCGAACCATATGTATAAGCTCTGAGGCTTTCATGTACTGACAGCTTTTCTTCGGGAGAGAAACCTCCCTCCGGCTCATTATCATCTGTAAGACGACTTACTGATCTGAATATACCTCTCAAAGGATTAAGCTCCGTCACGGGATAATCAGTTCCGAAAGCCAGTCTCCCGCCTTTGTTTTTTATAGATCTAAAAGGCCATGAATACTTCATTCTTTCTTCACCAACCATAGTATGGAACGGATGATCCGAAAAATTATATTTAGGCAGATGATCAGGCTGTACCGATGCGATGACATCCAACTGTCCGAATCGGCCTATATCTTCGGGAGAAATGGATTCTATGTGTTCTATACAATGCCTGATATCTCTTTTTCCGTGAATATTTTCTGCATATTGAAAAGCATCAAGTCCTAATCGTACAGCTGCATCTCCGCAAGCGTGCAGCCTTACCTTTATATTATTTTTTGTCATCAGCGCAACACGTTCTTTCAGATACTGTGGATCTATCATGGAACTGCTTCTAAACCCCGGCCTGTCAGTATAAGGTTTCAGCATGTATCCTGTATGCCCCATAGGGGTCCCGTCAAGAAAATCTTTTACTCCTATAAATCTAAGCATATCGGAATTATAATTACTTCTGATTTTAAGAATTTCATCAAGTGCTTCGCTGAAGGCCAATGCAAAATGTATCCTGACATTAAGCTTTCCGCTGTTTTCAAGGATCTTGTAAGCATGTTCCGTTCTGATCCCGTAAAGAGGCAGATCTGCAACTGACGTTATTCCGTACTGTGAGGCTGTTTCGGCAAATGATACTGCATAGGATGCCATTTCTTCTGCCGTCATATCACTTAAAATATCTTTAAGCATGGGTATTACAGCAGCTTCATGTATATAACCGGTAAGTTCCCCGTTATCATCCCTAAAAAAACTTCCGTTGTCGGGATCATCAATATCTCTGCTGATATTAAATCTTCTGAGAGCTTCACTGTTGACCCATGCACCATGGCATTCTTTATTCAAGAGAAATACAGGAGTATTCTTGAAATATTTGTCCAAGCTTTCCTTTGTGGGAAGTTTACCTTTCGGCCATCTGAAATTGTCCCAAGCTCCTCCCATTATCCATCCGCCATCCCGGCGATCTTTATTTTTTTCCCAGATTATATAAGCAGCTTCTTCCTCTGAAGATGCATACCTAAGTACCCCGTCTCTTTCCATAAGAGCGCCACTTAAAAGATGGACATGAAAATCATTAAAACCGGGCATTATAAAATTGTTTTCAAAATCCAGGATCTCAGTGTTTTTATCTATGTACTGTTCTGCATCTTCACACGAGCCTACGAAGCTTATCTTTTCTCTGTCGCATATGACATATCCGTCAATCAACTGTGGAGTAAGAGATGTATAAATATTCCTACATCTAAAGGCTTTCTTCTTCATTTTCATCCTCCGCATTAAACACGCCGTTTTTTACTTCTCTTAAATATAAAAAGGCAGTCACAGGTCCGTAAAGAAGTGCGGCAGTTCCCATAAACAGAGGTAATATAATATCAGATCTGCTGATAGTAAGTATCCATATTAATACGGAACATATCAAACATATAGCTGCCCATATAAATGCTAATTTGCTTTTTCTTTCTTCACCTATATCTTTTTTCATATATATCCTGCCTTTCCTAAACAGTAAGCGTTTTCTGCCCAATTTCTTTATAAGTAAGCTTGGCGACTGTAACATATACTATAACACTGAATATTATGCAGGCTACGTTGGCTGGAATTCCGCATGGAATTCCCAGAACAAACTCCCAGACAGCATAGGCAACTACTGTAAGAAGCAAGCTCCAAAAACCTGCAGCAGGAGTCTTTTTTTTGTAAAATAATCCCAGCATAAGTGGAACTATAAAAGCTGCTACCTGAAATCCACCACAATAGTAATATGCTTTTGAAATTCCGTCAGACCAGAAATACGTAGCAACAATAATGAGAAGTCCTACTACCCAGATAACAACTCTCGTTCCCCAGACTTCTGCTTTATCACTGAGATCAGGCTTAAAGAAGCCCTTTATTATATCGTGTACAACTACCGCTCCGCAAATAAGATAATCAGCGCTGACTGTAGACATTACAGCAGAAAGAAGCGCTGCCACGAAAAGTCCCCTCAGACCTACCGGAAGTGTAGTGAAGACCACCGCCCAAAATGCCTCCGAAGGAGCTTCTTGAGCTGCATCCGGAAACATCACGAGTGCTGCCATTCCTCCAAATACCATCACAGTGCTGAAAAACAATCCAAAAATCATTATACAAGTATACGATACTTTGATATCACCTCCAGATTTTGAAGAACCGAATCTCTGATATGACTGAGAATTCGCATACATAGCCAAAGCACTTATTACCCATCCTAATACTGCCATAAATCCATTTCCTCCTGTAACCGTCAGAAAATCAGGATTTACAGCGCCTACCTGATCAAATAAGCTTCCGAATCCGCCAAAATGATTGAACAGCCCGAAACAAAGTACACCGGCAGATACTGACATCACAACAAACTGCATCATGTCCGTTATCGCAAGCCCCCACAGTCCTGACAAAGATGTGTAAAATATAATAATTATTCCCAGTATAGCAAAGGCCAGCCACATATTCATCCCCGTTACATACGCTATGACAGATCCCCCTGCCGTTAGAAGAGCAGATTCATAAAGAAAAGGAGGCAGCATTCCTATTGCCATTACGAACTTTGTTTTTCTATCATACATATAAGACATAAGATCCGGCATGGTAAGTACCCAGTCGGGAATTTTGTTTCTTACAAGAGGTCCTATCCATACAGCCAAAGGAAGCCTCAAAATAGCCGTAGGTATTATGTATATAAATATTATACATATACCCATAGTCGTTCCGCATTCTGCAAGACCTACGATAGTCCACGAATCATACCAGCTGGCTGCACCTACTCCTACCAAAACAGGTATTGTAAGTCTTCTGGAAGCCACAAAAAAGCTCTTCATATTTTTGCTCGCTCTTTTACGCATGGCTAGTCCTACTGCTATAATGATCACAAAATATACTGATATTATGATCCAGTCAAAGGCCGACCATATTTCGGAAAAGTTTATAGCCATAAAATTCCTCCTTTTTAAAAATTATTCTCTACTCTGTACTTAAGACCCAGAACATGTTCATTTTCAATGGCGAACTGATCAAGATAAGCATATCTCATATTAGAATGCCGACCTTTATATATGATCTCAAGTTCTACAGCAGGTCTGTAAAAGAGAGTTTCTTTTCTCAAAGTAAGTTCTCCGTTGCGGCCGTAAAATTTTCTCATGATTTTATACTGGATATATTCCTCAGATTTCTTTTTCATATCAGAAACAGAACCTGAAGCAGCTACCACTTTCTTTTCTTCAATTTTTATCTTTCCTTTTTTCAGCGGTAGTGATCCGCTTTCATATACATCATATTGAAATGGATGCATCTCATTAGCATCAAAAACGACGGCAACCTTCCCCTCTTTTACAAGACCTTTTTTCTTAAACATAATATTTCGTTCTACATGGAAATCGTATTCAAGATAACAGTATGGTACCCAAACATCTGCAACACTTCCTATTTCAAATTTTACTATCTGCTTTCCGAAGAAACTGCCATGGAGAAGCTTCAGTTTGCTTTCTACAGCTTTCTTTCTGTCAGCAATTTCCTCTGTATAAAATTCTTCTTTCCTTTTATTCAGATGTTTCACCATAGTATCTTTCATTATTCCACTGCACTCCCTTCCCTTACGATTTCCTTCCACTTATACGGATATCCTGTTCCCATCATTTTGCTGATAAATGCTTCAGGATCCAACTGGTCCGCAAAGATGATTCCTTTAGGCATATCCATTTCGTCTATGAGCATGGTTCCTGTAGCCAGCGGAAGAGATACATAAACAAGAGCCGTTCCGTATATCTTTTTGAGCTCAGGTCCGGGAGCATTCATCTTTGGACAGTTTGCCGTCCATGTAAAAGGTTTGCCATCCTTTTCCCCTGAAACTTCCACTACCAACTCTATAAAGGCGGTTTTATCGGCATACTCAAGCTGTTTGTCAGTAGCCCCAAATATGTTGTTTTGAGGAGGAGGTACCATTGCCGTAACCACGTCTATAGGCGCCACCTCTGTATCTTTGACTTTTACTTTTTCCTGTGAGCACAACCCCATAGCATAAAAAATCGCAGGCTGATACATCATATAATATTTGAAATCAACATATTTTACATCTTTAAAGGTTGCAGGCATGCTATATATCTCTTCATGAGAATGATGTGTAACAGGTAACCTTCCCACAGGCTCAGGAAAATCCCACATTTCAAGTCCTCCAAATGGTGGATATTTCACGTACTTGCCTTCTTCCAATGCATATGTAGGTGAAGCACAGTCTATGAGTGCCTGTTTTGGCGACCAGCCCGGATTCCATGGCCTCAGCACCCAGTCATATTCATGTTCACCAGGAAGATGCGTTGCTTTTCCAATTCTCATCCTTATGCTGTTAACTTTATCCAGTCTGTTGGCCAGCCTTCTTGCTAAAACATTTGTCCAGCCCGGAGCAAAACCACATCCAAAAAGTGCAGTAAGTCCGGCTTCTTTAAACTCTCTGTACATAGGCATATTTTCTATAGAAACACCTTCTATAAACTTATCCCAGAAAGGAGCATCAAATGCTGTATTTATGTAATTTGCTTTTGCTTTAAGAGCTCCTTCCATAACATATGGTACCATCCATGGCATTACCATATCCACAACTACATCGACACCCTCTGCTGCCCTCGCCACATCATCAGGATCTGTGGCATTGACGGTATCGGTCTTTATCTTATCACTGCCAATATTATCAGCTACTGCATTTGCAGTCTCTTCTTTCAGATCTGCTATACGTATTTCTTCAACGTTATCCTGTCTTGCCAGTATAGATGCACATGAACCGCCCTGACCTCCTGCTCCTACTATCAATATCTTCATTTTTACCTCCTCATACGAATTTACATGATAAAATTTTTCGCTTATTAATAAAGCAATATATGTGCCAATTTTCAGAAAAAACAAAAAACAGCTGATAACATTGTTTTTCACAGTATTATCAGCTGTTTTGATTAATATACAAAAGTCCTCTTCAGGTGCAGTTTTGCTACTTTAAGTTGTATATACGCAACCTCAAAATATTATGATGCATCCTGAACTACAATCTCACTGGCCTTTCTGTCCGTCTCGCGCATTATTATCTCACATATTTTAGTTACCATACTCTGATCCAGCTCTTCCGAATTAACCGTTACATTGACTCCGCTATCAGTTATTACCACAAAAGTCTCCGGAAGTCCTTTATTTTTTATCAGAGTTTCTATGGTCTTCTCCTGTTCCATATAATTGAGCAGGCGCATCTTCTCAGCTGAAGCTTCTTCTTTCTCTGCTTTTGTGGAAGCTGAACTTTCTGCATCCGTAAGCATAGAAATTATTTTATTTCTGTCCATATCCAGCGTAGCTCTCAGTTCCTGAAAATATGTATCCGTGTTTTTCACTTCAGAAACATCATCAGAAGTTACAAGCGCTGATTCATCAACTTTATTTTCAGACTTACTGTTTTCCTCCTTTACGTTCAGACTATCTACAAGCACATCTCCGTCATGAAGAGGTACATCCTCACTGACTTCTTTCTCTGAAAATACACCTCCTATAGCTGTATACACCCCGAAACATATAGCTATAGCGACAAGTCCCGCAATCTTTTTCTTGTTATTTTTTATAAAAGAAAAAATAGATTTCTTACTTTTCATTTAAGTCTTCCTCCTTATATTCATTGGCAGCTTTTTTTTCAAATACTTCCACACTGGTGGATGATATATTAAATACAGCCATTACTGCATTTATGAGATTATTTTTTACAATAGGATTTCCTGCTCCCTGAGCAGTTACTATTACACCTGTTATGTTATCATCGTCATCATGCTGAAGCATTACATCTACATCGCCGACTCCGTCTATATCCGCAAGTATACTGCAAAGCTGAGCTTCCGTACCTCCGTCTTCATCTATAATCTGTTTTCTTCCGTCCTTATTTTGCGTAAAAACATCAAAGGACAGCAGTATAACTGCGATTATCACAAGCAGCGCAATTATTTTCAGACCTTTTTCTTTAATTTCAGGATCGTTTTTAAATTTTTCCAGCAAATTACTCTCCTCCTATACAATATATATTTATTAAATCTGTTCTTATTCCCCCAGAAGATAAATAATGGGATATAGTATAGTAGCCATTATTACCAAAGAAAAAATAAATTTGATATATTTCCCCATAGATGTGTCCGGCAAAAGAATCTCTATAAATGAAAGAGCCAGTATTATGATAAACAGATTGCTTACCCATTGCTTTATGACGTCCAAGTTCCGCCTCCTCCCATACCCATTATTATAGTTATGAAAATGAGAAACATAAAAGCTCCCGTAGCCAAAACCACCGTCATAGTTATGGCCGCACTGCCTATTTCGCTCAGGCTGTCGGAAATATTCTTTGTCGCTATAGGTTCAGCTGCTATAGCTATTATCTTATATATAAACGCTATAGAAAGTATCTTGATAACCGGCAATATTAAAAGAGAAATTATTATTATTATCCCTATCAGTCCCACAGAATTTTTTATCAGTCCTATACAACTTATCACCATATCCAGAGAATCAGCAGCAAAGCCTCCCACAATTGGAACAAAATTATCTATGGAAAATCTGGCGGTGTTTATTAGAATACCATCGGCAGATTTAGTGACAATCCCTTGTATTGCTGTTATCCC
>OLOZ01001828.1_pt1 | contig 13521 bp, 18 predicted proteins | sample 1673021 | NCBI WGS metagenome assembly OLOZ01 (sample SAMEA3136747, study PRJEB25190) | human gut metagenome | biome: human gut; feature: human-associated habitat; material: faeces | place: Austria | collected 2013
ACAGTGAGCAAAGCGAATCGAGCGTCGAGCGAAGCGAATCAGGTGTTGACCAAAGCGGGTCGGACGGAGGAGAGACCAAGACGGGAGCAGGGCATACGGAGGAGAAAACAACGGAGGACGGTGAGCAATGACGAAGCGAGTGCTGCTTTGCGCGGACGGTCAATCGCTGGCCAATCCGACGCTTCTGGGGCTTGATGACGAGCGACTGGATTCCATTTCCTGGCTCGCTTGCGTCTCGTCCGCCGAATCGTGCAGGAGAACCGCGCATGCGACAAGTTCTCTCGAGGAGCTCTGGGTTGTGTCTTGCGACGACATGGACCCAATCAATGTTGCGGCTGCGCTGAAGAGGGACGATCCCGAAAAGCGGGTCTATCTCGTCTCTTTCGGAAATAACGGCTCTCTTGCGAGTAGGGCCGCCGCTGCGAAGCTCGATGGTGTGTTAAATGAGCTGCTGTTCATGAAGCGCTACGAACAGGTGAAACGGGCCTGTGGCATTCAGGGAAAAACATTGAGCCTGCAAAGTGATGAGGAGTTTTCTGGGCAGGGGGCAAAGGGCGCGAAGGGGACGGGTTGCCTCCAAGCGGAATGTGGCGTCTCTCCTTCGCGCGCGATAACTGAGCCGCAAGCCCTGCGCGATCCTTTGCCAAGATCCCCGATTTCGGCAAAGGAGCCGAAGGCAACTACGATTGCGGTTGTATCGGGAAGCGGCGGGTCTGGGAAAAGCACTATAGCGGCGGTTCTTTCGCTCCTTTCGAAGAATGCAGGCTTGTCAACCGCGGTTCTTGATGCTGACCTGCAGTTCGGTGATATGGACTATCTACTTGGCGTTCAAGAGCCGATTCGCATAGAGGACATTGCGGAAGATGGAGGAAGGCTGCGAAACCTTGCGGGCCAGGGTGCAAAGGAGAGGCCGGCTCTTGTTGCGGCGCCAAGGAGAATCGAGACATCGGAAGTCGTTGTCTCGGAGATTCCGAGAATACTCGAAACGCTGAAGAGCATGTTCGATGTCGTGATCGTCAATACCGGCGCATTCTGGTCGGACTCTCAGGCCATGGTTCTTGAATCAGCAGATTCGGTCGTGTTCGTCATGGACGCTCGTCCGTCCTCGTTGCGCGCAACCGCCCATGCCATGGAGCTGTGTGTGCGCTTGGGGGTTGCCACGACGGGTTTCACTTTTGTGGTGAACAAGCATGAGAAAACGAGCTTGCTTTCAGCGGTTGATGTCGCATGCGCGCTTCATGGGGTAAAAGCGTCCGAGGCTCCTTATGGAGGGCGCGATGTGGATGAGCTGTTTGGTGCTGGATATCCCGAAGAACTGATTGCTTCGAAGAATTCGTTCGTCGAGGCGATGGCGGATTTGCTGGAGAACCTTCTTCCCGACAAGAAGAGGGAAGTGGTTGGGAGGGGGAGAAGAACAAGGAAGAAGAGGTCATTTTTCTTGAGAGGAGGACGGCCATGACGCTTATGGAGCGTGTGAAAGTTGCGGAGGCGGAATGCGGAAGCATCGCTTCGGTTAGCAGGGATGCGTGGATGCTTGATGAGCTGAAAGACGAAGTCGGCGCCGTTATTCCGGGAGATGTCCTGGCCTCGCTTTCTGTTGAGAATCCTAAGCGTGCGCGAAGCGAGCTAAGGAGGGCGGTTCAGAGCATATACGCCCGGCCGAAATGGGCATCGCGTCCATCCGATACGAAAGACCGCATATTCTCCGATTTGGTCGATGTTGTTTTTGGGCTGGGCCCGCTGCAGTCGCTCGTGGAAGACGAATCGGTGACCGAAATCATGGTGAACGGAACGAAATCGATATTCATCGAACGCGAAGGAAGAATAGAGCCATGCGGGCCGCTTTTTTCGAACCCTGCTCAGCTCAGAGCGCTTATCGACAGGATTCTTGCTCCGCTTGGCAGACGCGTTGATGAGAGCAGCCCCATGGTCGATGCCCGCCTTCCGAACGGTCACCGCGTGAACATCGTCATTCCGCCGATAGCGCTCGATGGTCCGACGATTACTATTCGCAAATTCACCGACAAGGTCATGTCTCTTGAGGAAATGGAGAGCAAAGGGTCCTTCGACGAAAGGGTGAGTCTTTTATTCGCCTGGGCGGTGAAAGCGCGCAAGAACATCGCCGTGTGCGGAGGAACGGGCAGCGGCAAGACGACGCTTCTGAATGCGCTGTCGTGCATCATCGCAAAAGAGGAGCGAATTGTCACGATTGAGGACTCGGCTGAATTGCGGTTCACCGAGCATCCTCATGTCGTGCGGCTCGAATCGCGCGCTCGCAACGCAGAGGGGGTCGGAGAAGTCTCCATTCGAGATCTTGTGCGCAATGCGCTTCGAATGAGGCCGGACAGAATCATCGTGGGGGAATGCCGGGGAAGCCCTCGATATGCTCCAGGCCATGAATACGGGTCACGACGGTTCTCTTACCACCCTTCATGCTAATTCGCCGAAGGACATGATTATGCGCTTGGTGACGATGGTCCGTTACGGCGTAGACCTGCCTGTGGACGTTATCGAACGCAATATAGCATCCGCAATTGACCTGGTGATTCAGGTGGCTCGATACAAAGACGGCAGGCGCTTTGTAAGCGAAATATCCGTTATCGAACAGGATGGGCTCGAGCCGTGCGCAACGCGGCCTCTTTTCGAGCGCAGCGGCCTTGATGCGTGCGGCACATGGCACGCGTTGCCTGCATGGGTGGAAGAGTCGGTTGCTCAGGGGCTCGTAAAGGAAAGCGAGGTGAAGCGATGGAGGCAAGTGCCGTGTTGTTCGTAGGGTGCACATCGGGTTTTTTCTGCGCTGCCCTTTTGGGGAAAGGAATGTATGAAGGGGTCCATTTTGCTTTTTTGGCCTCGAAGGCGAACGAAGAGCGCCCAGACGCCCTTGAACGGGATGGGGCGGGGAGAACGCTTCGTCTCATGGCGCGACACTACGCTCGCAATGGAGTGCCGTCGCTTGTTCCCTTGGTTCGTTTTCTCGGGCGCGCTCGGTGGCTGGAAAGGACGTTTTCAAATGCGGCCTCTTTTTTCAGACCGCGGGAACCCTTTTTGCGGCATCGTTTCTTTTCATGACGGCGGCCGTGTTTTTTACCGCACGCTCTTTCGTCGCGGCTTTGCTGGTTCCTTCGTGCGTGCTTCTTGCCGCCGCAGTTTACTTGTCCAGGGAACGCGTTCGCGAGCAAGACCTCCTCCGCGACCAGGTACCAGACGCCTTAAGGTGCATGGAAGCGTGCCTTCATGCGGGACTATCGCTGCCGCAGGCTTTTGCCGAGGTTGCCGAAGAGATGGAAGCGCCCGCGAAAGAGCTGTTTTCCCGCGTTTCTCGCGACCTTGACCTGGGATTTTCCGTCGAACAGTCGTTGTCTAGATTTCGGGATAGCTCCGAAATAGAAGAACTTGCGTTTGTGGCCATGGCGCTCGACGTGCAGTACGTATGCGGAGGGAACGCAAAACCGGTCCTGCAATCGGCGGAAGATTCCATTGCTCGGTCTCTCGATCTTCGGCGGCTGCTGCGAGTCCAAACGGCGCAAGCGCGTTTCTCGGCCCAGATCGTCAGCGTGATGCCCATGTTCTTGCTGGCAATCGTGTCCGTCGTGAGCCCCGGGTTTCTCAATCCGTTTTTCGAAAGCGCCACGGGCCTTGCCCTACTCGTTGTTGCTGCGGGAATGCAGGTGGTGGGGATATTGCTGGTGAAGCGGACGCTGGAGATAGAGGTGTAACGAGAAGAATGGTTTGTCGATGAGGGGAGGTGGCGTTTGGCTTGGATGGTAATGGCGACCATAGGGGCATCGGCTTTCGGCTGGATTGTCTGCGCGTCAGTGCTTGAGAGGCTTGAGGAGAGAAAGCGTGTAGATAAGTTGGTGCACCTGTTGCCGGGAAATGACGACAACAGTCGCTTCGTGGAATCGACGCCGAAGGAAGCGGGCCGTTTCTCAGGAGTCTTGCGCGGAAAAGCGGCCTTGTCCCAAAGACAGCGTACCAAGGAGCGCCTGGAGATTCAGAGGCATATTCCGGAAATGGTCGATGCTGTTGCGCTGGGGATGCGGGCGGGCCTTTCGTTCGAAAGCGCGTTCGAGCTGTATTGCGAGCGTTTCGACGATGTTTTGTCGCGCAAGTGCCGTCGGGCGCATGCATGTTGGGAAAGCGGCCTTGTTTCGCGCGATGCGGCCCTGCGAGCCTTGGCCGAAGAGGTAGACGTTCCGGTGATGACGAGGTTCGTGGGAAACGTTATTCGCTGTCTTCGCTATGGAAGTCCCATGTCGCGGGTTTTCGAATCGGTGGCAAGCGAGGCAAGAAGCTGCTATCGATCCCAGATGGAGGAGGTGGTGGCAAAGGCTCCGGTGAAGATGCTCATGCCGACGGCGGGCCTCATTCTTCCGGCCATGCTCATTGTTGTCATGGGCCCTGTGTTGTTGGAATTCGTATAGGTGGAATTCGACGGATCAAGGAGAAGACGATGGAAAACATGGTTGTTAACAAATGCTTTGTGGCGGGAAGCAAAGCGAACGGGCGCGCGCGAGGCGTTCGTGACGCGCTTGACCGCATGCGCGCACGCATGCGTTGTCGTACAGCGAGAATGCACGGCTTTCTTGCGTGCAAGAAGGGGCAGGGTACGACGGAATACGCAATTCTGGTGGGCGTTTTGGTGGTGATAGCAATCGTCGCCATCACGTTGTTCCGTCCCAAAATCGAGGAGCTTTGGAATGCTATCGCGGATGGAATCAACGGTCTTTGAACGATTGTTCTTTCGGCGGAACGAGCAAGGGCCAGGTCCCTGCCGGCGCATGGGTTGCAATGTTGAGCAGCGTCGCTTTCGGCGAGAGGGGCAGGGAAGTGTCGAGTATGCGCTGGCAATTATTGCGTTTCTTGCCGTGGCGATCGCACTGGGAGTCTTGTGGCATTTCGTCTCGGAGGGAAACTTCGCGCAAGATGCGGCGGAGGCTTTGACCCATCGCATTCCCTGGGGTGTGTCCGACGTAATTTTGTTCTGATCATCGGAGGCTGATATGCGCGGAAGGGGAATTCGAAAGAGTTCGGACGCGGGCCAGGCTACGGTCGAGGCTGCCTTTTTGGCCCCTGTCGTTCTTCTGGGGGTCTTGATGCTCGTCCAGCCTGCGATTGTTCTTTACGACCGAATGGTCATGGAGTCGGCTGCGTTTGAGGCGTGTCGGCTTCTGAAGACGCTGCACCCTGACGACGCGAGCGCTTCTCGGGAATACATCGAGCGTCGTTTGGACGCAATTCCGCAGGTCGATGTGTTTCATGGGGGCGAGTGGGAAATCGAGGTCGAAGGGGGCGAGGGGTCTGAATGCGTCCGCGTCCGTATCGAGCACGGATTGCGTCCGCTTCCGCTCGTGGGCGCGGCAATGGGGTTTCTCGGGCTTACGGACGGGACGGGGCTGTACCGCCAGGAAGTTCGTGCGGAAATGTCGCCGCATGACGATTGGCTCGTTGGTTCCGAATTCGGTGTAGATCCGTCTGCGTGGTCGAGCAGATGGGAAGAAAAGGCGTGAAGAAGGGAAGGGGGTGCCGACGTGACAAGGGGGCGCGTGAAAGAAAACGGGACAAGACGGTATCCGACCGAATGGTTTCGGGGCGAATCGGGGTATACGACGCTCGGGGCCGCTTGCGCGATTCTGGCGGCTTGCTCGCTCGCGTTTTTTTGCGCGTGGTTCTCGCGCAGCTATTCAAGAGCGGCAGGGGTTCAGGCGGTTGCCGACGCTGCCGCCCTTGCGGCGGAAAACGAAGTGGCCGAGTTCGTTATAGCCGTACGCGTGGCCGATGCGACACTGCTGAGCATGTCGTTGACGGGGCTTACACTTGTTGGCGTCGGCACGATCTGCTGCTGCGTTCCGCCTGCCGCTTCGGCGGGGAAAACCCTGATAGACACCGGAACTCGAATTCTCGAGAAGCGCGACGACGTTGCCGAAATCGCCAGGAAGACGCTCTCGGCAATGCAGGATGCATTGCCTGCCGCCGCTCTTCTCCAGGCGGAGACCCTTGTGCAAGAGAACGCCGAAGAGCTTGGAGGCAACGCGGTGGCGTATGCGGAGCTTGTTCCTTCGACGGGGGAGGAGATATCCATAGGGGATGTCCAGTCCGCTCGTTTAGCCGCCGAGGAGGCGCAGGATAAAAGCGACCAGATTACCGAAGCGGCCCAAAAGGCGTCAGAGGCGCAAGATCGTGCTGACGAGGCCTTGAACGAAGGTTATCTGCACGATTGCGGAAACGCTCCGGGGTATTGCATGTACGAGCGGGCGGATAAGCTCGCAATGCTCCCGTCGTCTGAGAACCCGATGTTTCACAGCGTTAATACGTGGTCGTTCTCCGTCGCTCTCGAAAGAGCCAAGGCATACTACCGCTTCAGGTCCGTGCATGAAACGCCTGAAGGGGAAAGCCTGGAGGAGCAGGCAAAAAGCGCGCTGAGAGTTCGATTCTACGAATTCGCTTCCGCGGAGCTGGACAAGGGGTATGTGCGCGAAGGAGAGGGAAGTGCACCCGATATCGAGCTTCCCTTATTGCCGTCGAATACGTCGGAGATGAAGGAAACCAGCCTTTATACCGAAGTCGCATATCCGGTTGCAAACGGGAATCTTCACGCTTGGAGCGGTTGCCCCGAAGCAGCGGGGTCTAGCGGCCTGGGCTCTCTTGCCCAGCAGGATGAAGGTTTGTACGGGGTGTGTCCGACATGCGATTTCGACGCGGTCTCGCTTGGGAAGGTTGCAGCCGCATCGACGTCGATAGAAAACGGCTTCGAATACCACTACGAAAAGGTGGCGAAAGCTGCCCGGGATTACGAAGAGGCGGCGGGAGAGGCTTTCATCGCGGAGCATGAGGCCAAAGAAGGAGCGCAGGGAGTTTTCGACAAGATATCAGAGGCTCTTGGAGAGCTTGCGGGAAGCAGGATAGAGGCGTATCCGCCTGGAAGATTCGGCGCTTTAGCGGCGATTGCGTTCGATGTCGAAAAGGAAGGCGATGTTCCTTTCGTTTCTGTCGTGCAGCAGGCGGGCTCGTTCGCTGCCGTCTCTGCGGCGGTTCTTGCCGAAGACCAGGAAGAAGACGTGCTTTCATCTCTTCTTGACGGCATTGCGGATGAAGTGGGCCCTCCTCTGTCGGACGCTGCTCCTGCGGTGCTGTCGCTTTGGAATTCCATGCTCGAGGCATACGCGGCAGGTACTGACGGATTGCTCGGCGCCGTGGAGAAGCTCATTGGCAGCATTCCGCTCATCGGGTCAACGGGCTTGGGTACGTGGGCGTCCGGCGCCTTGAAGGACGGAATCGAATCTGCGGGGCTTGAGCCTGCCAATACGTCGTCGGCGAAACCGTTCGTCTCGAATACCGTCCATGTCGCGCAGCGGGGGGACGGGGTCATTGCCCAGGCTATTCTTGCCGCAAAAGGAGGATGAGGCGGTTCTTGTCCAGTGGCAGGCGTCTTTCTATGCGTGATTCGCGAAAAGGGGATGTTCGAATGGGCCTGGAGCGTAGGCGGAGCGTCTTCGAAGATTGGGGGAGGCATGATGTCAATGGGCTGTTGGGTGCATGCGCGTGAACGGGATTCGATGGCGCACAGGGCAGGAAAAATGCGGAGGCATCGGTGGCGTTGTCGCGGTCAAATGGCCGTCGAGTGCGCTTTTGTCTTTCCGGTTGTGGCCGTTATTGCGTTCATTGTGGCGAACGCTCTGGTGTTTGCGGGGGATTGTGCGGCTTTCGACCAGATTGTGCGTGAGGCGGTTTGCATGCAGGCCGATGACGGGCGGGAAGACTCGGGAGCCGCTGAAGTCAGGGCGCGCGTCGTAGAACGCCTGAATAAAGACCACATTGAAGTGAGTGTTGTGGCCGAAAGTGGGGCTATGGGACATATCCGGTATAGGGCAACGGCATCGTACAGGCCTCCGTTTCTATCGGGGGCGACGGTGTTCGGGGCGCGAGTTCCGGCTTTGACGCACGAAATCGGTTTTACGGTGAGTCCGTATAGAAAAGGAGTGGTGGCGTGATGATTCGTAATAAGGAATCGATGCTGGATTGTCAGAGGGGTTTCGCAATCCTGACGGGCTTGTTTGAGCGGATGAGGGGGCTGAAAGACCCGGCGCTTCGGGCGGGAACGACGGTCGTTCTTGCGCCCTGCCGCGACATCCACACTGTGGGCATGGCCGAGGCTGTCGATGTCGCCTTCGTCGATAAGGGAGGGGTCGTCGTGGGCGTTCATCGAAGCGTTCCTCCCGGGAGGCGCTTGAGGTGCATTCGCGCGAAGCTGACAATCGAAAGGGCGTCAAGGCCAGGAAAATGGTACGAAATAGGTGATAGGGCGCTTGCCCTTCCGTCATCGGAGTCTTTAGAACAGGGGTTGAAAGGAGAAGACCATGAAAATATGTCCGACCTGTAGCGCCCGTTGTTTTGATGATATGGAGCTTTGCTACGGGTGTCTTCATGATTTCAGCAAGCATTTCGCCGCTGCAGCGGCGAACGGCCAGGCCGCTGCGGCAGCAAGCGACCAGAAAGGCTCGCTTCTTGAACGAGATTGGGATACCGAGCAAGACTGGGATATAGAGGAGCGCCTCGAATTCGATTGTGCATCTGACCGAAGAACGGGAATCGAGAAGTCATGCGGCGATTCGGGTCGTCTGCTGGATAGACGCGCGCTGCCATCTCCGCTGGAAGAGCGCGTCAAAAGTGGGGAAGGTTCGATCGGCGAATCGGCGGAGGAGGCCGCAGGGTTAGGGAAGGAGAGAAGGGAGGTAACGATAAGGATAGAACTCGATTCTGGCAAGGCATGCTCGGGCCGCAATGCGGAAACGAGTTGCGGGTTTTTGCGGCATGCCGTGGGAATCCCCATGCTGACCGTCGTCGGGAAAACCGACGAGGAAAGCGAACGGATTGCGCGAGGCGGCGTCGCGAAAAACGAGGATGGTGTCGCTATTGTTGAGGCGAGCGACGGTCGAGAGGCGGATCTCGTTTCGTTCGAAGGGTGTTCTGGCGAGGGCGGCCTTTCATCGGGGCAAGAGCGTGCTGCATGCTGCGTCACTATTTCTGTCGCATAGTCTTTCGGAATTGTTCCTGGGGGCCGCCCTGCGTTTCGGATCTCCCGTTTCCCCTTCGCTTTCGGCGCCGCACCCTCAGCGGCTCCTGCAAGACGGTGTCGTATTAAGGATTCATTAAAAGTTACCCTAGGCTTTCTTTTCTTCTGATGAAGTGGTACAGTGTCGTATTGTTATCTTCGTCTTACATTAGGAAGTGAAAGAAACATGGGAATTGCTGCCGCGAGAAATGCCATTTTCTCCCTGCGCGCCTCAAAGCCGAGGTTTCGTGCGGATGCGGAATCGAAAGAGGCGTTCGGTCCGGTTTCTCGGCGCCCAGAAGCACCTGCGGACGTTTTGGATCTTTCCTCCGAACGGGGCGAAGAGCGGGCTGTCGGGCGCAAGGCGGCGTCTTTGCTGCCGCTCGCATTCGTGGGTGCGGGCAATAAGGCCCGAATCGAGAAGGTGTGCGGAAGCGAGCAAATGCATCACCACCTGGAAAACCTTGGCTTTGTCGAGGGTGCTTTCGTAAAGGTTGTGAGCGAGACGGCGGGAAATCTCATCGTCGAGGTCAAAGGGGCGCAGGTCGCTTTGGACCGTCATGTGGCGCTGAAGATAAAGATGTCTCTCTAGCGCGGAGAGGCGTTGCGTTTGGCGAGTTGGGAATCGACGGTTGCCGAGAGCGATTGTTTTTCACGGAAGCGGACGCGCTGCGTTTGTTTGAGGCGCGAAGGCGTTTTGGATGCGGTTGGTAGAAGGGTTGCATGAGCGGCCCGCACGAAAAGAAGGGAACGAAGATGGAGCAGGGACAGACGATGACGTTGCGCGACGTGCCGGTTGGCGAACGCGCCCGTGTGAAGAAGCTTTCGGGGGAAGGCGCCATCAAACGCCACATCATGGATATGGGAATCACGAAGGGCGTTGAAGTCTTCGTTCGAAAGGTTGCTCCGCTGGGCGATCCGCTGGAGGTCACCGTGCGGGGGTATGAGTTGTCGCTTCGGAAAAGCGAGGCGGAGAACGTGCTTGTAGAGCGTATCGCGTAGAGGGCGTATCGCATAGCGTTTTCACTTTCGGGTTTATTGGCGGATGCATATTTCGTAGAAAGCACATTCGCCGACCCGCTAGCCACGGACGTGGCATTTTTTCAAGACATAAGTTAGCTAAGGGCAACTTAAAGAAAGGGACAAGGCATGCAGATACGAATAGCGCTTGCGGGCAATCCCAATTGCGGCAAGACCACCATGTTCAACGTTTTGACGGGGTCGGCTCAGTATGTCGGCAATTGGCCGGGTGTGACGGTGGAGAAGAAGGAAGGGTATTGCAAGGGCGACAAAAGCATCGTCATCACCGACCTGCCCGGCGTGTACTCCCTCTCTCCGTACTCTCCCGAAGAGATAGTGAGTAGGGATTACCTGATCGAGGAACGCCCCGATGTCATTGTCAATCTGGTGGATGCAACGAACCTTGAACGCAACCTGTATTTGACCACGCAGATAGTCAACCTGGGCTTGCCTGTTGTCGTCGCCCTGAACATGTCTGATCTTGTGAAGAAAAACGGCGATGTCGTCTATCCAGAGAAGCTTTCCGAACAGCTTGGATGTCCTGTTGTGGAAACAAGTGCGCTGAAAAACGAAGGTTTGGAGCACTTAGTCGACGTCGCCGTTTCCCTTGCAAAGGAAAAGCGGCCTGCGACCCCGTCCTTCTCCTTTGATGCAGAAGTAGAGAATGCTCTGAGCGAAATCGAGGAATGCATCGAGAGCTTCTCCCTCAAGCATTTGCTTCGTTGGAATGCCATCAAGGTTTTCGAGGGAGAAGAGCGAACGATCGATGCGCTTTCGCTTCCTCCCGATGCGCTCGATCGCGCTTCGAAGGTCAGAGCTCTTGCCGAAGAGCATTTCGACGATGACGCGGAAAGCATCATGACCTCGGAGCGCTACGACGCCATAGCTTATATTGTCGACGGCGCCCTGAAGAAATCTGCGAAAGGTATGACGCTGACGCAGAAGATCGATCGCGTGGTTACAAACCGTTGGCTCGGATTGCCCATTTTCGTTCTGGTGATGACGCTCGTGTATTACCTTGCCGTATCCGTGGGAGGCGGTGTTGTGACCGATTGGGCCAATGACGGCATTTCGGGTGATGGATGGCTTTATACGGGCGGCGCCGCATACGAGGAGGCGGTCGCCTCGTGGGAGGAAAGCATCGCGGAGGCCGAGGCGGCTGGTGACGGCGCCCTTGTCGACCAGCTGTCGGAGGAAGAGCCCGACCCCTCGGCATTCGGTTTGTGGATTCCCGGCTTAACGCCGATCGTTTCGGGCGCGCTCGAGTCCATAGGGTGCGCAGCCTGGCTGCAAAGCCTTGTCGTTGACGGCATCGTGGCCGGTGTCGGCGCTGTTATTGGCTTCATCCCCCAGATGGTCATCCTCTTCGTGATGCTGTCCTTCCTCGAGGGGTGCGGTTACATGGCTCGCGTCGCCTTCATTATGGACCGCATTTTCCGCAAATTCGGACTTTCCGGCAAAAGCTTTATCCCCATGCTTATCGCATCGGGCTGCGGTGTTCCCGCCGTCATGGCCACCAAGACCATTGAAAACGAGAAAGACCGCCGTATGACCATCATGACCACCACGATGATTCCGTGCGGCGCAAAGCTTCCCATTATCGCCCTTGTCTTCGGGGCTTTGGCCGGTCGGGTTTCCGATGACGTGTGGTGGGTTGCGCCGATGTTCTACTTCATGGGCGTCGCCGCCATCATCATCTCGGGAATCATACTGCGCAAGACGAGGGTGTTTGCTGGAGAGGCGACCCCGTTCATCATGGAGTTGCCCCAGTATCACCTTCCCACGGTCCGCTCGGTATTGATGGCCATGTGGGAGCGCGTCCGCAGCTACATCATCAAAGCCGGTACGATCATCTTCCTGTCCACGATTGTCATTTGGTTCCTGATGAATTTCGGCTTCTATGAGGGTTCTTTCACTCTGCTCGATTCCGAGATGGACGATTACATCCAGTACAGCTTCATGGCGATGCTCGGAAGCGTTCTGGCTCCGCTTTTCGCGCCTCTCGGATTCGGCGATTGGCAATCCGTTGCCACGTCGGTCACGGGGCTTGTCGCTAAAGAGAACGTCGTCGCTACGGTAGGCATCATTACCAGCCTCGGGGACGCGGGCGAGGCTGATCCTGGCATGTGGGAGGCGTTCGGCGCCATGATGGGCGGTAGCGCCCCGGCGATTATGGCGTTCTGCGCGTTCAACCTGCTGTGCGCTCCGTGCTTTGCCGCCATCGGCACCATTCGTCGCCAGATGGCGTCTGCCAAATGGACCTGGTTCGCCATCGAGTACATGACCGTGTTCGCGTATGCTGTTGCTCTGATGATATATCAGTTCGGGATGTTCTTCTCCACGGGCAGCTTTACCATCGCTACGGCATTCGCTGTAATTGTTCTGGCGGGCATGTTGTTCCAGATTTTCAGGCCCATGCCGCGCTTCGAGGATAAGCGCCAGAAGAACGACCGCCTTGTTTTCGCTTATGGAAAGGAGCAGTGAACCTCGTGAACGTGTCTACCGCTTTGGTTCTAGCCGTCGTTATTGCGTGCGTGTGTCTTTCCATCCGCTCCTTTCGCAAGAAAGGCATGTGCGGATGTAAAGAGCACTGCTCAGGCTCGTGCGGATCGGGTTCGTGCTCGGCATGCGCCTCCGCTTCGCATTCGGCGTCTTCTTCCGAATCGTGCCCTGCGTACTCCATGGTCGAGGCCATGAAGCGCGACGTGGAGGGCGACTCGAAGATCTTGTCGTAGATTTCAGACGAACCGTTTCGGTTCGCCCGCGATTCGGATTCGTTCGGAGCAATTTTGCGATGCGCGCTTTGTCTGCGCAGTCGGTTCGCAATTCGTGAGCCCGCCTCCCGTCTATTGGGAAGCGGGCTTTTTCGTGCAATGTGATATGGTGTAGCGAACGAACCGTGTACCGATCCCGAGAGCGAGGCCCCCAATGTCTGAAGCGAAAACGACGACCGTCTTGGAGTCTCGTAGTGAAACGCTGAGCCATTCGCTTGAGGATTACCTCGAGGCCATGGTCGATTTGACAGAGGCGACAGGCTCTTCCGTTCGCGCCGTCGACGTGGCGAACAAGCTGGGTGTTTCGAAGGCGTCGGTTTCGAAGGCCATATCGAACCTTAAGGAAAAAGGCTACGTGGAGCAGCCCTATTATGGCGACATAACCTTGACGGAAAAGGGCCGCTCTTATGGCGAGGCCTTATGGCGTCGCCACAACCTGCTGTATCGTTTTCTTGCGGAAATCGTCGGCATAGACCCGCAAACGGCGAATTACGAAGCGTGTCAGATGGAGCATGCTATCAGCGAGGATTCGTTCGAAAAATGGGAGAAGTACTTTTCCTCTGTTGGCATCGAGTCCAAGAAGGCGTAGGCCTGTTCCGTTCGCCGAAAGGCGCCGTGGCTCGGGCGTTTTTCGAGAGCGCTCGATGAAGGCCTCTGATGGTTTGAGCTGTGGAG
>OLOZ01001830.1_pt1 | contig 13518 bp, 7 predicted proteins | sample 1673021 | NCBI WGS metagenome assembly OLOZ01 (sample SAMEA3136747, study PRJEB25190) | human gut metagenome | biome: human gut; feature: human-associated habitat; material: faeces | place: Austria | collected 2013
ATTTCAGGAGAAGCTGTTTGAGCCTTTTTCCCGCGAGGACAACAGTATGACAAATGCTACCCAGGGAACAGGACTGGGACTTTCTATTGCCAAGTCTATCATTGCACAGATGGGTGGAAGTATTGAGGTAAAGAGCATTCAGGGGAAAGGTACGACGTTTCTTGTGCGGCTGGATCTGAAGCTTGTGGAAGAAGAGAAGGAGGCTGACCAGGCCTTACTGGCAGCAGAGGCTGGTGAAGAGAAGGAAAAGGATCCGGGCTTTTTGAAGGGACGCAGGATCATGCTGGTGGAGGACAATGAGCTGAACCGGGAGATTGCGTACGAGCTTTTGTCCGAATCCGGTCTGATCGTGGATGTGGCAGAGAATGGGCAGGAGGCGATCAAGCTTCTTGGAATCAGGCCGGAGAATTATTATGAACTGATCTTCATGGATATCCAGATGCCGGTGATGAATGGGTATGAGGCCACGGCAAATATCCGTGCAGGAGAGAGTGACTACTGGAAAAATATTCCGGTGATCGCCATGACCGCAAATGTGTTCCAGGAGGATGAGAGCCGGGCAGCAGAGTGTGGAATGAGTGATTATGTGACTAAGCCTATTGACATGAATGTGATTTATTCTGTCCTTGAAAAATGGCTTCGGGGACAGAAAGGATGATGTGAGCCAGTACCTGCCAGAGCTTTTTATATACTCTGGCGGCAGACCGGAAGAGGCTTCCGGTGGTGCTGGCATATGGATGAGGGAGCGATAGAGTTGAGTAAGAATAAGTACGAAATTGATATGTGTAACGGAACCATTATGGATAAGCTGGTTTCTTTTGCCATTCCGCTGATGGTTTCCGGAATCCTGCAGCTGATGTTCAATGCTGTGGATATTATTGTGGTGGGACGGTTTTCCGGCAGCCAGGCCCTGGCAGCAGTTGGTTCCACTACCGCTTTGATCAATGTGTTTACTAATCTTTTTATTGGTGTTTCACTGGGAGCTAATGTACTGGCTGCCAGGTTCTATGCGGCAGGTAAGGCGAAGGAGATGTCGGAAACGGTACATACGTCTGTTACACTGGCTTTGGTCAGTGGTGTGGCGATGGCTGCTGTAGGACTTGTTTTTTCAAGATGGGCACTGGAGGTTATGGGAACCCCTGCGGATGTGATTGACCAGTCCACTTTGTATATGAGGATTTATTTCCTGGGAATGCCGTTTTTTATGCTTTATAACTATGGTGCAGCTATTCTGCGTGCGGTAGGGGATACCAGACGTCCGCTGCTGTTCCTGGTTGTGGCTGGTGTGACCAACGCGGTGCTGAATATGATCCTTGTGATCGTGTTTCATCTGGGTGTTGCAGGTGTTGCCATTGCGACCATTATTTCCCAGCTGATTTCCTGTATTCTGGTTCTTAGATGTCTGTATATGACGGACAGCAGTTATCAGCTTCGTTTTTCCAGATTGTGCATGAAGAAATTTTATCTGGTACAGATTTTCCAGGTGGGAATACCGGCAGGAGTGCAGAGTACGGTTATTAACATTTCCAATGCGCTTTTGCAGTCTTCTGTAAATTCCTTTGGTTCCATTGCTATGGCTGGTTATACGGCGGCGAATAATATTCTGGGATTTTTGTATGCATCTGTAAATGCGGTCACTCAGGCCTGTATGAGCTTTACCAGCCAGAATTATGGCGTTGGGAAATATAAACGTATGGACAGAGTGCTGCTGGACTGCGGAATCCTGTCCTTTGTGATCGCCCTTGTGCTGGGATGCGGCTCTTACATGTGTGGCGGTGAGATCCTGAAGGTTTACACAGAGGATCCGGAGGTTATCCGATGCGGTGTGGAGATTCTTTCCATCACCACAGTGCCTTATTTCTTATGTGGAATCATGGATCTTTTTCCTGGCGCTCTCCGGGGAATGGGACATTCCGGTGTGCCTATGATCCTTTCCATTATCGGTACGGTTGGTACCAGAATTGTGTGGATCTTCTGGATATTCCCACAGCACAGAAGCCTGTACACCTTGTTTATTTCCTATCCGGCATCCTGGTTCATTACCATTGTGCTGCAGGTGATCTGCTTTGTGTTTGTGAGACGGACGGTGCATGGACAGCTGAAGGGTACCGGGAAAGCGGCGTGATGGAAAGAAAGAAGAGAAATGTTATAATATGTTTCTGAAACGGGTAAGAGCCAGGGAAAGCGAAACGCTTCCCTGGCTCGTTTTTAGCTTCCGTTCCCTCTGAGCTTCACGAAAGATAATAATGGAAAATGACATAATTGGGTAAGTGTGAATGATTTAATAATTCGGCTGGGCTAACTTCCTCCCATTAAAGTTAGTGCAGGCGATTATTTGTGTGGGCATTTGGCGTAAGTTGTTGTGCTTACGTAGTCCATGATGACAAGATGATTGCATTTTTGACAAATTTTTGCAGTATAGCGTTTTACTTCACAACCACCATTACTTTTTGAATTATGAACATCAGCATATCCAGATTTAAAATCGTGAGTACAAATAATTGCACGTGGCTCTAAATCGGAGTCATTGACTAAGATATTCACATGTTCATCTGTTTCAAAGTAGATATTAGAATTTGCAAAGGGGTTGTTTGAAGCACTGTCAACAAATGATACTGTTTCATTAAGTTGCACAGAATCTGCAGCTTCCGTCGTCTGCATCGGCGCATACCCAAACACCGTAGTCCCGCTCAAAAATACAGATGCCAATATTGCCGCAGCAGTACCAATTTTACTGGCTTTTCTATTCTTCATCATAATAAATTCCACTCTCCTTTTCATTGTATGTTTGGCCCCCAATAAGTTGTTTTTCCAGACTACAGGAACCTGTCTGTTTCTTGCGGAAAGATTCACGAGAGCGACTGCGTAGGCTTTTCTCTCCTCCGTGGTGAAACCTTCGGTGGCGGCTTGATCTGCAATGTTTTCGGAAAAGCTGGTGTAAAGCAGAAGCGTAAGCAATGTTAACGGATTATAAAAATGAAGGCAAATGGCTAACAGGCAGAGCAGCTTTACAGCTGAGTCATGGCAGCACAGGTGTGAATACTCGTGCCGTAAAATCATTTCTGACAATCGGGAATCCTCAAGGCTCTCCGGCGCGACAATGAAAGGCTTCAGGAAACCTATAGTATAGGGAGAACCGATAAGGGGAGAAATACGGTATTCTACATCCCCGATTCCAGGTAAGAAACAAGTTCTTTTCTCAGTAATCTTTTTCAACTTTCGCGTGAGCCGGTGATACTTAATGATTTCATAAATGCTGAAACCGCTTACAAGAAACAGCCAGCATAATCCAACCATAAGAATCCAGTCGGACATCCATAATGAGATTCCGTGATAAGAAATTGATCCTTTATCATCAAAATTGACGTAATAAGAGATGTTTGCAAGAGCATCTGTTCTTCTCAAAACATCTGTTGGCATCAGATATTTAACCACCTGAAACGGTATCAAATACCCCGCCAGACTCAGAAACACCAGGTTCCGGCCAAGCCGGTATGAAAATTTTTTCCTTTGGAGAAGCAATAGCAGGAGACAGATGATCAGTGGCACTGTTCCTGCTATGCTCATACAGATTAAAAGCATGCAAGTCCCTCACTTAAAATTTGTCAATAAAATCCAGCAAGTCCTTCTGATCCTCTTCGCTGAGACCGGAATCTTCTGCAAAGGCACAGAACAGACAGGTAAGTGAATTTTTAAAGCTCTGGAAATCAGAGTCTCCAGAATCCCTGCAGCTGGTCTGGCGATTTTTTATCAGCTCCTTCATCGCATTCCGGAACAACAGGTTCTTCTTATCAAGCTTTCGTCTAAGCTGCAAACAGTGTACGAAGAGACCTAAGGTTACCAGAGGAAGGCTAAAGGATAACAGAATTGCTTTCGCCAGGTAAAAGGCAGCAGCCGGCTGATCCAAATTCGGAATTCCGTTCATCATGCAGATCAGCAGCGAGCATCCGGTGACGATCACAAAAAGAACGCCGGATAAGGTTAAAATTATTTTTTTCATTGAGTACCTCCTCATTCTACGTAGAAGCGGGAATTCAGAAATAATTTTGTTTTCTGCTCCCTTCACTATATATACGAAAACCAGAGAAAGAAATAACACGAAATCTGAAAAAATTTTTGGAAATTTTTCAGATGAGATAAATTTATGGTATACTTACAGAGAAATTGAGAAAAATTACAGGTCTGATATCATATTAGATATTGAAAAGACACTTCCTGACAGTGTGTAAAAATTAACACTTTGTTAGGAAACGCCAAATAATCATAGAAGGAGAACAATCATGCCCAAATTTCTGATCATCGACGGCTCCTCCATGCTGTCTACATCCTATTACGGAAATCTTCCCAAATCTATCCTTTTCGCAAAGACAGACGAGGAAAAAGAGAGACACTATCCGGAAATCCTGCACACCTCCGATGGAAAATACACAAATGCCATGTTCACCATGCTTCGCACCCTTCTGGCTGTCTATAAGAAGGTAAAGCCGGAATACGTGGCATTTTCCTTTGATATGACAAGAGATACTTTCCGCCGCACCCAGCTTGGCGCCGATTTTTACAAAGCCAATCGTAAGGAAACTGCCCAGCCCTTAAAAGAACAGTTTGTCCAGATGGAAGAGCTTCTGAAAGCAATCGGCTGTCCGGTATTTATGAGCCAGGACTATGAGGCTGATGACTATGCGGCATCCCTTGTGGAGAAATTCCAGGGCCCGGATCTGCAGACTTATGTGCTTACCAAGGATCACGATTATTTTCAGCTGGTAAGCGAATATACCCGCATGTGGCGTGTTGTTACGAAGGATAAGCTGGAGAACTTAAAGGATGCATACGGCCTGTTTGGAAAAGAGGCTTACGAGGAACTTCCTTCCAATGTATTTGAATATACACCGGAAATTGTCTGCTCTGAGGAAGGAGTGTATCCGGAACAGATTCCTGTGCTTCTGGCAATCACCGGAGATCCAGGCGATGGAATTCCAGGCTGTAAGGGCGTTTCCTCAGCAGCAGCGCCGCTTGTAGCAGAATATAAAACCCTGGACGCGATCTATGAAGCAATTGAGGACTGCGAAGGTGTGGCAAAGAAAGAAAAGGAACTGAATACTTTCTGGAAAGAAAACCTTGGAATAGGCAGAAGCCCTCTGAAAGCACTGAAAACAAATAAAGAGATGGTATACTTAAGCGAACAGCTGGCAACTATGAAACGTGACATTGAGATAAAAGAAAGCCTGGAAGATATGCGGCTTCATATTAATGCAGAAGAACTGATCAGACAGCTGAAGCGCTACGAAATGAACAGTATTGTGACAGAATATGAAAAAATATCAAAATAGTCGAAATATAAAGAAAACAATTAATTGTCAGAAAAAAGAGAAAATATCAGAAAAATACAATTGACGGTTGGTAATGTGTGTTTATTTACACAAAAAATACATAATTTTTTCACAAAACACTTGCCTAAAACGGAGTAATACGCTATAATTTCCCCATACTACTTATTGATCAATTTCAATAAATTTAATTCATGGAGGGAAATGTATGAAGAAAGATTTGAAAACACTCAATAAGTCTGTTGCCATTGCAATTGCAGCGGCAATGACCGCAACTTCTGCACCGACACCACTTCTGGCGTCAGATTTTACAGATGGAGGAGATTTCGTATCTGAGTCTCCGGCAGCGGAAGCGGACACCACAGAGGAAGCTGCTGTAGAGGCAGATGGCTTCGGAGATGAAGCCGCAGTGGCAGCTGTTACAGAGGATGGCTTCGGTGACAGCGAGGCAGTTGCAGACGCAGCAGAGAGCGGAAGCACCGATGATGTTGCTGCTTTTGATGCAGAGGCACCTGGCAAGATCGGACATGTTGCATTTGATGAGGAGGATAAGAATGTTCTTACCTGGTATGCGGATCAGAAGGCAGATGAATACCAGATCCGTGTAACAGACGGAGAGTACACTTACCGCTACAATTATGATGCAAGCGAGCCAGAGACCGGTTATCCGTCAACAGTCAACTTGAGCTATAGTCTTACAAGTCTTACCATGCGGCCGTTCAAGGTTGACGCAGAAGGAAACCTTGTATACAAACCAGATGGTAAAGACGGATATATTGCAGGCCTTGAGAATGGCAAGACATACAAAGTTTCCGTTCGCGCCGTAAACCGTAACAGTGCAGATGGAACTGTTGCATATGGTGAATGGTCTGATGCTGTAGATTATACCTACGCAAAGAAGGTCGCTGAGCCGAAGAGTGTGACAATTTATGCAGCTGAAAGAAAGAATCAGATTCAGGTATCCGGCGAGAACCAGAACCTCGAGGTTTCCATTAAGGATGAAGCTGGAAATGAATATTATTCTTATGCATACGGAGCAAAGGAACCCTCCTATGTAACTACTTCAGGTAACTGGCTCAATTTCTATGAGAATTACGGTTATCTGCTTAAAAAGAACGACACCACAGGTCTTTATGAAGTCGCTTCTGATGCAGACGGAAAATATATCGGTGCTTTCCAGAAAGGCAAGAAATATACCGTTAAAGTCCGTGCATATACAGGCTCCGGCGATGAGAAGAAAGTAGGCGACTGGTCCAATGAGCTGGTTGTAGAAGCAGACGACAGCGGCAGTCTTGTACCAGAGAAGACCGGTAACTTCAAATACAACGATGAATATGAATACGTAAGCTGGAATCCTATCCAGAATACATATGTGTCCCAGTACGAAGTTGAGGTAGATGGAAAAGTTGCCTTTACAACAGATTACAATTATTCCTATCCAAACTTCTATTTAGGAAGAACCTACGGAGAGTTCAAATTTGAAAGAGGTAAAACCTATACCATCCGTGTCCGCGGAATTAATTACAGATATGAGAATGGTGAAAACAAGAAGCAGGAAGGTGAATGGTCTGACGCTTACACAGTAACTTATAAAGCAGCAGATACAAGTCTGAAGAAAATCTCCGGTGTAACAGCTTCTTCTTATGTTCTCAGCTGGAATCCGGATAAGAATGCAGACAGCTATGAGATTAAGATTACAGACGAAGCTGGACGTGAGTACTTTGAGTCACTGGCATCCGATCGGAAGAGTGGCAGGTATACCAGAGTAAGCGGCACCAGATATTCCTTTGATGAGTCTGACTATAACACTTATACAAGCGTAGACGGAGTTCTGGAACCTGTTATTTACCCGGCTACCGGTCAGCCTGTTTATGCATTTGAAGACGGAAAGACCTATAATCTTTCTGTTCGTGCCGTTAAGATCGGAGAGGATGGTAAGGAAGTATACGGAGACTGGTCCAATGCATTTGCATACAAAGTAACCGCTTCAGATGCAGGTACCAGTGAGAAGCCTGCAGCTGTTTCCGGTGTAAACGTAAACACAGAGGATAGTGAGCCAACCTTGCGCTGGAACGCACTTGACAATGTAAACAGCTATGAAATCCTTGTAAAAGATTCTGCCGGACGTGAATACGTGCGCTCAGCTTCTCTGAAGGATGACGGAACTGTTGATAAGACCTATTACAGCGTCGGTTACAGTAATTTCCCAAGTGTTTCCCTGTCAGAGCTTAAAGATGAAGATCTGTATACATATACAACAGATCCTAAGGTTTCATTTGACCGTGTAAGAGATGAGAATGGCGATCCGATCAAGGCAATGGCTCCTGGAGAATCCTATACCTTCCAGGTACGTGCAGTACGCACTTATACCGTTGATACAGACGGAAAGAAAGTCACAAAGACAGTAGAAGGTGACTGGTCAGCACCGTCTGCAGCATTTACTGTAGATGCTCTTCAGCCGATCACAGATCTTCAGTATGTGAAAGCTGACGACAATTACTATTATTTCACATACAGTGCAAAGGTTGATTTAGACAGCGTATGGTATCAGATCGCAACAGGCACAGAATTTACCACTGCAACTATGGCAAGTGACTGGAGCCGCTTCTATTATGATGGCTCAGCTGGTTCTGCGAAACTGAAGATCAGCAAAAACAACAGTAATCTGGAAGCAGGAAAAACCTATTATGTTCGTGCAGTGAGCAGTGCAGACAGACCGGAAGAGGAAGAGGTTGCAAAACTGAAACCTGCAGCAGTCTCCTTCACTACAGATGCAGAAAAGGCACCTAAGAATGTAACTGGCTTAGAGATGTATAAAGAATCTGAAAACAGCTTCGAATTCCGTTTTGATGCTGTTCTGGAAGATGGCGACTCTTATGAGCTCCAGTACACTGATAAGGCACAGCCTTCCGAAGAGGACTGGGTAACAGCTTCTTCCAGTGGTTACTATGATGAAGATGAAGATGAGTACTATGAGGATGATGATGCACTTACATTGAGAAAATCCTTATTAAAAGAAGGAGCAACCTATGTAAGAGTTGTCGCTTATGTAAAAGACAAGAGCGGAAACAAGAAATACGGTACTCCTTCCAATGTAGTAGCTGTCAATGTCTCCAAAGCCACTTCAGCGATCAGCAACCTGAAGCTGGTTGAGAAAACACCGGATGGTTATGTATTCTCCTATGACGGAACTGTAAGAAAAGAAGAAGATGTAGAATTCTGGTATTCCGAATCACCTGAATTTGTAAATGATTACAAGGTTACAGATTGTATTTCTGGTGAGAACAATAAGGCAACACTTTACTTTGAATCACTTACACCAGGCAAGACCTATTATGTGCGTGCCCGTGTAAAAAATGATAAGGCAGCTACACTTGCACAGAAATACAGTGCATATACAAATACAGCATCATTTAACGCTGGTATGCCGAATATATCTGTAACAAATGTTATCACAGCTAAGACCGTTACCTTAAGGATGAGCGCTGAAAGCGGAAGCGAAGGCTGGCTCACCGGCTATCAGATCCAGAGAAAGAATGGCAAGAAATATAAAACAATTGCCAAAACTACAGACAGCGTTTATAAGAACACCAAACTGAAAGCAGATACTACCTATACTTACAGAGTAAGACCATATTATTATGATTCCGAAACAGGCAAGACCACTTATGGAGCATGGGCTTATAATAAGGTTACTACCTGGGGCGGTGCGCTGAAGCTGAAAGCAACACCTAAGAGCACAACTTCTGTAAAACTGTCCTGGACCAAGATCAAAGGTGCTAAGGGATATGAGATTTACAGATGTGAAGGATCTTCTATTGGAGATACTGTAGCAGCTGGCATGACCAACAATTTTGCTAAGTATAAACTGATCAAGACTACAAGTGCAAAGGCTTCCAGTTATACAGATAAGAAGCTTCAGGGCGGTATGGATTATTACTATCTTGTAAGAGCTTACAAGACTGTAGGAAACAGCAAGTATTACATTGATGAAGGTGTATATGCAAATCTTAGCTTCGAGATGACTACCGTTAACAGAATTTCTTATGCAAACGGTAAGATGAAGTTAAGCTGGCAGCCGGTATATGCAGGAAAGGGTTATCTGGTTGAGAAGAGAAATGAAGAGACTGGTGCATGGGAAACCTATAAGACACTGAAGGCTTCCACATCTTCCATTACATTCCCGGCAGCAGATACGGAAACAACCTATCGTGTACGTGCATACAGAGGACAGGAATACAGCAATGAAATCAGAGCAACAGTTAATCCTGTTTTAGCAACTCCTGGCAATGTAAAAGCTGTTGCAAACAAAGCAGATGGAAGTATTACTGTAACATGGAATCCGGTAGCAGGTGCTGATTACTATCGTGTATACAGAACCACCTCTTCTTGGAACAGATATAACAAAGACAGCAATTCTTACAGCTATAGTTACGGTTCCAGTACAACTGTTCCGAATTATGTTGCTGATTCCACAACAGTCAGCGGATATAAATTCGTTAGTGAACTGAAGGAAACGACTATTACAGATCGCGAGATCAAGTACACCTATAATGGTGCAACAAGCACAGAGTACAAAGGACCGAAAGCAGGAGTAAAATATTACTATTATGTAATTGCTTACAAGAATGGTAAGTCCTATGAGTACAAAGATTCTGCTGATGAAACATATACAAGTGGTGCAAGCAAATCTGCAAGTGCTATAGTTTCCACAGCAAAGATCGCGAAGCCAACCAGTCCAAAAGCGAAAGCAACAAAGGGCAAGATTACTGTCAGCTGGAAGAAAGTAACAGGAGCTACCGGATATCAGGTATACCGTTCCACTAAGAAAGGTTCCGGATATAAACTGGTAGGAACTATTACAAAAGGCTCCACAGTGAAATACGTTGACAAGAGCTCCAAGAAGGCTGGAACCAAGTATTATTACAAAGTACGCGCCGTTGGAAACAACGAAGCAGGTGTTCCAATCTATTCTTCTTACAGCACACCGAAATATGCGAAAGCAAAATAAATAAAGTGTAATAAAATCCCCCTCCTGTCTGACAGGAGGGGGATTTTTGGTTACCCGGATGTAAAAACTTATGCAACTATTTGAATGCAGATATAAGAAAAGAAGACCCGTATCACAGGCCTTCTTTAATAAGCTTACCATCTTTTAAATGCAGAATTCGCTGATTGCTGCTCCCTCTGAACTGAAGGGAGAGGTTTTTCAATTCCTGAATAAACTCTCCGTCTACCAGAACGTCGATGCAGGAGAGCATCCGGTCTGTAAAAGGAGTGTAGATCTTACCTCCGGGAACCATATCTTTGTCAAAAAGATATCCACTGTAACACCAGATGGATTTATCCGGAAAGGTACGCCTGATCTCTTCCAGAAGCTCTGCCAGAACAGGCTGGTTCTCTGGCTCGAATGGCTCGCCGCCGAGTAGGGAGAAGCCCTCTATATAAGACGGAGCAAGCAACTCCAGGAGCTTATCCTGAGTCTCCCGGGTAAATGGCTTACCGTAGTTAAAATCCCACGTAGGTGCGTTAAAACAGCCCTTACAGTGGTGCCTGCAGCCAGATACGAACAGGCTTACACGCACGCCTGTGCCGTCTGCTATGTCGTAGGATTTAATGTTTCCGTAGTTCATAACTGATTCCTCTTTTCCTTCTGTGCTTGATAATCAAATGCACACATCTTGCAGAAAGCCTTTTTCAAACACGATTCAGGACTTTCATAGTAAAATACCATTATGCAAAAAAATCCGGACAGAAATCAAAATTATGAAATTCAGAAAACTGTCCGGAGTGTTATGTTCAGTGGTAACGTTATATAAGGTTCTGTAAACGTAGTTCACAGAAAACCCGGGAACCATTACTTATTACAGATGTAATACACGATCCTTGATCTCCTGGGTACGTCCCTGGTTCCAGAACTGGGTACCGATGTATCCGCAGGTTCTTCTGGCAACGCTCATCTTGTCCTGATTGCGGTTACCGCAGTTCGGGCATTCCCAGATCAGCTTGCCGTTCTCGTCTTCTTTGATCTGGATCTCTCCGTCATATCCGCAGACATCACAGAAATCACTCTTGGTATTCAGCTCTGCATACATGATGTTATCATAGATAAACTTCATAACAGAGAGAACTGCCGGAATATTCTGCTTCATATTCGGAACTTCCACGTAGCTGATGGCTCCTCCTGGAGAAAGCTTCTGGAATTCAGACTCGAATTTCAGCTTGGAGAATGCGTCGATCTCCTCAGTAACGTGAACGTGATAGCTGTTTGTAATATAATTCTTATCCGTAACTCCTGGAATGATGCCAAAACGCTTCTGGAGACATTTGGAAAACTTGTATGTGGTGGATTCCATCGGAGTGCCATATACAGAGTAGCTGATGTTCTCAGCTGCCTTCCACTGGGCACATTTGTCATTGAGGCGCTGCATAACCTTCAGCGCAAACGGACGAACCTCAGGGTCTGTATGAGGCTTTCCGTACATTCTCATGCACATCTCATGGAGACCTGCATATCCAAGTGAGATCGTAGAATAGCCGTCATAAAGAAGCTTGTCAATGGTCTCACCCTTCTTAAGCCGTGCAAGAGCACCATACTGCCACAGGATCGGGGCAACATCGGAAACTGTGCCAAGAAGACGCTCATGTCTGCAGCGGAGTGCTCTGTGGCAAAGCTCCAGGCGCTCCTCCAGAATCTCCCAGAATTTATCAAAATCGCCGTCTGAGGAGCAGGCTACATCTACAAGGTTAATGGTAACAACACCCTGGTTAAAACGACCGTAGAACTTGTAGGAACCGTCCGGGTTCTTCTGTTTCTCCTCAACGGTAAGGAAGGAACGGCATCCCATGCAGGTGTAAACATTGCCGTTTTTTAACTGGCGCATGATCTTGGCTGAGATGTAATCCGGAACCATACGCTTGGCAGTACATTTCGCTGCAAGCTCTGTGAGGTACCAATATTTGGAATCCTCGTGGATGTTATCCTCATCCAGCACATAGATCAGCTTCGGGAATGCAGGTGTGATCCACGCACCGCGCTCGTTCTTAACACCCTGCATACGCTGCTTCATAACTTCCTCGATGATCAGTGCAAGGTCATCACGGGTGCGTCCCTCCGGAACTTCATCAAGATACATGAAAATCGTTACAAATGGTGCCTGTCCGTTACAGGTCATAAGAGTGATCAGCTGGTACTGGATCGTCTGGATACCACTCTGGATCTCATCCTTCAGTCTGCGTTCCGATACCTTCTGGATGATCTCATCATCAAGAGGCTCACCGCAAGCCTTACGTTCTTCGATTACCTTGTTACGGATCTTTTGGCGGCTGATGTCTACAAAAGGAGCCAGATGGGCGAGAGAGAAGGACTGTCCGCCGTACTGATTGCTGGCTACCTGTGCGACGATCTGTGTGGTAACGTTACATGCGGTAAAGAAGCTGTGAGGCTTCTCAATCAGTGTCTGGCTGATAACCGTGCCGTTCTGGAGCATATCCTGCAGATTGATCAGGTCACAGTTATGCTCACGCTGTGCGTAGTAATCGGAATCATGGAAATGAATGATTCCCTCGTCGTGAGCCTTTACGATCTCCTCAGGAAGAAGAACACGCATGGTCAGGTCCTTGCTGACCTCGCCTGCCATGTAATCACGCTGGGTAGAGTTAATAGTAGGGTTCTTATTGGAGTTCTCCTGCTTGGCATTCTCATTAATCTGGTCAAGAAGAGCAAGGATGCTGTCGTCTGTGGTATTGGACTTGCGGGTAAGCTCTCTCTTGTAGCGATAGCGCACATACTTCTGTGCAACTTCATAACCGCGCATCTCCATAATGCCGGTCTCTACCATATCCTGGATGTCTTCCACATTCACCGCGTGCGGCATCTCCTGCACCTGCTCGGCGATCGTATCTGCAATCGCTTCAATCTGGTACGGGTTCATCTGGTGAATACGCTCCACATTGCCGTTTGCTTTCGTGATCGCATTTACAATCTTCGCCCGGTCAAAATGTACTTCTTCTCCATTTCGTTTGATTACATTGGTTGTTACTGTGTCTTCCATCCCTGTTCCCTCTCCTTACCCTTAAGCCCGTTTTATGACTTGTCTTCTATAATCTATAAATTGACTCGCCGGTTCCTGTTTCTGTGATTTCTCTTTCTACTTTTATGGCATACATCGAACATCCATCAGATCGGAAGAGC